>Ga0190272_10000119_pt1 | contig 50451 bp, 49 predicted proteins | sample Popmic504T_FD_133746 | JGI IMG/M metagenome (GOLD analysis project Ga0190272, IMG submission 133746) | Populus adjacent soil microbial communities from riparian zone of Shoshone River, Wyoming, USA - 504 T | ecosystem: Environmental > Terrestrial > Soil > Riparian zone | place: USA: Wyoming...
AGCGCCTGATCACCCCCGTTCCGAAAGGGAACCAACCGTATGGCGAAGATCATCGCGTTCGACGAAGAGGCCCGTCGCGGCCTTGAGCGCGGCATGAACGTGCTAGCGGATGCCGTCAGAGTCACGCTGGGCCCACGCGGCCGCAACGTGGTGTTGGAGAAGAAGTGGGGAGCCCCCACGATCACCAACGACGGTGTCTCAATTGCCAAGGAAATTGAGCTCGAGGAACCGTACGAGAAGATCGGTGCCGAGCTCGTCAAAGAGGTCGCGAAGAAGACCGACGACGTTGCCGGTGACGGTACGACGACGGCCACTGTTCTCGCCCAGGCACTGGTCAAGGAAGGCCTACGCAACGTTGCGGCTGGCGCCAACCCGATGGCGCTTAAGCGCGGCATCGAGCAGGCAGTCGCCGCCGTCAGCGAGCAGCTTTCCAGCATGGCCAAGGACGTCGAAACCAAGGAGCAGATTGCCTCGACGGCATCCATCTCCGCTGGTGGCGACAACGAGGTCGGCCAGATGATTGCGGAAGCAATGGACAAGGTCGGCAAGGAAGGCGTCATCACCGTTGAGGAGAGCAACACTTTCGGACTTGAGCTTGAGCTCACCGAGGGTATGCGCTTCGACAAGGGTTACATCTCGCCCTACTTCGTCACCGACCCCGAGCGCATGGAAGCGGTTCTCGAAGACCCGTACATCCTGATCGCTAACTCAAAGATCTCGGCCGTGAAGGACTTGCTGCCGATCCTTGAGAAGGTCATGCAGGGCGGCAAGCCGCTGATGATCCTGTCTGAAGACGTTGAGGGCGAAGCACTTGCCACCATCGTCGTCAACAAGATCCGTGGCACCTTCCGTTCGGTTGCCGTCAAGGCCCCAGGCTTTGGTGACCGTCGCAAGGCCATGCTGCAGGACATCGCGATCCTCACCGGTGGACAGGTCATCTCGGAAGAGGTTGGCCTCAAGCTGGAGAACACTGGCGTGGAGCTGCTGGGTCGCGCCCGCAAGGTGGTCGTCACCAAAGACGAAACCACCATCGTTGAGGGCGCTGGCGACAGCGAGCAGATCGCCGGTCGGGTCAACCAAATCCGTGCCGAGATCGAGAAGAGCGACTCCGACTACGACCGCGAGAAGCTGCAGGAGCGCCTGGCCAAGCTGGCCGGCGGTGTTGCAGTCATCAAGGTTGGCGCAGCCACTGAGGTTGAGCTGAAGGAGCGCAAGCACCGCATCGAGGACGCCGTGCGTAACGCTAAGGCGGCCGTCGAAGAGGGCATCGTTGCCGGTGGTGGCGTCGCGCTGCTGCAGGCTTCGACGATTGCTTTCGAGAAGATTGACCTCGAAGGCGACGAAGCCACTGGTGCTGCGATTGTGCGAACGGCCGTAAGTGCGCCGTTGAAGCAGATCGCCATCAATGCTGGCCTTGAGGGCGGTGTTGTCGCGGAGAAGGTTTCCACCCTGACCCCCGGCCATGGCCTGAACGCCGCAACTGGCGAGTACGTCGACATGATTGCCGAAGGCATCATCGACCCCGCCAAGGTCACGCGCTCGGCGCTGCAGAACGCAGCCTCGATTGCTGGTCTGTTCCTCACCACTGAGGTTGTCGTTGCCGACAAGCCTGAGAAGTCAGCTCCGGCTGCTCCAGGTGGCGACGGCGGCATGGGCGGCATGGACTTCTAAGTCCTGGTTCGTTCACAGTTCGTCAGAGTTCGTCAGAGTTCGTCAGAGTTCGTCAGAGTTCGTTAAGCAGAAGGTCCGGGACATCTGTCCCGGACCTTCTGCTATTCACTCGCCCTTTCACTTGGCCGTCGATCTTGAGGTTTTGGACACGACACGCCGGGTGAGGTGTCCAGAACCTCAAGGGATCCGGAGTTGAACGCAGCGCACTCAGGGGTCGCTGAGTTCGACGCGGACTCCCAGGAGACGGATGGGGCGGCCGAGTTCGAGTCTGTCGAGCAAGGACACCGCGGTCCGAGCAATGCTCTCGGAGTCAGTGGTTGGCGCGGGGAGTTTGTGAACCCGAGTGGTGGTGAAGAAGGGCACAAAACGTACTTTGATGCCCACATGAGTGATGAGCCGCTGGGACGGCGCAACGTCGGCCACCACGTCCACGGCGATCTGTCGCAACACTTTCTCGATGTCGATGCGCTCGACGACGTCTTGCTCGAGTGTGACTTCCCGGCTGCGTCCTTTGGGCACCCACGGCTTGCTCGTCACGGTCCGATCGCCGATGCCTCGCCCCAAAGACGCGAACCACGGCCCAGTGCGCGGACCGAATCTGTTCCGCAAGACATCGACGTCGGCCGCTGCAAGTTCGCGAACGGTGCCCACGCCGAGTTCGGCTAACTTCGCGCTGGTCTTGGCGCCGACGCCCCACAGCGCGTCTGTCGGCCGGTCGCCCATGACGTCCAGCCAGTTTGCTTTCGTCAGCCTAAACACACCGGGAGCATCCGCCGGCAGTGCGCCAGCGGGAGCCTTGGCGAAGCCAGTGGCCATCTTGGCGCGCACCTTGTTGTCGCCGATGCCGACGCAACAGGTGAACCCCGTACTGCTGGCCACCGTTTCCCGAACTCGCCGCGCCAACGGCTCCGGGTCGTCGGCGTCGGTGGCGAGAAACGCCTCATCCCATCCCCACACCTCTGTCACCAAGTCCATCGCGCGCACGACATTCCATACTTCGGCGGAAGCCTCGTCGTAGGCGTCGCGATCGGAGGGGAGGAACACCGCGTCCGGACACTTTCGGTAAGCGGCAGTCAACGGCATACCCGAGTGCACTCCAAACGCGCGCGCTTCGTATGACGCAGTAGCCACCACTTGGCGACGTCGGGTTGGATCGCCGTCCCCACCAACGACGACGGGTCGACCACGCAGACTTGGCTGGCGGCGGATCTCTACGGCGGCAATGAACTGGTCGAGGTCGACGTGCAACACCCATGCCGGCGTGACGGTAACTCCGCCGGCGGGGTCGGGTTCTCGCGTAGCATTCAGAGAGAGCCCGCCATTTCACTCACCCAACCTTCGCGAGCAGGACGCGACCAAGCGCCACCACTCTGTCGCGGTCATCCCATTCCGCGATCTCAACGTCGACGACGGCTTGCTTGCGCCCAGCCTTGCGCACGATCGAGCGAACGCAGTGCGGCTCGGGCCGCGCCAACCTGATGAAGTCAACTCGTAGATCGGCCGCGACCCAGGAGTCATCGCTTGCGCGCACGATGGCCTCCCATGACGCGGTGTCGACGCACGTCGCGATCGCGCCGCCGTGCAAGTAGGAGACGGGCTCAGTGGCGCCGACCGCCACCGGATGCGGGTCCCACCTGAGCACGGTCCACTGGCCGTCGTCCGCTGCCCGGGTCAGTCCAATGGCCTCATCTAGCGGGGCCGCGCTGGCGCCGATGACGGTTCGCTGGTCACTCATCCGAGCAGCGTATCCGCGGGGCAGGCACAATGACCGCGTGGCACATCAGCATGAGACCCCAAAGGAACTGAACGAGCCCGAACCGGATTCTCGGGCAGAGTCGGAAGAGGTAGAGGACGAAGAGGAATACCGGGTTACTCCGCTGGAGCTCTTCTTTGACTTGGTCTTCGTCTTTGCCCTCACGCAGGTCACTACTTTCTTCGCCGAAGACTTGACAGTCTTGGGCCTACTCCGCGGCACGGCAGTTCTCATCACAGTGTGGTGGGCGTGGGTGGGCTACTCATGGCTGACCAACGCGGTCCCGGTAGACGACGACATTCGCTCGCGACTAGTCGTCTTCGGAGCGATGGGCGGCATGCTCGTGATGGGATTAGCCGTTCCTTTCGCGTTCGGCGAAGACGGTGTGCTGTTTGGCGCCGCCTATCTCGTCATCACAGCATTGTTCCTGCTGTTGTACTCGGTGACGACTCGCGATAACCCGGCGATGCATCGGGCGGTGCTGCTGCTTGCACCGGGCGTCATGTTGTCTCCGATCCTGGTGTTAACCGCGGGGTTCTTCGACGCCGGGTGGGTGCGTGCCGTGCTTTGGATCCTTGCGCTCACCGTCACCCTTGGTGCGCCTTTTGTGGCCGGAACGTCGGGGTGGCAGGTGCGACCTGCACATTTCGCCGAGCGGCACGGACTCATCATCATCATCGCCCTCGGCGAATCTCTTGTGGCGCTTGGGCTATCTGCCTCCGGAGAGAATCTCACTACAGCTGTGATAACAGCCAGCACTTTGGGTCTGGTGCTCATCTGCATGTTGTGGTGGCTGTACTTCGACGTGGTGTCACTCGTCGGAGAAATCCGGCTCAAGAGACTCACCGGTGCTGCCCGAAACGCGTTGGCACGCGACTCCTACAGCTACCTTCATTTGCTGTTGATGCTTGGCATCGTGCTGGTTGCACTCGGACTGAAGAAGACGCTCATCGACTTGGGCGATCCGCTCAAAGCCATTCCCGCCTGGGCGTTGTTTGGAGGAGTCGCCTTGTACCTGTTGGGTCACATCGCCTTTCGGTACCGAAACATCGGCAAAGTCAATGTCTATCGAGTCGTTGCGATGGTCGTCCTGCTTGCCATTGCACCCTTGGGTGTAAACATCCCAGCACTTGCGTCTCTCAGCATCGTGTGTGGAGTGCTCGTCGTGTTGATTGTTGTGGAGACGGTTCACTACCGCGAGCTTCGCCACTATCTGCGGCACCATTAAGTGTCGAAAGTCTCGGTCGACAGGATCCCAGCACCGCTGCTGGTCTTGACCGGTATTGCGTCGGTTCAGACAGGCAGCGCCATTGCGCGCACCCTGTTCGACGAGCTCGGCGCTACCGGGGTGGCCTTCCTTCGGCTTGCGATTGCCGCGGTACTGATGCTGGTCATTCTGCGTCCTGCGGTGCGCACGTGGTCGCGCAAAGCCTGGCGTGCTGCTGCGTTGTTAGGTGTGGCGATGGCGGGTATGAACGTGGTGTTTTACCTGTCGTTGAAGACCGTTCCCCTGGGAGTGGCCGTCACGGTGGAGTACCTCGGTCCACTGTTGCTGGCGCTGGTGCAAACAAGGCGTTGGGTCGATCTCGGGTGGGCGCTGCTGGCTGGCGCCGGGGTTGCGTTGTTGGGGCTCGACACCACCAGTGGGATTCCGCTTGCCGGGTTGTTGTTGGCGTTCCTGGCTGGCCTGTTCTGGGTGAGTTACATCTTGGCGAGTTCGCACATCGGCACCGTGGTGCCCGGTGTGAATGGGTTAGCGGTGGCATTGGCCATTTCCGCCGTGATCGTGCTGCCCATGGGTTGGTCGGGCGCGAGCGAAGCGTTCAGCGAGCCGTCTTTGCTGCTGGTTGCCGGCGCGGTCGCGGTGCTGTCGTCGATCATTCCCTATGGACTCGAACTCACCGCGCTTCGTCGTCTCCCGACGAGAGTCTTCGGCGTCCTCATGAGTTTGCAGCCGGCGGCGGCGGCGATTGCTGGTCTGCTCATTCTCGACCAACGTCTCGGTGCGCGCGAGATTGTTGCACTGGTCATGGTGAGCGCCGCCAGCGCAGGGATCTCGTATCACCACTCGCGGCTTAGTGCGGAGCCAGCAGCGTAGGACGACAAGAGCGGAAGCGCACGAGAGCCGCGTACCTCGGCCGGCCGGTCTAGGCACAGCCAAACTCTTGCGTGTCGAACACCTTTGGTGAGTGAGCAGGAATGAAGGTCAGCTTTGCGCCGCTCACATCGACGTAGTGTGCCTGTGCCTCATTGCGCAACACGATGGTTCCTCTGCCCTTGAAGCCTTCTGGGCCAAGACCACCCGTTCCAAATTGGTCGCCAGTCTTGAGTCCCCAGACTTCGTCTGCAAACTTCAGGTTCTCGATCCAGCAGTGGCCGACGTCTAACTTCACCTGGGCGGTTTCAGTGATTTGTGGAGACTGGGACGCCGCATCGCCCGAGAGTCGATCGTCAGATACCCCGGGGTTATCTGAGGTGCAGCTACTCAGGAGTAACGCTCCGCTGGCAATGACAAGACATACCCGCACCATCTCGGTTGGACGCCATGCTCGCCCCGTTGGTTCCGAGTCCTCATACTGAGTTACTGGCATGGCCACAATAGGAATGACAAGCGGCCGACTCATGCCAAGTTTCAGCCCCGGTGGTAAAGCCGGACGGTCAGGGGCGCGAAGACAGCAGTCAAAGCCGCGGCTACGGCAAGCACGATGAAGATGTCCGCAGTTTCTGCGTTGCCGTTCATAAGTCCCCTCGAGGCGGTCGCCAGAATCGAGATCGGGTTGATGTTGACGAAGGTCTCAAGCGCTGGAGGCAAAGTGCTGGGATCGACGAAAACGTTGGAGAGGAACGTGAGTGGGAAGAGCGCCATAAAGCCGGTGTTCATTACTGCGTTGGGCGAACGCAGCAGCAGCCCGAGTGTCGTAAAGACCCACGAGAGACCGAAAGAGAACACCACGACAAGAGCCAGCGTTGAGATGACTCCAACGAGGCCCGCATCTGGGCGGTACCCAAGGATCACGCCGAGCACGACCGTGACGACGCCTGCGATCAGATAGCGAACGCTGTCGCCCAGCAGGGACCCGACCAACGGTGCGGGTCGCCAGATAGGGAGTGAGCGAAACCGGTCGATGACCCCCTTGGTGAGGTCGGTATTGAGTGCGATTCCTGAGTAGACAGTGGTGAATAGCACCGACATCACGAGAATCCCGGGCAGGATGTAGTCGAGATACTCGGCCGTGGATCCGGCGACCGCGCCGCCGAACAAGTAAGTGAACATCAGCAGAAACAGCACCGGCGTGATGGTCACGTCGACCAGCTGCTCGGGCACGTGCTTGACCTTGAGCATCCCTCGCCAGGCGAAGGTAAACGCCGCAGAAAGCGCCCTCGCCCTGGGAGGCCGAGCGCTGTCCGAAATCGCCTGGCGAACGGCTACCTGGTCGACGCCCAGCTCACGCTCGGCATGCGCGGTCGGATCGAGTCTCATGATGCTCGCTCCTCTCCGATGGCTTCGGATTGCTGGTCCTCAGCAGCCTCAGCAGCCTCAGCGGGATGCCCGGTCAGCGCCAAAAAGACCTCGTCGAGGCTCGGCTGACCGACTGAGAAGTCAGCAATTGGTACCCCCGCGGTGGCAAGCTCGGCGAGCACCGCTGCCCCCTGGTCTGCGTCGACGCATGCCGCGGACAATGCGGCAGCGTCTGGTTCCAAAGTGACATGCCCGAGCTGACGACTGAGCACTCGCTCTGCCTGGGGCCGTTGCTCTGGATGGAGTAAGCGCACATGCAGCGAACCCGAGCCCACCGACGCCTTCAACTGAGCAGGAGTTCCCTCAGCGATGACTTTGCCGTGGTCGATCACCGCGATTCCTTCGGCGAGCTGGTCTGCCTCCTCGAGGTACTGGGTGCAGAGCAGGATGGTGGTGCCTTCGGCAACAAGCGCCCGGATGATCTCCCAGACTTGGTTACGGGAACGGGGGTCGAGACCAGTGGTTGGCTCGTCGAGAAACATCAACTGGGGGGTGACCACGATGCTTGCGGCGATATCGAGCCGACGTCGCATTCCGCCCGAGAACTTCTTGACGAGCCGGCTAGCCGCATCAGATAGCCCGAACGCCTCAAGCAACTCGTCGGCGCGGCCCTTGGCTACTTGGCGTTTGAGGCCGAGCAACCGCCCGATCAAGATGAGGTTTTCCCGGCCGGTGAGGTCTTCGTCGACCGACGCCAGCTGACCGGTGAGGCTGACCGCGCCGCGGACGGCGTCGGCCTCTTTGACGATGTCGTGTCCCAGGACGCGAGCGCTGCCGGCGTCTGGGCGGATCAAGGTCGCGAGCATGCGGATCGTGGTCGTCTTGCCGGCACCGTTGGGTCCGAGCACGCCATAAATCGACCCGCGGCGCACGGCGAGATCTACGCCGTCAACGGCCCGGGTGTCACCAAATGACTTGATGAGACCCGTCGCCTGGATCGCTAACTGCGACTGCATGACTGATTGGCTCCTCGGAACTTGATCGTGGTCTGGGTGAAGCGTAAAGAGGCGAACTGACACAGAAGGTGTGCGCCCCTTCCTGAGAGGGCGGATTTTGGTACGCGGAGGGTGATGAAGGCGTCCTTCTCGCGGGAATTGTTAGGGGGTGACGACGACTTTGCCGAAGGTTTCGCCGGAGTCGAGGTAAGTCAGCGCAGCTTTCGCGTCGCGAAGGCCAAACGTCTTGTCGACGAGCGGGGCTAACCCGTCTTGGGCGCACAGCTGCATCAGTGCCTCGAGCTCGTCGCGTGTGCCCATCGTCGAACCGATCACCGAAAGCTGCAGGAAGAACACGCGCGCGAGGTCGGCCGGGGGGTTGGGCCCGGACGTTGATCCGCACACCACAATGCGCCCCCCGGGACGTAGCGACTTCAGCGAGTGCGACCAGGTGGCTTCGCCCACCGACTCCATCACCGCGTCGACCCGCTCAGGCAGACGTGCGCCCGGCTCAAACGCTTCATCGGCTCCGAGCTCGACGGCGTTGGCCCGCTTTCCTTCGTCACGACTGGTCACCCAAACCCGCAGGCCCAGTGTCTTGGCCAACGGGATCAGCGCGGTCGACACACCGCCGCCGGCACCCTGAATCAGGATCGTCTCGCCCTTTTGCAGCTCGCCTCGCGTCACCAGCATGCGGTACGCCGTGAGCCACGCGGTAGGAAGGCAGGAGGCCTGCTCAAAACTTAAACCGGCTGGCTTAGGCACGAGGTTGCGACGAGGCACCGCCACTGACTCGGCCAACGTGCCGTTGTGAACCTCTGAGAGCAACGAACGCTTGGGGTCGAGGGTCTCGTCGCCGCCACCGCGCGCGGGATCGCCGATGACTGCATGGATGACAACGTCGTTGCCGTCTTCGTCGACGCCGGCGGCATCGGTACCCAAAATCATCGGGAGCTGTTCTTCGCGCAGCCCGACACCCTTCAGCGACCACAGGTCGTGGTGGTTCAAGGCGGTCGCCTTCACCTGGACTACCGTCCAGCCGTCCTCGGGCGAGGGCTCCGGCCGGTCTCCGACAACGAGCCCGGCGGTGGGGTCTTGGGGACTGAACGCAGACGCGTAGGCAGCAAGCATCTGGCGAGCCTAGCGAATGACTGCTGCCACGCCCCGACGCTCCATGGAACGCGCCACGATGAGTCGCTGGATTTCGCTCGTGCCTTCCCAGATGCGGTCGACGCGGATTTCCCGGAGGAATCGCTCGGCGACGTTGCTGCGCATATATCCGCGACCGCCGAACACCTGCACGGCTCGATCGGCGCAGCGATAGGCGGCTTCGCTAGCAAAGAGCTTCGCCAGCGATGCCTTGGCATGCACGACCTTGCGGTCGGCACCAGAGTCGGCCAAACGTGCCACTTCAAAAACGAGTAAGCGGGCGGCGGCTGCGTCCGCTGCCGAGTCGGCGAGCGGGAACGACACTCCTTGGTAGTCGAAAATTCGCGAGCCACCCTGCTCACGCTGCAGCGCCCACGCGGTGGCCTCCTCAAGCAAACGTTGCATCGCTCCGACGCAGCGGGCGGCGATGGCCAAACGCTCCTCGACAAACCACGCGCGCTGAAGGTCGTCTGCACCGCCAACGTCACCGATGACGGTGTCTTTGTCCAAACGGACGTTGTCGAAAGCAATGGTTGGGTGCCCGTGTGGGTAGGCATGGGTGAACATCGGGTCTTCCACCACCGAGATGCCCGGCAGGTCGGCGTCTACCAGGAACAGCGTGGTTTGCGGATCGTTCGCATCGTCGCTGGTACGCGCCACCACGATGTGCGCGGTGGCCATGTCGCCGCTGGTGACAAACCACTTCTCGCCGGACAGCAACCATCCTTCGCCGTCGCGCTTCGCGATCGTTGAGATGCCGGACGGATCTGAGCCTGCCTCGCCTTCGGTGACTGCGTATGACAAGTGCGCCTTGCCGGTGAGCGAAGGGGCAAGGTGCTTGGCCTTTTGCTCCGGGGAGGCCATCGACAACACGTTGTATGCGTCGGGAATCCACCACGAGACGCCGTTGGTGTTACGCCCTAACTGTTCCTGCACCACCATGTAGTCGACTGTGGACCAACCCTGCCCGCCATCCTCCTGGGAGTGACGCCCACCGTTGAGGCGCGCCGCAATGGCAGCTTCCTCAATTTGCCGACGAACGTCGTCAGGGAGAGGCCCACCCGAGCGCTCCGCGGTTATTTCGTGCGGAAGGCAGTAGTTATCAACGAAGTCGCGAGTGCGCTGCTGGAGCTCACGTTGCGCGTCAGTCAGGAAGTCGTCGGTGGGTGTGCTCACAACAAATCACTTTCTCTATCGGTGGGTTATCTCAGGATGACGCGCAACGCCAAACAGCGGCGTGCTGGGGGGCCAGATGGCCGTGAACTAATGCTCGCTCGCCTTCGCCAAGGTGCCTGGTGTGAGGCCGAGCTCTTTCTCCGCCGAGATTCGGGCGTACTCGATCATCTGCTTGCGATTGACTCCAGGACGTCGCAGCGTGACGCGGAGTCCGAGCCCGTCAAGGAGTGCGGAGATGCGATCGGCGGCGCCCTTGGGGTCGTCGCATTCAAACTCCGCGGAAGCGACACCGTCGGTGATAACCATCTCGACCATGTCGCGCCACGCTTCGTCGAGCTCTTCGGAGATGTGACGCAGCGGTTCGTCGCGTAGGCCAGCGCCCCATGCATCGATCCAGAGCACCCAGGTCTGGTCGTTGCGCGCCGCCGGCACAAACTCGCGCATCACGCGGTCGAGACGCTCAACGGCCGAGCCGGGCCCGCCAGCGAGTCGGCGAGCCTTCTCGATGTCTTGTTCGGCCTCGCTGCGCAGCATCTCGGTGAGCAGCACGTCTTTGGTGGCGAAGTGGTAGTGGATCAAGCCCCCGCTGACGTTGGTGGCTTCGGCGACATCGGCGACTCTGGTATGCGAGAGTCCGCGCTCCAACACCACCTGTTTTGCGGCGGCCAGCAACTCGGCGCGACGCTGCTGGACCTGCTCTCCGCGGCTGGTCTTGGTCCCCGTTTTGCTCACCCGCCCAATCTACCGACGAAATCCTCTGTGCGCAGCATAAATCTGGCTGAATATTCAGTCAGTTTTCTAAGATCGAGTCAGTGAGCGGACCGCTGGTGGAAGTGGATTTCGATGCCCGATCCGCCGGTACCCCTGACAAACTGGTTCCATGACAGAACGGGCGACCGCGGCGATACCGAGGGTGACGAGACTCTTCACCACTCCCGTCAAGGGATTCGCTGTGAACGAGCCCGACAGCGTCACCCTTGAGAGAAACGGGGCGGTGGGGGACCGCGACTTCTTTCTCGTTGACGACAAAGAAGCACTGATTTCCATCACCAGGACAGGTGCCTTTTCGAGTTGGCGCGCTCAGTTCGATCGTGACGAGAGTGTCTTGGCCCTTTCCTCGCAAGACGGCCGTGTCTTGGCAGACAAGGTTGTCGAGGGTAAGGCCGGGGTGTTCGACTTCTGGGGGTCGCGCGATGTGTCCGGCCAGATCGTGGCAGGTCCGTGGTCCCAGTGGCTTTCTGACATCGCCGGCCAGCCCGTGTCGTTAGTTCGCGCCAGTAGCCCGGGCGATGCCTACGACGAGACACCGGTCACGGTGGTGTCAGAGGAGTCAGTCGCCGAGCTTGCCCGTGTCACCAACACCGAATCGATCGACATCCGCCGATTCCGGATGCTCATCAATATTTCTGGCGTAGGCCCCTATGAAGAGGAAACATGGAGTGGCAAGACCGTCCGCATCGGTTCGGCCCTGCTGCAGATGAAGGGGCCAGTCCCTCGATGCAACGCGACTACGCGAAACCCCGACTCGGGCAAAAGGGACCTGAAGGTCCTGAAACTCATCGCCGAGGGCCGGGGGATGTTGCCCAACGACTTTGGCGAAGACCTGAACATGGGCGCCTATGCCGAGGTGCTCGAGCCCGGCGTCGTGACCGTCGGGGATCGGGTTGAACTGGTTTAACGTCTGTTGTGACCCATTTTTCCCTTGTATGAAGAACATTTGGGCCACTTCTCACAACACTAGGCGGACCTGTCTACACTCTCCGCCATGGAACATGGTGAACTCCTCAGCGACCCCGGCGACCAGTTCAACCCAGCCGGAGGTGGTGGCGGTTCTATTGCCATTCGGGGACTTCGGAAAGAGTTCGAGGGCGGTTCGATCGCCGTCGACGGCATCGATCTCGAGATCGCCTCAGGCGAATTCTTCTCGCTGCTGGGCCCGTCCGGTTGCGGCAAGACCACCACGCTGCGCATGCTGGCGGGCTTCGAGCAGCCCACAGACGGCCAGATCCTCATCGATGGGGTCGACGTCGCCCAGACGCCGCCGCACAAGCGTCCGGTCAACACGGTGTTCCAGAGTTATGCCCTCTTCCCGCATATGGACGTGTGGAAGAACGTCGAGTACGGGCTGCGCTGGGCTGATGGTCCCAAGGCCCAAAGAAAGCCCAAGGTTGACGCTGCCCTTGAACTCGTGGAGATGACGGAGTACGCCAAGAGGCGGCCGAACCAGCTGTCGGGTGGCCAGCAGCAGCGCGTGGCGCTGGCCCGTGCTCTCGTTCTGGAGCCGTCGGTGCTGCTGCTTGATGAACCCTTGGGCGCTTTGGACGCGAAGTTGCGCCACAGCCTGCGCGCTCAGCTCACCGCGTTGCAGCGTCGTGTGGGCATCACCTTTGTCTTCGTCACCCACGACCAGGAGGAGGCGCTCGAGATGTCAGACCGCCTCGCGGTCATGCATAAGGGTCACATCATGCAAATCGGGGCGCCGCGCGACATCTACCAGTTCCCGCGCAGTGAGTTCGTTGCTGACTTCCTGGGTGTGGCCAATCTGATCGACGTCGAGGTCACCACGTCGGGCGGCGTGGGGCCAGTCAAGCTCGGCGACTTCACGTTGGACGCACAGATCCCCAGAGGTTACACCCCCGGTCCGGGACGCGCTGTGATCCGTCCTGAGAGCCTCCACCTCGAGGAGGGCGACCTCACCGGTGAAAACCGCCTGCCCGGCATGGTGGAGCGGGTGGTGTACCTCGGATCAACGTCGCAGGTGTACGTCCGCTTGCCGCAAGGTTCGTTGGTGCAATCGCTGGTGACCAACGCGGTTCATGAAGAGCCGTGGGCCTCCGGGGACGCCTGTCGAGTGCGCATGCCTTCGGAATCGCTGCGTGTGCTTGAGCAGTCTGGGGACGCAGCCTGGTCGGACGACGACGCTGGGAACGAGTCGGTCGCTTAACGAGGCTGGGCGGTCCTCACACTTCTCTCACATTTCCACGCTGGCGAGGTCATCCAAAGCGGACCCTCCGTCACCACGACGACGGAGTCGCAGTACGAGGTAGGTCAGCAGCAGGGCCGCGAGTGTGCCGATCAGCAGCAACGTCGCCAGCGCGTTCAGTGCTGGCGACGGCGCCGATTTCACCGCGCTGTAAAGCAGCACAGGCACCGTGATGTTCGTGGCGTCGCCATAAAGGAAGTTGCTGACGACAAAGTCGTCGAGCGACGCGGCGAACGTGATCATGCCGGACGCGAAGATGGCGGGCACGAGCATGGGCAGCAGGACGGTCCGAATCGCCTGCATGCGGGTTGCGCCGAGGTCTTGCGCCGCTGTCTCGAACTCGGTGCCAATGCTGCTGAGTCGGGATCGCACGATGACAAGGATGAATGAGATTGAAAACGTCACATGGCCAAGGATTAACGCCTCTTTGCCGAGGCCCACGAACCCCGTATACAGAGTGGTGATCACGAGGAATAAGGCTGAGCCCAACACGAGTTCCGGAGTGACGAGCGGGAACAGCGAGATCCCGTTAGCGACGTTGCTGGTGCGCGACTGCCATCGACTAAGGCCAAGGGCTAATGCTGTTCCGATCGGAACAGCAATCAAGGTGGTGGCAACCGCAAGGGTCAAGCTGTTGCCGAGAGCCCGGAGCAACTCCGGGTTGTCGACAACGGAAGCACCTTCCTGGATGCCGTCCCTGCCGACATACCAGTCAGTGGTAAACCCGACCCAGGAACTTCGGGAACGCGAATCGTTGAACGAGAACTGGATGGAAATGAGTACGGGCACCAGGCTCCACAGCACGTAGAGCCAGGTAATTGTCGAAAGGAAATATGGTCGCCGCCACGGGTTTCGCCATGGCGGGACGTAGCGAGTTTTGGCGTCGTCAAATGCGTGCGAGGCCCCCCTCGCATCAATACCAATGGCTGTCATCGGGCCTCCCGGGACGAACGCACGATCAAGATGAGGTAGTAGGCCATAAAGACCAGCAGCACCGCAGACAGCAACAGCACCAGGCTGGCGCCCTGGGGGCGAGAGAATCCGCTCAGAATCGCCTGCTCAATCGAGTTTCCGATCATCCCAGTGGACGGCGAGCCCGAGACCAGCGTGTTGGTGTAGTAGTCACCGAACATGGGCAGGGCCGTGATAACGACTGCGGTAATTAAACCAATGCGGCTCAGCGGCAGTGTCACGCGAAAGAATGTGCGGAAGGTGTTGGCGCCGAGGTCGCGAGAAGCCTCAATCAGGCGCTGGTCGATGCGGTCGAGGTAGGCATACAACGGCACAATGAAGAACGGCAAGTACCCGTAGGCCAGGCCTAGAACGACGACGTACCAATGTCCCCCGAGCCAGTCGATGTTGCCGATGCCGAAGATACCGAGGAAGTCATTGACGTAACCGTCCTGCTGCAGGAGCCCGACCCAAGCGAGCATGCGGGTCAGGTAGTTGATCCACCAAGGGGCCAGGATGAGCGCTAGCAGCAGCCCGCGCTGGCGGCCGGCCAGCCGCGCCACGTAGTAAGCAACGGGGTAGCCAACCAAGATGCAGATGGTCATGGCGGCCGCGCTGTAGAGGAATGTGTGTAACCACGCTGTCTGGTAAAGCCCGGTGAGGGAACCCTGGATGACGTCGCCCATCACCGTGAAGTTCCAGGTAAATGGATTCCATGCCGGGATCGGCTGACCGAGGATGTCGTACCCCTCGCTGAAGGCAACGGCCATGATCCCGTAGAACGGGACGACGAACAGCACGATCAGCCAGGCGGTGCCTGGGATGGCGAGCGAAGGCCAGAGGAACCTGGCGGATCGGTCCCTCTGGCCCTCGGTGGTCTCAGCTACCGCCACTCTTGAACTCCTGGAATGCTTGCAGCCACATGTTCTGAATCGCGATCGTCGTCTCGTAGAACTGGATGCCTTCCGCGAAGTCATCACGTTCGACGACGGCGGACATCAGGTTATCGGGTACGTATCCCTGCTCGACCAGGAAGTCCGGGCCGAGTTTAGTGAGCGGTGGCTGGTACCCGTTCCAGCCAAAGTTCTTCAGCGACACATCATTGTCGAGAATGTAGTTGATAAAGGTGTGCGCTAAGACCGGGCTCGGTGACGACTTCGGGATGGCAATGTTGTCGTTCCCGATGACCCGCTGCGACCGCTCTTCTGGCACCCAGTAACCCAGGACGGCAGGAGTTTCTGGCTTCACGACGTAGTACTGACCCGCAATCATGTCGCCAGACCATGCCTGGTGAACGGTCACCTCGCCTTCCGCGATCGTGTGCCACTGGGTGATGTTGACCTCAACGTTCAGATCATTCAGTTCCATCAACTTGTCCCTGGCCGCGTTGATTAATGTGGGGTCACCCGTGTTTATATCGTCGGTGATGTCCCACGCGAGCATGGCCATGCTCAGTGCCTCACCTGAGTCGTCCAAGACGCCAGTACTGCCCGAATACTCTGGGTTCCACAACATCTTGTAGCCCTCAGATGGGTCAGTGACGCGGTCGGCGCGATATCCAATACCGGTGGTGTAGACGGTGTAGGGGACGGTGTACTGGGACCCTTGGTCGTACCACGGGTCTCGGTACTCCTCCCAGACATTCTTGAGATTCGGGATGTAGGTCTGGTTGAAAGGCTGTAGCAATTTCGCGTACACCATTCGGCTGAGCACGCTCGGGCCCGGGAACACTACGTCGAAGGTCGCCCCTGGCTGATTCAGCTTGTTGAGCATCTCGTCGTAGTTGTTGTAAGGCGTGACCTGAACCTCAGCACCGAACTCTTCCTGGAAGTCCTTCATCACGCCCGGCCCCATGTAGTCCTTGTAGTTGAGGACTTTCAAGACGTCAGCGTTCTCCGGCTGCAACCCGTCGGCGATGGGCTGGTTGTCGTCAAAGATCGGAAGTGTCACGGGCTCATCCGGTCTTGCCAGCGGATACGCGCCGCTGCCTCCCGCCGGCGTGCCGCCGTCGTCCCCGCCGCAGGACGACAGGAGGGGCACAGCGGTTGCCCCCGCAGCCAGCCACATGCCTCCCCGCAGCACGTCGCGTCGATGTAGTTGCGGCCTGGGCCGCATCGGTCGGGCGAATGGGTCATTTGGGTCAAAGGTCATGCCAACCCCCTCATGGTCGACGTGAAAATGAAAGTTGGTCTCCGCGGTCTATTGCCCAACTGACTGGTTAGTCAGTTAGTCTGGTGGGTAGCAACCTCAAACTCAAGAGGTAGTTGCCCGCCAATTGCACATTTTGGTGGGTAATAGTCGCCGATGGGACCGATCGGCGACGAAGTGGGGTCGGATTGTGACCACTCAGCGACATTGAGTGGGCCATCTCGGCCCCGCGGAGTGCGTAGTACCAGTGATCTCGTCGCTGTTTCGCCGCTCGTGGGAGGTTTCGATGGCTAGCGCAGTAATGCCGCTCGGGGTAGCGGACTTGCAAGGAGTGCTGACCGGGAGTGGCCAATCGCTTCCTGGTCCGGCCTACACCGATCCCGATGTGCTCGCTTTCGAGCAAGAGCATTTCTTTACTGAGGGTTGGGTTTGCGTCGGGCGCTCTGCCGACCTCATCGAGACAGGCAAGCGTCGGGCCTTCTCGGTGGGCGACGACAGCGTGCTGGTAGTGCGCGGAGGCGACGGTGTCCTGCGCGGCTTCTTCAACAGCTGCCGCCATCGTGGGCACCAGTTGCTGCCGTGTGGCGGCGAGGGCACTGGCAAATTCATCCGTTGCCCATACCACGCCTGGGTCTTCAACACCGAAGGCGAGTTGCATGGCGTCTCCCCGAGCCATGAGGCCGACGTCGCTGGACGTACCGACCTCGGCCTTAAGCCCACGCGCATTGAAGAGTGGCACGGGTTTGTGTTCGTTAACGTTTCTGGCGATGCCCCTTCCCTCTCGGCGTACTTAAGCGAACTAGAAGACATCGTCCGCGACTACTCGCTGGAAAACCTCGTTGTTGGCGACACCCACACCTACGAACTCGCCACCAATTGGAAGCTCATCGTCGAGAACTACCACGAGTGTTTTCACTGCGACACCATTCACCCCGAGCTGTGCACCGTCTCATCGCCAGAGAGCGGCGAAAGCATGTCCAGCCTCGCAGGCGGGCTATGGCTCGGTGGCTCGATGGAGTTGAGAGACGGCGTCGAGACCATGTCCCTCGATGGCAAGAGCTTGGGGATCAAAATTCCCGGCCTGCCCGACGTGAAGCTGCGCGACGTCCTCTACATCCAGCTGTTCCCCAATCTGCTGGTCTCGCTGCACCAAGACTTCGTGATGACCCACCGCATCGAAGCGCTGGCACCCGACCGCACCTTCGTCGAGTGCCAGTGGTTGTTCCCCAAGGAAGCGTGGGACCACGAAGGGTTCGATCCGGCCTACGCCGTTGATTTCTGGGACATCACCAACCGGCAAGATTGGACTGCCTGCGAAAGCGTGCAGCAAGGTGTGAGCAGCCGCGGCTACCAGCCGGGACCGTTGGCCTCCTGGCACGAAATTGTGGTGGGAATGTTCACCTCCACAGTCGCCCGCGGATATCTCAGCGGATCGCTACCTGAACTCGTCACTCCTGATACCTATGCCGCGCGCGCCGAGTCCGGTGCAGCGGATGCGATGGCGGGCTTAGCCCGCGGAAACGGATAACCAACATGTCCACGTCATTCCCACTGTCTGCGGTCGACGAATCGGTCACTGTCACTGACCCAGAGTTGATCCGCATGAACGAGCTCATTCGTGAGCAAGAGAAAATCATGCTGGCTCGCACCATCAAGTCGCAGGAAATGCGCGTAGTGGCCGAGTCCGTGCTCGCGGGTGGTGTCGCCTCCAGTTGGCAGGATGCACCGCCGTGCGCGGTGTGGATCGACTACGGCAAGGGCTCCCGCATTTGGGACGTCGACGGTTTCGAGTACTCCGACTTCCATGGCGGATTCGGTGTCGGTGTGGCAGGTCACGCACACCCCGCGATCGTTGCGGCCGTGCAAGACCGCGTCACCAAAGGCACGCACTTTGCGCAGCCGACCGAGGACGCCATCATCGTGGCGCGCGAGTTGTCGTCGCGGTACGGACTCCCGCAGTGGCGCTACAACAACTCCGGCACAGAGTCCACGATGGACGCGTTCCACCTCATGCGCGTGGCCACTGGTCGCAACAAAGTCATCAAGGTTGAGGGCAGCTACCACGGACACCACGACTCCGCGCAGGTGTCGGTGTACCCAACGTCAGAAGAAGCCGGCTCGGTCGAGGCCCCCAACTCCGTGGGTGGGTACGGCATTCCCGACCCGATGGCACAGCTCACCGTGGTGGTGCCTTTCGCAAACCTCGCCGCTGTTGAGCGTGCGCTGGAGACCCACAAGGGCGAAATCGCGGGCATGATTGTTGAGCCCATCATGATGAACATCGGCATGATCCCGCCGCCCGCTGGTTACCTCTCCGACCTCAAGGACCTGCTGCACAAGCACGGTGCATGGCTGGCCTTCGATGAGGTCAAGACCGGCTTTGGTGTCGCCGCTGGCGGTGCATCAGAGATCCTGGGTGTCACCCCCGACCTGCTGTGTACCGCGAAAGCCATGGCGGGTGGTTTGCCTTGCGGCGCCATCGGTGGCGTGCCCGAGCTTATGGGGCTGATCGCAGACCGCACCTACGAGCAGGTCGGCACGTTCAACGGCAACCCGTTGACGATGGCCGCTGCCCGCGCCACCCTGCACGACGTCTTCACCGACGACGCCTACCGTCACCTCAGCCACCTTCGTGAGGCTCAGGTGAAGGGCTGCGAAGACATCCTGAAGCGTTACAACCTGCCGGGCTTCGTGCGCGCATTCGGCGCCAAGGGTGCGGTCATCTTCACCGACAAGCTCAACGACTACCGCGACTTCCTCGATTACGACGACCAGTGGGGTAACGCGCACTGGCTTTACCAGCACAACGGCGGCGTCTTTCTTCCCCCGTGGGGCAAGTGTGAGCAGTGGACGATGTCGGTGCAACACACGATGGATGACGTCAACCGGTTCGTGCGTAACTTCGAGACCTTCGCGAGTGCACTGCGCCACGGTGCTACCGCATGAGCCATGGCACCCACACAGATGCAGTCATCGACCCATCAACCGGGGAGCAGATTGCCGACATTCCTCGCACCTCAGAGGGTGACCTCGATAAGGCGGTGACGCAGGCGCGCGAAGCTTTTGACTCGTGGCGTCGCACGACCCCGGCTGATCGCGCGGCCGCGCTGTTTGCACTCGCTGACCTCGTCGAGGCAGACCGCGACTCGCTCGGCGAACTTGAGTCTCGCAACGTCGGCAAGCCACTTGCCGATGCTCCGGAGGAAGTCGACGCCAGTGTCGACAACCTTCGATTCCTCGCGGGTGCGGCCCGGCTTAGTGAGGGCAAGGCGGCCGGGGAGTACATCGAAGGAGCCACGTCGATGATTCGGCGGGAACCCATCGGTGTGGTCGGAGCAATCTCTCCGTGGAACTACCCGCTCATGATGGCGGTGTGGAAGATTGCACCAGCAATTGCAGCTGGTTGCACCATCGTGCTGAAGCCCTCGGAGCTCACCCCCCTCACCACTCTTCGTTTGGCGGAGTTGGCCCAACAGGTACTGCCGAGCGGGGTGTTCCAGGTTGTCACTGGTCGCGGCGAGTTGGGCGCAGCCCTTTCGTCTCACCCGGGGATCGACATGGTGTCGGTCACCGGCTCGGTGGGCACCGGTCGCAAGGTAGCGGCTGCGGCCGCCCCAACAGTGAAGCGGCTTCACCTTGAGTTGGGTGGCAAGGCTCCGGTCGTGGTCTTTCCAGACGCCGACCTGGAAGCACTCGCTGCCAGCCTGCGAGTGGCTTCGTTTGCTAACTCTGGCCAAGACTGCACAGCGGCCTGCCGGGTCGTTGCCGTGGGCGGCGTGTACGACGACGCCGTCGACACCGTTCGTGCGGTTGCCGACTCGATTGTTGTCGGTGCACCCGCCGAAGAGGGCACCGAGATGGGCCCACTGGTGTCACACACTCAACGCGATCGCGTCGCGGGCTTTGTCGGCAAGGCTCGCAGCGATGGGTACAGCATCATCACCGGCGGTAGTGCCCCTGATGGGCCAGGGGCGTTCTTCCAGCCCACGGTCGTCGCTGGCGTGGGGCAGCGTTCCGACATCGTGCAGCAAGAGGTGTTCGGTCCGGTCGTCACTGTGCAACGGGCAGCCGACGAAGGCGAAGCGCTTCGCTTTGCTAACGACGTCGAGTACGGCTTGTCCGCGAGTGTGTGGACGCAAGACGTTGGACGCGCCATGCGCGCGGCGGCTGAGCTTCGGTTTGGTGCCGTGTGGGTCAACGACCACATGACAGGCGTTTCCGAGATGCCACACGGCGGCTTTAAGCAGTCGGGCTACGGCAAGGACATGAGTTCGTACGCGCTCGACCACTACGCCGAGCCCAAGCACGTCATGGTGAAGTGGTAAAAGCCTAGTTAGCGCCTTCTGCCACAGGCTTGCTACGTCGGGCGACTGCGTCTACCGCAGTCGCGCCGTCGTGGCGGGCGAAGACCGGATTGAGTTCGATGAGTTCGAGGTCGTGCGCGATGAGGGCTTCACCAACGCGCGCGGCAAGTTCAGCGAGCGCCGTCAGGTTGACGCCTTGTTCCCCACGACTGCCGGTGAGCAGCGCCGCTCCCTTGAGCGAGCGCAAGGCAGCTTCAATGCGATCGACATCGGCAGGGAGCGGAATGATGGCGGCATCGCCCATGACTTCCACCCAGATGCCGCCAAGACCAACCACTAGTACGGGCACGACCGCGTCGCGGCGAGCAGCTATCAGCATCTCTACGCCCGGTGCGGCCATGGGTTCGATGAGGACCGGCGCCCCCTGGTGTCCCGGTATCGCACGCAACCGGCGGAAGGCCGCCTGAATCTCTTCTGGGGCGCTAAGCCCGAGTTCAAGGGCGCCAATGTCACTCTTGTGTTGCAGGTCTGCAGAACTCAGTTTCATGACCACCGGCGAACTCTGCGCGTTCGCGAACGCAATGGCGGCATCGGCCGACTCAACGAGTTGGCCTAGGGGAACGCTGACGCCCGCCTCGCGCAGCAGACCTTTTGCCTGGTGCTCTGACAACCATTCCGCTGGCTCTGAGTCGCTCGCGAGGGCGGCGATGGAGCGCAGCCGCTGTGGATTGCCCATGGGTGTCCGCAGGGCGTTCGCCACCTTGAGCCCAGTGGTCAATCCCCACACGGCTGGTACTCCTGCGTCCAAGCAGCGCTGCACCGTCTCTTCGGGAAGCAAGTCCGGCAGTGTGGAGGCCACCAGAACGGGCGCGGGCGACTGCTTGGCACCAAGCAAGATGCCGTCGAGCGTGGCGTCCCAGCTGGCGGTGGAGTGTTCGTCCATTTTCTGTGGTCGGTCGTAGTAGACCAGCACCTGCGCGAGTGAGGGGTCGGCGCCGGCGATGGAGACGATGTCGGCAATCTGCTGCGTCTCCCCCCAGATCATGGCGGTGTAGTCGAGGGGGTTTCCGATGGTGGCTGCGTCTGGCATGACCGGGCCCAATGCCTTCGCCGTTGCCTCCGCGAGCGGCGGCATGGGGATGTTCAGTCGTTCCGCTTCGTCAGCGCTGATGGCTGCATCGCCACCTGAGCAGGTGACGACGGCGATGCCCGCTCCGGTGTTGCGTCGGCCCACGGCCATCGCCTTGGCGGTCTCCAGCAACTCGTTCGGATCGTCGACCCACACGGCGCCGGCTTCGCGAATGAGTGTTTCCAGTACTCGCGCGTCGCCAGCGACTGCGCCGGTGTGCGCTGCCGCAGCAGAGGCACCTAGTGCACTTCGTCCAGCCTTCAACACGACAACGCCGATGTCTCGCTCAGCGCATTCGGCGAGCGCGTTGGTGAGATGTTGCCCGTTGCCTTCGGTTTCCAGGTAGAGCGCAATAGAGCGGACACCGTCTTGGTGGGCGAGCGCGTGGACGTAGTCGGAGGCATCCAAGACGGCCTGGTTGCCGCACGAAACGACTGTGTGAAGGTGCAGGGCTCGCCGGGTGCCGATCGCGTTGACGGCCACGTTGCCACTTTGTGACACCAACGCCACGGCACCAGCGGGGGCCAGGTTGTAGGCATCTCCCCAGAGCGGCGCGCGACGGTGAACGGACACTAATCCGTTGCCGTTAGGGCCACACACCGGCAACTGGTGTTTCAGAGCGGCGTCCCTGAGTTGTTGTTGCAGCTCGCGGCCATGGGCAACCTCGGCGAAACCGGCGGCAATGACGACTGCCCCACCGCAGCCGAGCCGTCCTGCCTCTTCGACAAGGTCTGGGACGGTGGCCGCCGGTGTGGCGATGACGATGGCGTCTGGCGCTTCGGGTAGTTCCGAGAGCGTGGGAAAACATGGGACACCAAGCACCTCGTCGGCCTTTGGGTGGACGCCCCAGACGGGCCCATGGAAGCCAGCGGCCACCAAGTTGGCGACGGCTTGGTTGCCGTAGGTACCGGTGCGGGGAGAGGCGCCAACAACAGCGATGGAACGGGGTGCAAGCAGGCGGTCAAGATTCACGCTTCATCCTCATACGGCTAGATCTCACTGGCTACTTTCAGTCCTTCCAAGACCGCTTCTTCAACAGTGCGAGGTGCCAGGCAGTCGCCGATGGAATGCACCTCACCGTGGTAGTCCGCGAGCGAATCGGCGAGCTCGGTTACTGGGTCGTGTCCTTGAGAAAGCACCAGGGCCGCAACGTCTTCGACTATGACAGGTTCACCAGTGAGGACATGTTGCAGGTACACCGTGTCCGCGTCAGCGCCGTAGGGGCGAACCAGGGTGACGATTTCAACGCCAGCGCGTAGCGCGTCTGCCGTCATCACATCGCGCACGTACTGCTGAATGCGTTGGCCGGCCATGTAGCCGTCGACCGCCAGTGTGACCTTGCGTCCTTGCTCTGCCAGAAGTTGAGCCACACCCAAACCAATCCAGTCGCATCGCCAGTCGGCCACCACGATTCGGCCTTGGGGCACGTCGGCCCCGGTGATGACGTCCCAGGCGTCCAGCACTGTGGGCTCGTCTATGAGCTCCAGCTGCGGGCGGTGGGGAGTAGCGCCGGTTGCCACGATGACGACGTCTGGTGAATGTTCCTCAATGAACTGGGCGTCCACCTTCACCCCGGTCACGGTCTTGATGTCATTTCGTTGTACTTCGCTGACCAGGTTGGTAATTGCCCCGCCGAACTCGGCGCGCCCTGGCAACTGTTCGGCTAGCAGTACCTGCCCCCCAACGCGCTTGCTGGCCTCGTAGAGGGTCACTCTGTGCCCGCGTTCGGCGGCTACGACTGCTGCCTTCATTCCGCCGACTCCGCCTCCGACCACCATCACATTGCGCGGCGCTTTTGCTGGCAAACGAATGCCGTAGAGCTGCTCACGCCCGGTCTCGGGATGCTGGATGCACGAGATCGGATAGCCGGCATGGAAGTGCCCGATGCAGGCTTGGTTGCAGCCAATGCACGCGCGTATCTCGTCGACCAGTCCGTCGGCGGCCTTGCTTGGCATCAGTGGGTCGCAGATCATCGCGCGTGTCATTGCCACTGCGTCGGCTTGTCCGGTGGCGATGACTTGTTCGCCTTCGTGTGGCTGGTTGATGCGACCGGCCACCATGACGGGTACGTCAACCACCTGTTTGACCCGTGCTGAGAGGGGCGCGGTGTAGGCGGCAGGAAAGTTCATGGGGGGCACGATGTGGTCGGAGCCGGCTAGCGTGGCTGAGGTGCCGGCCACCACACTGACGTAGTCGAGCGTGTTGTCGGCATTGAGCGCACGCATAGCGTCGAGCGTTTCCTCGATAGTGAGGCCGTCTTCGCTCTCTTCGCCGGCAGATATCCGCAGGCCAATGACGAAGTCGTCGCCGACTTCTTGACGCACTGCCGTGAGTACGTCACGGAGGAACCTCAGTCGGTTCTTGTCGTTGCCGCCGTACTGGTCGGTGCGGATGTTGACCCGTGGATTGAGAAACTGCGCGGGCAAGTAGCCATGCGAGGCTACGATTTCCGCGCCATCGAGGCCAGCTTCTTTCAGTCTGCGAGCCGCCGAACCGTATCCGGCAATGACCTCATCGATGAGGCTCAGCGGCATGGCGCGAGGCATGACGTGGAACCGCTCGCTGGGCACCGACGAAGGAGCAAGTGACACCGGCAGGGAACCGTCTTGGCTCTCCATGATTTCCCGCCCGCCGTGGAAGAGCTGTCCAAAGACTTTGCATCCATGCGCGTGCACAGCGTCGGAGAGAGCGCGGTACCCGGGGATTCCGTCATCGTTGTCGGCCATCAGTACGTGGTAGGTGTACTTCGCTGTCTCGTGGACGCCGGAGACCTGCAGCACGATCAGGCCAGCCCCACCAGCGGCTCTGGCTTGGTGATACGCGATGAGCCTGTCCGTCACCTGACCGTTTTCGGCCATCACGGTGTCGTGTCCGGAGGACAGGATGCGGTTCTTCAGCGTGACTGACCCCACCTTGAGTTCGCTGAAGAGGTGAGGGAACGAAGGCGTACCCATGCGCGAACATTATCACGATAATGTACCGAAGTGAGGGTGTGCGCTGGGGTTTTAGACCGCTCTGCCGTCAGGTGGAGCACCCGATCGAGACGCCGGGCAACCAGCGCTCTCGTACGCGTGGGGTTGGGTGCGAAACGTCCTGCCGGATGGCGTGGTCCAGGTGAGGACGCCGCCCTTATCTTGCTGCACCAGCCATTCGCTGTGCGTTTTCAATAGGTGGTGTGAACGGCACAGGGCCGCCAAGTTCTCGGCGACGGTTGGACCTTCAGGGAAAGGCACTGTGTGGTCGAGATCGACGCGATTGGGCGTTCCTGTCGATGTGTTGAGCGCGGAGCGACGGCAGCCGGGGAAACGGCACACGAGGTCGCGAGCTTTGACGAGTCGCTCCAGGGCTTTCCCCGGCTTGTACGTCCGAGGTGCGACCTCCACTACTGATCCCACCCGATCGGTGAGCAGGCGGCGCCAACGACAGTCACCCTCAGCGAGGGCGCGAGCGTGCTCGGCGGTGATCGGTCCGTAGCCCACGAGTTCGCCTGGCTCTTGCGCGAGCCCAGCCAACGTTTCGACCGGCACTACGACCTGGACTTCGGCGACTGCGATGGTCTTGTCGGTACTGGCGTCGGTAGTGGTGCGGAAGAGCAGCAGATCGGTGAACGCGTCCGCGCGCCGCTGATCGAGAGACCAGCCGTCGGGCGTCACTCGCGGGACTGGTTGCTCAGCCGAGTCGGCCTCGCGCAGTTCGGTTGTAGCGTCGGTGCATGACGCATGCGCTATCTGGTCGATACTCCGGTAGATAGTGAGCGCGTCTTCAGAGGGCAGCGAGGCGTACAACGTCGACATGCCATCGTCACCGGGAAAGAGCTGGACGCGACGCTCCTCGCGTGCTGCTTGACGACGGCGTTCGGCATGTTCGGGCTCGACAACCATGATCCGGCGTCGGAGCTAGGCTCGTAGTTGTGGGCGGGTGTGCCTTTGCGCATAGTCGAGGGCAGCCTTCTCCAGCAGTTCGACGAACGCATCTGACTGCACCTGCCCCAGTAGCTCGACGATGAGGTCGGCTTTGGATCGATCGACGCGGCCAGCGATGAGGCCGCGTGGGTGAGGGGTCGCGACTGCAAACTCGTAGCGAAGCCGACACGATGGGAAGAGGCGCTATGGGAGATGGAAAGTTCGGTGGCGACCTCGTCAGCGACGAACCGAAAGGGGTCGTGCAAGAAGTTGGGCACGGGGAGACCCAATCCCCGCTGTTCCTGGCTCTGGCCGGTGCGCCGGGAGATCTCAGCGATTCCCTGCGCCTGTAGGCCTTGCGCCCAAATCCACAAGCACAAAGGGCTCGCATTCGAGCTAGCGAAAGTGAGCGCGGATGTGCGGGATGCGCTTCTCGAGATCTTTAAGGGATGCTCGAGACCGCTCGGGCTCACCCTGGGTCATCAGGCTCTTCATCCCAGGGTCGCCGGCGGAGGCGGCGGATGGAATCCCTTTGAGCATCGTGCGTATGCGTGGTGCGACGCCGAGGAGAATCTGCTCCGCGTCATAGGCGCCATACGTTTCCGCAATTGTCTGAAGGCGAGCTGCCGCGAGGCGCGGTTCGATGGGTCGGCACAGGGGAACGCAGTTCCACGCGATGAATGCCAACTCGTTGACGGCTGTCGTTGGCCCGGCGAGGTCCCAATCGAAAATACCTGCCAACTCATCTCCGAGGAAGCAACTGTTGTACGGAGCCAGATCGTTGTGGCCAATGAACGCAGCACGTGGCTCGGTTGGAGTCGGCATCGGAAAGGATCGCCAAGGTCCCCCGTGACTGAAGCCTGAGACCGCATCATGAAACTCGCGTGTCCAGGTTACGAGCGAAATCAGCTGCAGCTCGGTCAGGCTCATCGGCGTTGTGACGACCTCGCCGGGAAGGAAGTCCAGTACTTCCCGCCCCTGGTCGTCCATTCCGTGAACTCGTGGAATCAACTGCAGGCGCCCCTCGAGGTATTTCAACAGTGCATGGACGGCTGGCGTCCAATAACCAACTGGGCGATGGACCCTGTTCCCAAGTCGGAAAACGCCCCCTAGATTTCCTGGCAAGTGCTCTTCGACATCGCGTGTCACTTTCTTAGCCGCAACAGGGTTTTGGCCAACTCCAAGGTGAGGCGACGAAGTGTCTCGCCGTCCATGGCATCAATGCCCGCAGCGATTTGCAGTTCGCAACCGTCCATATGGGTGAGGAGCACAGTCACGACGTCGTCGACGGGCAGGGCCGGCCGAAAGTCACCGCTGCTCACTCCCGCCAGCACAGCATCGGTCAACAGCTGACGCCAGTTGTCGTAGATAGACCGAAAGCCCGGGCGCATGAACTGGTTGCGTCCGGCCACCACCGCGAACTCAGTCCACAACGAGCAGTGCCGACGCACATCAGGAGCTATTGCCAACTGCTCAACGAGCACCACGATCTGCTGCCAGGGGTCGTTAACGTCTGCAGTCGCGGTCTGCCAGCGGTCGAGCAGATCAATACTTACTTGCTCGAAGGCTTGCTCAAGCAATTGCTCGCGTGACTCCCAGTAGTACTGCAAGGCACCTGTCGTTACGCCGGCCTCATCAGCGATGTCCTTCAGCCTCACCGCCTCGTAGCCTTGTGCCGCCAAGCAGCGAGCGGCCGCCCGCAGAATTTGCTGGCGCCGTTCTTCAGCCGAGAGGTCTTTGCCTACTCGAGTTGGTGCGTTGCTCATGGTCCTTGAGAGTATGTCGGACGTGACTACCGAGATAAACGAGGCAGCAACGCAGCTTTTGGTCAAGGCCTGGCAGGGCGAGGTGTACGGGGTCGACGTGTACTCCGCGCTCGCAGACTCCCGCACTGTTGCCCTTGAGGCGGTGAAGCTGCGCACCGTTGTGGCACTGGAAGTGACGATGCGCCATCAGCTGGCCGAGATGCTCGACAGCCTGGGTATCCCGAAAGACTTGGGAGACATCACGGAGGTGGCGGAGCGCGAAACAGAAGAGCAGCGTCACTCGCCCTGGCTAGATCTCATGGAGTGGATCGGTGCCGACGCACAGGTCGCCCTTGCCGACTATCTGCCGCTCGAGGAGATGTCGGCGAATTGGGATCCAGACGATCGCGCGGTTGCGTTGGAGGTCATTGCCCACGAACGAGCCATCATCTCCTTCTGCACCAAGGAGCTGGCCGGGGAGATTGACTCACTCGCCGAGGTTGAAGCGTTGTCCCGATCCACGCCTGCGGAGTAGCGGGTGAGCATCATGATTGACGACGCACGCGTGCCCGCGCATGGCAGGCACTGGTGTCACCTTGCCAGCGACACTTCTTTTAACGAGCTGCACGTGTTTGCTCGATCGTTCGATATCCCAGAGCGCGGATTCGATGGCGACCACTACGACGTCCCCAGCGACCGACGCAGCGACTTCGTTGACGCCGGAGCCGAAGCCGTAACTTCTCGCGAACTTGTGCGGCGACTCACAGAAGCGGGTCTACGCCGACGCAGGCCCCGGAGCGCCAAGGGCCGTTAACTGCCTATCGCTATGCGTACTCAGGCGGCAAGATGCAGAACTCGTTGCCCTCTGGATCCCGCAGCACCTGCCATCGGCCGCCGTCGTAGACGTCGTCGGCGCGGGTAGCGCCCAATTCGATGGCCGACAGGGTCGCCGCCTCCACGTCCGCTGCCCACACGTCGAGGTGCAACCGACCCTTCACTGTTTTCGGTTCTGGGACAAGCAGAAAGTCAAGGCGCGGGCCGGTGGGCGCGGTGACGCGCGCATCACCGTCGCCGTCCAACGAGATGGTGCCGCCCAACATGGCGGCCCAGAAGGCGCCGAGCCGTTCTGGGTTGTTGGCATCGATTGCCAACGAACTGAACTGGGTGATCTGAGTCATGTTATCTCCATGAACGAGTCGATTTCTGCGGCGAGGTTTCGGCGGGCGCTCTGCTCCCATTGGTCGCGCGCGAACTGAGTCGCAAACAGGTGGGGTCGGTCCATAAACCGTTGCAGGATCTCTTTGCGAGCAGGGAAGAAGACCTCATCGGGGATCAACTGATACTCCTTGCGCACGTTTGCGATGTACCGCCCATACATCTCGGCATCGCTGGCCAGTATGCGCAAATCAGCGTCACTGAGAATCGCGCCAGCCTCATCGTCCGCGGCTGGAGTGTGATCCCTCGTTACCAGGACCAGTCGGACGACCTCGCTAATCAGCGAGGGTGACGCTGCCGCAATCTCCAGTGCCTCGGCGGCCACAAAGGCACTTCGCTCTTCATTGTCGTCACGCCCCGGCGCGTAAACCGCATCATGGAACCATGCACCCAGCCGGATGGCCTGACGATGAGGGCCAGCGTCGAGGCTGTCGACGGTGCTCAACACATACTGAATGTGATCCAGGTTGTGATAGTGCCGATGTGATTGCTGGTAGCGCGCGAGTAAGCCTCCGGAGACGACCGCGCGATCGATGAGGTCGTCGCCGTCAGTCATATCCACCTCAGAACTCGCCACCTTAGAGTTCGCCCACTGGTGCCACGACCTTGTCACAGTCTTCGCATACCCAATGCGGGTCGGCGCCGAGGTCGGGCTGGACACGCAACTGGTGCGTCCCATCGAGGCGGCACAAGGGCCAACGACCGTCCGCCGCCTGTAGTTGCTCTTGCAGGTCTTGCGCCACCAAACAGGTGAGGAACTCTGCACCTGCTGGCCAAGGGCCAACCCACTCGCGCCGCGCTGCAACAACGTCTTCGAGAACGTCGATGCGAGCAGGCGTGGTGGGCAAGGTCGCTTGCAGATCGTGCAGGAGCCGCGCTCGGGCTCCTGTCAGTTCTTCCTCAACGTCCATGCGAAACCGGCTGCTTACGGCTGCGGCAGATTGCCAGGAATGTCATCGGCGTCAACGATGCGATAGGCGTATCCCTGCTCAGCCAGGAATCGCTGACGGTGGGCGGCAAAGTCTTGGTCGATCGTGTCGCGTGCCACCACCGCATAAAATCGCGCCGTTCGCCCATCGGCTTTCGGGCGGAGCACCCGCCCGAGTCGTTGGGCCTCTTCTTGGCGTGAACCAAAGGCGCCAGAAATTTGTATGGCGACACTCGCCTCGGGAAGGTCGATGGAGAAGTTGGCGACCTTGCTCACCACAAGAGTGGAAAGCGCCCCCTCGCGAAATGCTTGAAACAGCCGTTCCCGTTCTTTAACCGTTGTCTCGCCTTTGATGACCGGGGCATCGAGTCGCTCGCCGAGGTCGTCCAGTTGGTCGAGGTACTGACCGATGACCAGAGTTGGCTCACCCTCGTGTTCGCGGACGAGGTCGAGGACGACCTGCGTCTTGCTCGGCGAGGTGGAACATAGGCGGTACTTATCATCAGGTTCGGCCGTTGCATAGACAAGGCGCTCGGCCTCCGGGAGCGTGACCCGAACTTCGACGCAGTCGGCCGGCGCGATGTATCCCTGGGTTTCGATGTCCTTCCAGGGGGCATCGAAGCGCTTTGGGCCGATGAGTGAGAACACATCGCCTTCGCGACCATCTTCGCGTACCAACGTTGCCGTCAGGCCCAGTCGTCGTCGTGCCTGAATGTCTGCCGTGAAGCGAAAGATGGGCGCAGGGAGCAGATGCACTTCGTCGTACAGGATCAGCCCCCAATCGCGCGCGTCAAAGAGCTCAAGGTGCTGGTACACGCCCTTGCGCCGGGTTGTCATCACTTGGTAGGTGGCGATGGTGACGGGGCGAATCTCCTTTTTGGCGCCGGAGTACTCCCCGATCTCATCTTCAGTGAGTGACGTGCGCTTCAGCAGTTCGTCGCGCCACTGCCGAGCCGCAACCGTGTTGGTGACCAGAATGAGGGTGGTGGCCTTGGTTTGCGCCATAGCCGCTGCACCAACGAGCGTTTTGCCAGCCCCGCAAGGCAGTACGACCACACCCGAACCACCATGGATAAAACTCTCGGCGGCCATTTGTTGGTAAGGACGCAGCTGCCAGTCGCTTTCGTCCAACTCGATCGCGTGTGCTTCACCATCGACGTACCCCGCGAGATCCTCCGCGGGCCAGCCGAGCTTCAGGAGCACCTGTTTGAGGTGACCTCGCTCTGATGGGTGCACCACCACGGAGTCTGGATCGAGTCGTGTGCCGACAAGAGGCTGGATCTTCTTCGAGCGCAAGACCTCTTCCAGAACCGCTCGATCGAATGCGTGAAGAACCAGGCCATGGCTGGGATGAGCTTGCAGTTGGAGTCGCCCATACCGCGCCATTGTCTCGGCGACGTCGACCAACAGGGAATGCGGTACTGGGTAGCGGCTGTACTCCAGAAGGACGTCAACCACTTGCTCGGCGTCGTGGCCGGCAGCACGCGCGTTCCATAGCCCGAGGGGGGTGAGGCGATAGGTGTGGACATGTTCGGGCGCGCGTTCGAGCTCGGCAAAAGGCGCAATCGCGTGCCGGCACGCCACCGCAGACTCGTGGTCGACCTCAAGGAGCAGGGTTTTGTCGCTCTGGACGATGAGCGGCCCGTCGTTCACACATGCCTCGCGTTTGAGTGGGTTGAGCGGCTGCGTCAGATGGCTAGCACCTGGCCAGTAGTGGGCTGGCAATCAGCCGTGAAGGGGCCGACAACTGGGAACAACAGTGCCTGACGGGCGTCCATTCCGACAAACCGGCGCGACACGGCCGGGCCAATGGCTCAGCCTGATCGGTAATCGCCACCCGGATCGCTACCTTGAAGGTCAACAAGACGGTCAATCCATGGAGGGTCCTCATGAGTGAACAGGACGAGGTCAATGGCTGGGCAGTAGGACTGTCCGCCTTTGCAGGCGTAATTCTCGTGCTGATTGGTGTTTTCCACATCTTTACGGGAATCGTCGGCATCGTCGACGACGAGTTTTATGTGGTGGGTCAGGAGTACGTCTTCCAGTTTGATGCCACAACCTGGGGCTGGATTCACTTCACCATGGGCCTGATCGCGCTTGTAGCGGGACTGGGAATTTTCAGCGGTTCGGTATTCGCCCGGGGAGTGGGTGTGTTCGTTGCGGCAGTCAGCGCCGTCACGGCATTCGCGTTCCTCCCCTGGTTCCCCCTGTGGTCCATCCTCATCATCGCCATCGACATCGCGGTGATCTGGGCCTTGACGATGCACGGACGTGACATCGCGCAAGTCAACTAAAGAGCAACATTTGGCGGGCAGCCCGGGCACCTCACCGATGTCCGGGCTGTTTGCTGTTCGCCTATTCGACGAGTGCCGCCACTCCAGTAATTCGGTGGATAGCAAACTTGCCCACTTGTTCAAGGCGGTGATCGAACGCGGTTAGCCAGCCGTTGCGGACCTCCACCGGGTCGACAACGCGCTCACTCGAAACGCCATCGCTGCCGACATACCCCAGCCACACCGAGCGTTCGTCGGAGGCAGCCTGCAGCAGCACGTCGATCGTCTCGTTGACGGCTGAGGGGCTGGCGTTCTCGCCGGCCGGACCACTAGTTCCGTCGAAACGGGTGCTGCCTCGTTCGGCGGCCCGCAGCGCCCGCACTGCGGCTAGTGCGACTGCCGGAGGTGGCGGGGGAGGATCCGCCACCAGCCGTGGAGGTGCTTGACGAGGGCCGGTACGAAGGGAGTCGGGGCGCCGTACGACCACTGCACCATCGGCTGACTCCGCTGCCGGGGCCAACCCGATCCTCCGCAGGTGTTCCAACACGGCGTCGGCGGGGGCTTGGGTCGCGATGACTGTTGGGGCGAGTCGCCGGGCACGCAGCGACGACGTTTGGCGATGCGCGAGAATCTCGTCGAGGATGGCGACGTCCTCAGACCTGATGTATGCGCCTGCTGCGCCAACCAGCACCTTTCCGTGCCGACGTGCGACGTCATCGATGAGGTAGGTCAGCGGCTGCGGCAACGTTGTTGAACTGTGTGTGCCGATGAATTCACGAACGTCGATCGAGCTTCTGCCGGCGTCGAGGGCCCGGCGAATGGAACTATCCGTGAAGCGAAAAACGGTCGCGCCGCCTGCTGACTCAACGTCGGCGACCAGCGCGAATTCGCGAGCCACATCACCGTCGAGTGGCCCCGGAGCAACAGCGGTCAGATCGGCTTGGATCATCACGTGCGTCACGGGTTTCGGAAGCAGTGGCGCCAGTGACTCGGCGGCGCTGTCCAACTCGCCGTCGATGAGAGCTCTTCCGAAGGTACTGAGTGCTCCAAGGGCTGCTATTCCGAGTGCGCTCGCCTCCGCAAGCGTCCACCGGACGAGGTCGTCGCGCAGTTGCGTACCGCGTCGAGGCCGACGCCACGCTTGCCGCTCGACCAGTGAAGTGACGGTGACCACCGTGCCAGCTGGTTGTTGCGCCAGGTCGCGCAGCGTCGACTGGCGAAGGTCTGGGGCGATCGACCGATCGAGTTCAGGCGCGAGGGCGTTGATTCGACTGTCCTTGTGCCCTTTGCCGCCCACTAACCCTGGAACCCGCGTCGTTGCCAGCCACGTCGACCCCAGTACTGCCCATTTTGCGGCGGTGCCTTTGGCTCGCCACCGGTCGTACTCCGGTGTCGGGAGCCATGCGTCGTCAACGTCGCCGCTTGCTGCAAGCAGACCGCCCGCAAAGAGCACTTCTAAGTAGAGTGCGACGGTTGCTTCGTCAACGTTCAGCCTTTGCGCGGCAGCTCGCAGGTCGCGCACTCCCACGCCCCCTGAGCGCAGTACCGATGGCGGGCCCACTGACCACCATTCAAGGAGGTCTTCCACTTGGCGGGTGACCTCGAAGGCGGTTCCCGCTGCGGCTCGATCAATGCTGGCGGTTTCCCGGGATTGGCTCACCTCAGCCGGCGGTTCGTGGGTGACGCTTTCGTGCACCACTCCGCCGCGTAGCTGGAGAGCGACCTCCCGCGGGAGTATCACGGTCTTCTTGTCGGTCGCGACCAGCAGACCGCGCGCCAAGAGCCACTCGATGGGCGTTCGCGCGGTCTCCATGGTGATGGCGCGATCGGCCGCGTCGACGCTGCCATGGGGTGGCCCCCAGGCAAGGCGAGCGAGCACGTCGGACGGACCCGGCGGCACATCATCAAGGTGGGTAAGGACATCTGGCACAGCAGCACCCGGCGCCAACTCCGCGAGCGGTGGACCAAGCCCGGCGGGAAAGCGACCGAGAACTTCCTTGACGGATGCCGTCGCGCGCCGTGCCTCGGGTGGACCCCAGACCAGCGCTTGTGCCACCAGATGGTCGAGGGCGGCTCGCACGCGCGCGGCATCGTCAGGCACTGCTTCGACGACGTCTTCGGTGGTCATCGGCTCAGACAGCGCCGCCACCGTTTCGAGAACCTGCACGTGGTATTGGTCGAGTTTGTCGATGGCGCGCGCGGTTGCCGTAGCGGTCACCGAGCGGGTAGCCAATTGACGTAGGTCTGTCGGCAGCGGGTTGGCAAGGTCGGGCCTGAGCAACAGCAATTCAGCCAAGGCGGCGTCCTCGCGTTCGCGGAGGTCGTCGGTGAGGCTGCGCGGGGTCCGCGGGACAGCAGTATCTGCAGTGCCCGCGTCGCTCGTCGGTGTGCTCATTCGCACCACGCTAGACGTCTGGTCCTCCGCTACGGGCATTGCGCCAGAGACCGATAAGCATCAGGCCTATGCCGAGAGGGGCGAGCATGGCGAATAGGTAGAAGCCGAGGAGGAGCGGATCGCCGCCGGTGAAGATCGGCAGGAGCGTGAGGACCCCGGCCAAAAGGCCGACCGCCACCATCGCGATAGCCAGCCGAAAGAGCACCAGCCCAGGCTAAGTGGGGCAGGTGGCGACTCCCTAATCGTGCTCTTCGTCGATCATCCGGCAAACCCATTACCCGAAAGGGGGGTGCGATCACTACCCTTGATCTCGACGTGGACCGGCGGCCTGACCAGGCCGGTCCGAAAATTCGATGCAGATTGAGGTGCCGCCGTGCCCACGGGCAAGGTCAAGTGGTTCGACACCGAGAAGGGTTTCGGCTTTCTCAGCCGAGACGACGGTGGGGACGTGTTCGTGCACACCTCCGCGCTGCCCACTGGGATGACCGAGCTCAAACCCGGTTCGCGCGTGGAGTTTGGGGTGGCCGAGGGCAAGCGCGGCGAGCAGGCTCTGTCGGTGCGGGTACTAGAGGCACCAGCGTCGGTGGTCGCCGCCAGCCGTAAGCCGGCCGAAGACATGGCCGTCATCGTCGAAGACCTCATCAAGTTGCTCGATGGCCTCGGCAACGGACTACGCAAGGATCGCCAGCCCTCGAGTGCGGAGTCGCGCAAGATTGCCATGGTGCTGCGCGCAGTGGCGGACGACCTCGACGTCTGATACCCCCAGGGGGTACACTCTTGGGTATGTCCAAAACCCCGGGATACGCCGACCACAAAGCCATCCACATCAAGCGGCTGCGCCGTGTCGAGGGGCAGATTCGCGGTTTGCAGCGCATGGTCGAAGAGGACCAGTACTGCATTGACGTCTTGACTCAGGTAGCCGCTGCCACCAAGGCGCTGCAGTCGTTCTCGCTGGAGCTGCTCGACGAACACATCGCCCACTGTGTTGTGGAAGCAGCACAGCAAGGGGGCGCGCAGGCAGAAGAGAAAGTCAGCGAGGTATCAGATGCGATCGCTCGCCTCGTCCGAAGCTGAAGTCAGCCTCGACATCACGGGCATGACGTGCGCGTCGTGCGCCGCCCGTGTTGAGAAGAAGCTGAACGAGATCGATGGCGCAACGGCAACCGTCAACTTTGCCACCGAGCAAGCGCACGTCGTGTCCAGCGATATCGAGATTCCCCAGTTGCTGGCGGCCGTGGAGAGTGCGGGCTACTCGGCCAAGGTCCATCAGTCCGCCACCGACCATGACGCCAGTGTGGCGGCGAACGCATCGGAGCTACGGCTGCGCGTTCTCATAAGTCTGGTTCTCACCATCCCTGTGGTTGCACTCTCGATGGTGCCGGCATGGGAATTCCCCGGGTCGAAGTGGCTGAGCTTGGCGCTCGCCACTCCCGTGGTGTTCTGGGCGGCCTGGCCGTTCCACGCCGCCGCAGCGCGCAACCTCCGCCACGGAGTTGCCACCATGGACACGCTGATCTCCATGGGCGTTCTCGCTGCCTATGGATGGTCGGTGTATGCACTGATCTGGGGGAGCGCCGGCCATGACGAGATGTACCTCGAAGTCGCGGCTGGGGTGACGCTCTTCATCCTCACCGGACGCTTCTTGGAGGCGCGAGCCAAGCGCGAAGCCGGCGCCGCGATGCGTGCCCTGTTGTCGCTGGCTGCCCAGCAGGTTACGGTGATTCGCGACGGCGCCGAGCACGTCATCTCCATCGAGCAGCTGACAAGTGGCGAGCAGTTTGTGGTGCGGCCCGGAGAGAAGTTGGCAACCGATGGAAAGGTAGTGGGCGGAGAGTCCTCGGTCGACGCATCGATGGTCACCGGCGAATCGGTTCCCGTCGACGTAGCGATCGGCGACGACGTGATCGGCGGCACCATCAACGTGTCTGGCCGATTGGTTGTGCAGGCCACCCGAGTAGGCGCAGACACTCAGCTGGCTCAAATGGCGCAACTGGTGGAGGCGGCCCAACAAGGAAAGGCGGCCGCACAAAGACTCGCCGATCGAATCTCCGCAGTCTTTGTCCCGGTGGTCATCGCCGTGGCGCTGGTGACGTTAGTCGCCTGGTTGGGTACGGGTGCGTCGCCCGACGCCGCATTTAGTGCGGCAGTAGCGGTGCTCATTATCGCGTGTCCGTGTGCGCTGGGCTTGGCAACACCAACGGCCTTGATGGTGGGCACCGGACGTGGTGCGCAGCTTGGAATCTTGATTCGCGGACCCGAGGTCTTGGAGTCAACGCGTCGAGTCGACACCATCGTGCTCGACAAGACGGGCACGGTCACGACAGGAAAGCTGGCCGTCTTTGACGTGGTGACAGTGCCGGGAGTCGAGCGCGATCAGCTGCTGGCGCTTGCCGGGGCAGTCGAACACGCGAGCGAACATCCGATCGCACGAGCGGTCGCCGAGTACGCCGAAGCCGAGACTGGGCCATTGCCTGCTGTTAGCTCGTTCGTCAACGAGCAAGGCCTGGGCGTACAGGGTGATGTGGCCACACCAACACTTCTGCGTGTGCTGACGGGTCGGCAACAGTTCCTCGCCCGCTACGACATGGACACCCCTTCTTCCTTGGCCGCGGCGGCTGCTGACTTCCAGGCCCGAGGGGGCACCACGGTCCTGGTCGCGTGGGACGGCGTAGCCCAAGGCGTCATCGCTTTGCGCGACACGGTCAAGGAGAGCAGCGCCGACGCGGTCGAGGCGTTTCGCGAGTTGCTGCTTCGTCCGGTGCTCCTCACTGGTGACAACGAGCAGGCCGCACAAGCTGTCGCACAGACCATCGGCATCCCGAGCAAAGATGTCTACGCAGAGGTACTGCCGCAAGGCAAGGTCACAATAGTGAGCGCCTTGCAGCGGGAAGGCGCTGTGGTGGCGATGGTGGGCGACGGCGTCAACGACGCAGCCGCGCTGGCAACTGCCGACCTCGGGTTGGCGATGAGCAGTGGCACCGATGCGGCCATCGAGTCTTCGGACATCACATTGGTTCGGGCTGATCTCAGTGCTGCCGCAGACGCCATCGAGCTGGCGCGGCGAACTCTGGCAGTCATCAAGGGCAACCTCTTCTGGGCCTTCGCCTACAACGTCGCGGCGATTCCGCTTGCCGCGCTCGGTTTGCTCAACCCATTGATTGCCGGTGCGGCGATGGCGCTTAGCTCGCTCTTCGTCGTGACAAACAGCCTGCGGCTACGAGGGTTTACTCCGCGTCAGCGGCGGGTTCGGCCGATGCCGGCTGCAGCCTAAAGACCCACAAGCCACGTCGCTCTGTGAGATCGCTCGTCGGCGCGATCACCTGAAGCTCAAGCGACGTGCCACGAAAGTCGCGCTCGCTCAACTCAAAGCGAAAGTATGTGCTGTTAATAAGGTCGGCATTGCGACGTCTGCCATTCACAGACACACTCCAGCCCGACTCGGCAACCTCCGGATCCACGCTGATGCCGATGGTTTGACCGGAGTTGACCGTCAAGGTGGCGACGTAGTCGGTGAGCTTGGCGGCGTCAGGGTCGCTCAACGTGCCAGACCCTTCATCGACGAGGCAGTCGGCCGCATCGAGGGGCTCCGCAGGTTCGCTGGACCAACACAGCGCCTCGCGGGCGACGGACGCACTCCCGCTGAACACGGTCGCGAGGGGCCGTGGCTTCTCACACCCCGTCAGCGTCGCGGCAGCCGTCAGGAGCACCGCTAACATCACGGCGGTCCGGCGTAGCAGCATGCGGTGTGCTCCAGATGGTGGCGCGGTGAGTCAGGAGAAGGCTCGAGGCTACCCTTGCTCACTGTGACTACCGCTTCTGGTCGACGCATCGCGGTCGACTCCGTGTGTGCCGATGCGGTCGATCTTGCCCGCGCCGCGCTCAGCTCCATGACCGACGACGAGACAGTCGGCGAGCACCTCGGCGTCGAAAGTGACGACGAGCGAGCCGTCACCCACCTGTTTGCGGCGCACCTCCCCGGATATCGCGGATGGCGTTGGGCGGTAACGGTGGCGCGCGCAGCTCGCAGCCGAACAGTGACCGTCGACGAGACCGTGCTGCTTCCCGGGACAGAGTCGTTGCTCTCCCCTGTGTGGGTGCCGTGGACAGAGAGGCTGCGACCCGGCGACCTGGGCGTGGGCGACCTGTTGCCCACCGATGAGGACGACGAACGCCTGGAACCGGGTTGGAACGCGAGTGAGGCCGCCGAAGCCAGGGAGCTCATCGACGTCGACGACCAACTCGATTTCGCGGAAGCGATCGCTGCCCTCGACCTGACCCGGCCCCGCGTGCTCAGTCCTCTTGGGCTCGACGACGCCATCGACCGGTGGGTTTCGGGAGCACATGGCCCTGAGTCAGAAATGGCGCAAGCCGCTCCGGCGTCGTGCGCTACCTGCGGATTTCGGCTCCCCGTCAATGGCCTGGTGGGTCAAGGATTTGGCATTTGCGCCAACGAAATTGCGCCAAGTGATGGACACGTCGTAGCGCTCAATTTTGGCTGTGGCGCACACTCAGAGGCCGTCGTGGTGCCCGCCATGAGCGCAGTGGCTTTACCTGTCATCGACGAAGTGGGATACGAAGTCGTCGAAAGCGGCGCCGCTGCGCCTTCCCAGCAAGTGCTCGTGGCAGACCACGATTCGGGAACAGTCCGAGACGACGATCCTGGTGAGGACCTCGGACACGGTTGACCCCTTTGGCACGGAATCAATCCGTGCCAGGGTCCTGGACACGTGGCGGGCCAATCCCGCCAGGTTTCGCGAAGATGCGAATGCCGAACAAGACTTCGCGCTCGGCGGCTACCGCGACCGCGCTGTTGTCGAGCTCCTACAGAACGCCTCAGATGCCGCCACTAGCGGCGGGCGGCCAGGACAGGTTGCCATTCAGCTCACCGAAGCTGAACTGCTTGTCTCCAATACTGGTGCGCACCTGACGACTGAAGGCGTCGCCTCGTTGGCGTCCCTCCGCGCTTCTGCCAAACGCGAGCCCTCCGGCACAGTCGGCCACTTTGGCGTGGGATTTGCCGCGGTGCTGGCCGTCAGCAACGAGCCAGTTGTCGCTTCCACCTCGGGGGTCATTCGGTTTAGCAAGACAGCCACCCGCGCGCTCGTGATCGATGAGGCAAGCCTGGCGGACGAGCTCACTAGGCGTGCGGACGAGTTGCCTATCCTGCGGCTGCCCTTTGTGGCAGATGCCAGCCCCGCCGATGGCTTCACGACAACCGTCACCCTTCCGCTCGTGCCGGGCGCTTACCAAGACGTCCAACAGATGCTCGAACAGATCGACGCGCTGACCCTGCTCGCACTTCCGGGCATTGGCACGCTGTCTATCACCATCGACGACCGGTCTCGGGTTCTCTCCCTAACGCGGGACGGGTCGGACGTGAAGGTTGTCGAGGGCGAAACAACGACACGCTGGCATGTCCGCGACGCCGTGGTCGGGCTGCCCACCGCGTTGGCGAGCAAACTGCCGGTCGAGGAGCGGGCCCGCTCGCACTACCGAATCACCTGGGCGTTGCCTATCGACGTCAATGTTCACGCACCCGAGCTGGTAAGTCCTCGACGCGTCCATGCGCCGACGATCACCGACGAGCAACTCGATCTCCCCGCCACCCTCATCGCCGACCTACCGTTGGATCCCTCGCGCAGACGAGTGCGGTCCGGCGACGTCACCCTTCATCTGCTGCGGAAGGCGGCGAGTGAGTATGCAGATCTGGTGGCGGAGCGTGCCGCTTCGGAGGGAAGAACGGCTCTCGCGCTGATCCCTGAACCTGGCTTTCATGGCGAAGTGGACGCCCTGCTGCGTGCTGAAATCCGCGACGAGCTGGTACGACGCCCGTTGCTTCGCTCGGCGACCAACCCCGAGCGGTTGCTTACCGGAAGTGAAGCGACCGTGGTTCGGAGCACCAACAACGAACTGGTGATGAGGCTGGCGACGGCGATCCCTGACGTCGTTGATTCTCGATGGTCGGCTGCTCGGCAGGCGTTGCAACTACTCGCCCCGCGTGAGTTGACGGTTGCCGATGCACTGGACCTTCTCATCGATGCACGGGAGAGCCCTGAATGGTGGCTCGAGCTGTACTCAGCTTTGGAGGGCGAGGATCCTGCGACTCTTGCTGGGCTCCCGATTCTGCTCACCGATGGTTCACTCACCCGCGACATCCGGGGAGCCGTCGACCTGTCGGGAGAGACAAGTCTGCTCGCAACAGAATCAGCGAACAGCCTGGAATCACTGGGGTTGAAGGTGATCCACACGGGCGTAGCGCACCCCCTGCTATTCCGACTCGGTGCCAGCAGCGGTGATCCCGAACAGCTCTTCAGCCATCCGGCTGTGCTTGCGCGGGTGAAGCACGCCGACGATGACGACGAAATGTTAGAGGTGGCGGGGGCAGCGCTCTCACTGATCGACCTGTTGCCCGTGCAGTCGCAGTCGCAGGCGCCGATGTTGAGCGGACTGAAACTTCCTTGTCTTGACGGGTACTTTCGCGATGCCAGCGAGTGCGTCGTTCCAGACTCCCCGCTCGCAAAACTACTGGCAGAAGACGATGCGGTCATCGATGTCGCACGTTTGGGAGATGTTCGTTCTGAGTCGCTGGAGATGGTCGGTGCCCTGACCTCATTGACAGTGAGACGACATTTCGAGGTCCCCTTTGAACCTGACGTCATCGCGGCAGTTTTTGCTGACGGGGACCAGTGGGTGCGAGATGGCATGGATTTGTTGAGTGATGAGGCCCCCCATGACTCCGCTCTCGGGGGGATCGTCGCGGAGGTCCAAGTTGTTGCTGGGCTAGACCTGGTGGCCGACCACCTGTGGGCGGAGACCAAGGCTGTACTGAACGACCCCGACGTGCGGCGCGCCATCGTGACGCGCACCGAGGTGTTGATTGGTGGGCGTCGACATTTTCTGCCTTCACCCGCGGCCTGGTGGTTGAGGGAAGCGCCAGTGTTCTCGCCGATGACGCCCACGGAGGTCCGGCTGGACGGTGACGATCGGTTGGCAGGACTGCTTCCCGAGGTGGCGCCAGCGGGGCTGGCCAACGACGTCTTGGCGGCCATCGGAGTTCGGGTTCGCCTTGAGGATTGGCTGGCCGAATTTGATGGACCGGGCGAAGTTCTGGACAAGCTTGCGCAGCCTGATACCCACGTTGATGCTTCCTCACTGGTATCGATCTACGTCGCGTTGGCTCAGGTAGAGGAGAAAAACTGGCCGGACCCACCCACAAAACTGCGCGTCCCTCGGGGTTCGGGGACGGTGCTGATGGAAGCCTCCGACGTCATCGTCGTTGGCTGCCCGCACCACCGGCCACTGTATGAAGAGTCGGCCCTGTTCGGGCCAGCAGAACTGGCGGAGATTCTTGAGGTGAAGTCGTCGGCGCAGCAGCTCGCGGGAGTGCAGATTGACACGACGGACACTGCTGCTCGTGCCGTGCCGGAAGAAGTCCGAGATTTAGTTCCCGACGCACCCACCACCTACTTCGAGCACGACCGGCTAGTTGTCGACGGAGTGGAGGTGCCCTGGTGGGTCGACGAAGCGGGAGCAGTGCACGCTTCCACAACCGACGGCTTGGCACGGGGGCTTGCGTGGAGTGCGGGGCAATGGCAAAGACGCTGGGAGTTAGCGGCACTGCTGGCAGAACCAGAGCTTGCTCCCATGGCGCGCGACGAGCGGCATTTCGACTAGTTCGTCGACTGGTCCTTGTCCAAAGGACCTGCGCGACGAGCGCGTCGCGCAGTGGTGTGGACCGCCCCCATCAGGCCAAGAACTACCCCCGCGACACAGGTCCACAGCCACCAGGTGTGCCCCGCGTCCGCGAGTTGCTGGTTAAAGGGCAGCAAGGCAACCAGCGCGAGCGCCCATAACGCCGTGCCAACACGGACGGTACGGACGGCGTCGAGGTCGAGGGCGGGCGCGAACGGCGGTTCACTCACCCGCTTCTCGGTCATGCTGCGCACCTTATCTGTCGGCGGTTATCTGACGGATGTTTCTCCACGCGATCAGTGGGGCTGCGAGGACACCTCGTAGCCTGACCTGATGGACCCCCGCACTCGACGCATGTTGGTCACTGCTGCGTTGCTTGCCTTTGTCGTGACGGTGGTGCTCGCCGCGCTGATCTAACGCAGTGTCAACAAGCCCCCGGCAACTCACCAGGCGTAGGCCTCGGGTGCGGTACCTCCTGGCCCCGGCCAAATCTCATCGAGCCGCTGCAGGGCGTGTTCATCGAGGGTGATTTCCAGTGCCCGCATCGAGTCGGTGAGTTGTGTCGCGGTGCGCGGCCCGATGATCGGTGCCGTCACTGCTTCCTGGGCAAGCAGCCATGCGAGCCCGACGTCGGCCGGTGACTCTCCTAGCTCGTCACAGAAGTTCTCGTACTGCTCGACCTGCGCGCGGTGGTCTGCCAGGCGCTGTTGCGTTCGCTCCCCGACTGCGCGGCCTTCGTTGGCCTTGCGCAAAATCCCGGCGAGCACGCCACCGAAGAGCGGAGACCACGGAATCACGCCAATTCCGTAGTGACGGGCGGCTGGCAAGACTTCTAGCTCGACCGTACGAACAGCCAGGTTGTAGATGGACTGCTCGCTGACCAGACCGAGTATGCCAAGGCGCTTCGCAGATTCCTGGGCACTGGCCAGGTGCCATCCAGCAAAATTCGAGGACCCGAAATAGAGCACCTTGCCCTGCGAGCGAAGGACGTCGAATGCTTCCCAGATTTCTTCCCAAGGAGTGTTTCGATCCACGTGGTGCATCTGGTAGAGGTCGATCCAGTCGGTCTGGAGGCGCCGCAGGGACCCTTCGACGGCGAGCCGAATATTGCGTGCACTCAGAAACGTGTCGTTGGGCCAGTCGCTCATTGACCCGTACAACTTGGTCGCCAGCACCACTTTCTCTCGTCGGCCATTACCCTGCGCGAACCAGCGTCCAATAATCTGCTCAGTGACCCCCTTGCCCATTTCCCAGCCATAGACGTTCGCTGTGTCGAAGAAGTTCAGCCCAGCGTCCAAGGCCTGGTCCATCACAGCGTGCGAATCGGACTCGGGGGTCTCCGGCCCGAAGTTCATCGTGCCGAGTGCCAGACGTGAGACTTGTAGACCGGTTCGGCCAAGGTGGGTGTACTCCATAGTGAGACAGTAGGAGAGTGACGGACGATCTCCACACTGCCCTGGATGAAGTGTGCCGACGCGTTCTTGACCGTGAACATTTGGCGTGGGCCAAGACCGGTGGTCGTCGTAAAGATGAGCCACACCCATCGTGGACTCGTGCCGAACTTCGTCCGGTTGAGCTGCGATCGGGCGCGCGCCTGCAGATCACTACATTCGATGAACGGCAGGCATTCACCGTCAATCACCAGTGGGGCGCTGAGGCAGAGCAGGCCGTGAGAGAGCTCTTGTCTGAGCCGTTTGCGCATTGGCACGTGGCGAGCGCTTCGGAGGAGTTTGCTTTCCGTGTAAGCAAAGGGGGAAGGGTGTTGGTCACCAACAAACGGGCGCAGCACCCAGTGCAGACTAATCACGATCGACGCAAGACTCGGTTGATTGCGCTGGACGCCCCGTTCCTCGTCGGTCTTGGCATCACAACCACGACAGGTGACCTGAAGAAGAGCCGGGCGTCGAAGTATCGGCAGGTGGAGGAGTTTGTCAGACTGCTCGACGCCGCCATGCGCGATGCCCGCGACGCCGGGCGATTGGCGAAGCGCCGACTCCGCGTCGTCGACCTCGGGTGCGGCAACGCCTACTTGACGTTGGCTGCGTTCCACCACTTGCGGCACGGGCTAGGACTTGACATCGAGATGATCGGGGTGGACGCGAAAGGCCAGGCGCGCGAGCGCAACGCTCGACTGAGCCGCGAACTGGGGTGGGACGCCGATCTGCACTTTGTCGAGGCCGACATCGCCGATGTGAACATCGACGAGCCAGTCGACGTCGTGCTGGCACTCCATGCCTGCGATACCGCTACCGACGATGCCCTCGCCCGCGCTATTGAGTGGCAGGCTCCGGTGATCCTTGCGGCGCCTTGCTGCCATCACGACATCCAACGTCAACTTCGCCCAGTAGACGCGCCGAGCGCCTACCGACCCATCGTCAAAGATGGCCTGTTGCGAGAGCGCTGGGCCGATGTCCTGACAGACGCGCTGCGCGCATCGTTGTTACGTCAGCAGGGGTACCGCACCGATGTGGTGGAGTTCGTCGATAGCGAGCACACGCCGAGAAACGTCATGCTGCGCGCCCAGCGAACGGGGGCCCAGCCGTCGTTGGAGACTTTGCGGGACTACGCAGACCTGGTGTCCCAATGGCAGGTGCGTCCAAAGTTGGCCGAACTCCTTGACGTGCCGGAGGAATAGTTAGCAAGGGTAATGAGTTATGCTAACGATATGACTTCTTCCGCCGTAGCCTCGCCAGCACCGACCAAGCGATCCGCCGCCGCCAGCAGCGGGGCGCTTGCCAGTGATCTTCGGATTGCGGTGATGCGGCTGGCGCGCAGGCTGCGTGCCGAACGTGCCGATCTTGACTTGACGATCACCCAGGTGGCGACGCTGGCGTCCCTTGAGCGACACGGGCCGACCACCCCGGGAGCACTTGCCGGAATCGAGCGGGTGCAGCCGCCGTCAATGACTCGCATTCTGGCTGGTTTGGAGTCGCGCGGGCTGGTGCTGCGCACCCCCCACGAGTCCGACGGGCGTCAGGTCGTCGTTGAGGTCACCCAAGAAGCGCGGGAAATGTTGCGCGCTGACCGGCGCCGCCGCGAGGCTTGGTTGGCGCAACGACTGGCCACCTTGTCGGCCGACGACCGCCGTGCGTTGCGTGACGTCCTGCCGATTCTCGACCAGTTGGTCGCGCATTGAGTCCAACGTTTCGCTCACTAAGGGTCCGTAACTACCGCCGCTATGCCACCGGCCAACTGTTGGCCAATACCGGCGTCTGGATGCAGCGGGTTGCCCAAGACTGGCTCGTGCTCGATCTCACCAACGGGTCGCCGATGGCTTTGGGGCTCACGGTGGGCTTGCAGTTCCTTCCCATGCTCCTCTTCGGTCTGTGGGGCGGTGGGCTCGCCGACCGCTTCCGCCGACGTCAGATGTTGTTGGTCACCAGTACTGCCTTGGGCGCACTCGCGTTGTTGCTGGGCACCATCGCCATCAGCGGACTTGTCACGGTGCCCTTGGTCATGTTCTTCGCCTTTGCCGTCGGCGCGGTAGCCGCCATCGACGCTCCGACCAGACAGGCCTTCGTTTCGGAGATGGTGGAGCGCGAGGACCTTCCGAACGCCGTCGCACTCAGTACCGCCTCGTTCAATCTGGGGCGAGTGTTTGGCCCAGCGGTGGCTGGACTGCTCATTGCGGCAGTGGGCAGTGGTTGGGTCTTCATCATCAACGCGCTCGGCTACGTCGCGGTCATCATCGCCCTGCGCGGCATCAACATCGCAGACCTGAAAATGCCGGAGCTACCCTCTGCCGACAGGGGCAACTTGAGGGAAGGTCTGCGCTACGTCAAGGCCCGCCCTGAGCTCGTCATGGTGCTCGCTATTGCCTTCTTCGTCGGCACGTTCGGGCTGAACTTCCAGCTCACCATTGCCTCCATGACCACCGTCGAGTTCGGGCTCGGCCCGGCTCAGTTCGGGTTGGCTTCCACCGTGTTGGCGCTTGGATCGCTGGCAGGTTCGCTGGCAGCCGCCCGGCGTGGACCTCCGAGGCTGCGCCTCATCGTGCTCGCGGCCGTGGCATTCGGCGCAGCGGCTGTCACGGTCTCGCTGATGCCCACCTATGTCGCATTTCTGGTTGCCTTGCCGCTGGTGGGGATGGGCGCGCTTACCCTTATCAATGCAACACAGTCGTACTTGCAGCTTGGCGTCGAACCTCACGTGCGCGGACGAGTCATGGGGATCTACACCCTGCTTTTCCTCGGCGGGACCCCCCTCGGGTCGCCGTTAGTTGGGTGGGTTGCTGAGAACGTAGGACCCAGGTGGTCGATCGCATTGGGAGGCATTGTGTCGGCGTTCGCAGCTCTTGTCGTTGCTGCTCTTCGCATGCGTTCCCAGGGGCTTGCGGTTCAGGCGCACATCGTGCCGAAGCCGCACCTTCACATCGGCTCGCCGCAGGCGCTCGCAGAAGTCAGGAAGGGTCGCAGGCTGGCCTTGGGCACCCACGTAACCGTGCTTCTGCTAGCCGCCGTGTTGGCCACTTCGATTCTGGCCTTCGGCCCACTTGCCAGACCAGCCCGTGCTGACGACCAGCTTCCGGCCCGGGAGTACCTCCAGTTGCAAGACGAGCGGATCGACGAAGCAAGCGGGATGGCGACCAGCCTCGTACACGATGACCTCACGTGGATCGTCAACGATAGCAAAGGCGGAGCGTACGTCTATGGCGTAGATGAAACGGGCGCAACCGTGTCCCGGCTCACTCTCGCGAACATTGCCAACCGCGACTGGGAGGCGATGGCCAATGGCGTGGACGACAGTGGCGACCCAGCTCTCTGGATCGGCGACATTGGAGACAACGACTCGCGATGGGACACGGTCAAGCTCTACCGCATCTCTGAGCCGGAACAACTTGGAGACCAAAGCGTTCCCTGGAGGAGGTATGAACTCCAGTACCCAGATGGCGCCCATAACGCTGAGGCCTTGATGGTCGATCCCGATACTGGCTCGGTGTACGTGGCAACCAAAGAGGCCCTCGGAGCGGGGATCTATGCCACCGACGGTGTCCCGCAGGCGGGCGAAGTCACAGCGCTTCGGCGGGTGGCAAGCGCACCGATGTTTGTCACAGACGGAGCGATCTCCTTCGACGGGTCAAGCGTGGCGCTGCGCTCCTACACCAATCTGTACTTGCTACCGGCGAGCGTGCTCAGCGGCGACGACGTGGATGGGGCTCACTACAACCTGCCTCGTCAACCTCAGGGAGAAACACTTGCATTTATGCCGGCCGACCGCGAACTTTTGATTGGGTCGGAGGGAATCGGAACGCCGATCTACGCACTCACCCTCCCGAAGGATGGAACCAGTCTCTCCGATGGTGACGGCTCACCGGGGAGTGCCTCGACGACCGGCGATGATGATGTCGGCCTGAGCGCGGGCGGGTGGTTGGCAGGGGGTCTTGCCGGTGTTGTCATTGTCTGCTTTGCGACGGCAGCAGGAATTGCCTACGCGAACCGACGGCGTGGCTAATCAAGCAGGATGGGCGAGCGCCGCCACGACATAGTCGATGCATCGGGTCAGCGCTTCGACATCGCTGGGATCAATCGCTGGGAACATCGCGATCCGAAGTTGGTTGCGTCCTAACTTTCGGTAAGGCTCAGTGTCGACGATTCCGTTTGATCGCAGCACCTTGGCAACGACCGAGGCATCAATCGCATCGTCAAGGTCGATCGTGCCAATCACGTGTGAGCGCTTCGCTGGGTTGAGCACATACGGCGATGTGTAGTCCGTCTTCTCGGCCCAGGTGTAGAGCCGCTCTGCCGAATCCGAGCAGCGACCTGCAGAGAAGCTGAGCCCACCGTTGGTGTTAAACCAGTCTGTCTGCTCGGCCATCATGAAGATGGTGGCAAGCGCAGGCGTGTTGTATGTCTGTTCCTTGCGCGAATTCTCGATCGCCGTGTTCAGACTGAGGAACTCCGGAATGTAGCGGCCGCTGGCGTGAATGCGTTCGGCCCGCGCAATGGCGGCCGGTGACATCAGCGCAAACCAGATTCCGCCGTCGGACCCGAAGGACTTTTGCGGGGCAAAGTAGTAGACGTCGAACTGCTTGGGATCGACACTGAGCCCAGCGGCCGCTGACGTAGCGTCCCAGAGCACGAGGGATTGTGGGTCGGCTCCCATCGGCTTTTTGACGTCGATGGCTACGCCCGTAGACGTTTCGTTGTGCGGCGATGCGTAGACGTCAATGCCGGTCTTCGGATCCCACGCCGGGGCATCGCCTGGCTCGCTGGTGATGACGTCTGGATTGCTCAGGAAAGGTGCGGCAGCGGCGGCCTTGGCGAACTTCGAGCCGAACTCACCGAAAGACAGGTGCTGGCTGCGTTCGTTGATAAGTCCGAAGGTGGCCACCTCCCAGAAGGCCGTGGAGCCACCGTTGCCGAGCACCACCTCATAGCCGTCGGGAAGCGCGAAGAGCTCGCTGAGCCCACGGCGCAGCCGGGCTACTTGATCCTTGACCGTGGCTTGCCGGTGAGAGGTGCCCAAGAGCGAATCCCACCTTGCCGCCAGCGCATCGGTCTGGGCTTTGCGTACCTTGCTTGGCCCGGCCCCAAAGCGGCCGTCGCCCGGTTTGAGCGCAGGGGGAATGACGATGGTGTCAGGAGCGATAGGCACAACAGTTGATTCTAGATGGCGTACGAAGGCTTGACCTCTCGGTCCCAACCCTCGACCTCTTCGGGACGACGTGGACCAGGACCGACGTAGCGGGCCGATGGGCGGATTAGTCGACCGGTGCGTTTTTGTTCAAGGATGTGCGCACTCCATCCGGCAGTTCGGGCGCAGGTGAACATCGGCGTGAACATGTGAGCCGGCACTTCGGCAAAGTCGAGCACAACGGCCGACCAGAACTCAACGTTGGTGGCGATGACGCGATCCGGCTTTCGCTCCGCGAGGATCTTCAACGCCGCCCTTTCGAGTTCTTCGGCAACTTCATAGCGTGGTGCGCCGAGGGCCCGTGCGGTCCGTCGCAGCACGCGAGCGCGTGGGTCTTCGGCCCGATAGACACGGTGACCAAAGCCCATCAACCGTTGCTTGGTGTCGAGAATATTCCGCACGAATCCTTCGGCGTCATCGGTGCGTTCGACTTCTTCCAGCATGTGCAGCACACGCGATGGTGCGCCACCGTGCAGCGGGCCGGACATCGCTCCCACTGCACCCGACAGTGATGCGGCCACATCAGCACCCGTTGATGCGATGACGCGGGCTGTGAACGTTGACGCATTCATGCCGTGTTCGGCGGCAGACACCATGTAAGCGTCCACGGCTTTCACGTGCGAGGGATCGGGCTCGCCTCGCCATCGCACCATGAAGCGTTCCACGACAGTCGAGGCCTTGTCGATCTCGCGCTGGGGGACCATGGGGAGGCCGAGTCCACGCGCCGACTGGGCGACGTACGACAGCGCCATCACACTTGCGCGAGAGAGGTCGTCGCGCGCGGTGTCGTCGTCAATATCGAGAAGCGGTTTCAGCCCCCATGACGGCGAAAGCATGGCAAGGGCGCTCTGCACGTCCACGCGAACGTCGCCGGAGTGGACGGGAAGTGGGAATGGCTCCGCGGGAGGCAGTCCAGGGTTGAACTCGTTGTCGACGAGCAAACCCCACACATTCCCGAACGAGACTCGGCCGACCAGGTCTTCAATGTCAACGCCGCGGTACCGGAGGGCGCTGCCTTCTTTGTCCGGTTCAGCTATGTCGGTCTCAAAGGCAATGACGCCTTCCAGGCCGGGCTGAAAGTCCGAGTCCGCCATGTGGGGCACTCCTCGAAGCGAGTGGGTGGTCATCGTGGGCGGGGTCACCGCTACCGCTATCTAACCCGACGACGTGACTCACCGGTAATCGGCCGTCAGAATGACGGGATGGACCCTGCCGCGCTCGCAGCGCTTCGCCGTAGTTACGAACTGGCTGGCCTCGATACAGAGGACGTCGATCGAGATCCGCTGATGCAGTTTCAGCGGTGGTTGGCAGACGCCGTAGCAGCCGAGTTTCGTGAGCCGAATGCCATGGTTTTGGCCACTTCGGACGCCAGTGGGCAACCTCGAGCGCGCTCGGTGTTGCTGAAAGGAGCGACCCCGGAAGGCTTCATGTTCTTCACTAACTACGAGTCCACGAAGGCACATCACCTGCAAGAGAATCCAAAGGCGTCCCTGTGTTTTCCGTGGTGGGATCTCGAGCGTCAGGTCATTGTCGAAGGACTTGTCTCGCGTACTAGTCGAGAGGTCTCCGGGCAGTACTTTCGGAGTCGACCGCACGGCAGCCAGATTGGCGCCTTGACTTCACCCCAGAGCCGCGTGGTCGCGAGCCGCGAAGTGCTCACCGACCGATTTGCCGAACTGGGCGAGCAGTATCCCGAGGGTGACGAAGTCCCTTTGCCGGACCATTGGGGCGGTTATGTTGTCGCTCCCACGGTTATCGAGTTTTGGCAGGGGAGAAGCAACCGGATGCATGACCGAGTTCGGTACCGCCGTCCGACGTCCGCGGATCCGTGGGTGATCGAGCGTCTCGCCCCTTAGGCGCAGTTGGTTCGGTCTGGGCAAGGACAATCCGCGGGCCCGGCCTAAGCCGAATAGTCGAGGGACATTCTCGACGCCCGCGGATTGGGTGAC
>Ga0190272_10000120_pt1 | contig 49780 bp, 68 predicted proteins | sample Popmic504T_FD_133746 | JGI IMG/M metagenome (GOLD analysis project Ga0190272, IMG submission 133746) | Populus adjacent soil microbial communities from riparian zone of Shoshone River, Wyoming, USA - 504 T | ecosystem: Environmental > Terrestrial > Soil > Riparian zone | place: USA: Wyoming...
CCGGCCTGCGGGCGGCGCGATCCGATGCGGTGCTTAGCCGAGCCCTTGCCCTGATGTCAAGATCCTCGGTCGCTCGGCTCATCGGCGAGAGCGGCGCGGGCGACACCACGGCACCATGCGGCCATTTGGTCATCCTCCCGCACGATGGTTCGCAGCGCCCCCTCCAGCCTCTCTATCCTCTCCGCTTGTTCGAGGATCATGACGGCGGCTCCATCAAGCTCATCGGCTTGGACGGTTAGGTAAACGTCGTCTCCCTCGGAGTCGTATACGGGGTTTTCACGAAAAGCTGCCGCGCTGGTTTTTAGCCTCGCCAGCAATTCCTTGATCCTCGCGAGATCGTGGGCGTCCGCTTTGGTGGGGTTGGTCATAAGTGGTCCTTATTCTCAGGCGGTTCTCCGCAGATGTCGCAGCTCTTGTCCCCGCAGTGATCTTGCCAGTCGTCGTCGAGTACATCGACGCGCTCTGCACAGGCCCGAACAGCTTTCGCCCAGCAAAGCAAGCGATCAGCCTCGACATCATAGGTAAGCCTGTGAAGATGCTTCCTGTCAGGTGATACGATTAATGGAACGCTCTCTGCAACTGAGCGGGCCACGTTGCCAAGTCGTTCTAACTCTCTTGCCGCTTCAATCGCGAGCTCCCTGTCTTTGCGCGTCATGCGATCAACTCCCTGTAGATGAGATTGGGGGCTTGGGCCGACACCCTGGACACAGGCCATCAGACAGAGGCGAGTAGCGAGTGCATTTGTCACAGAAGCCCATCGGCTCGCCGTTGGATATCGCCTCTGCTCCTTCTTGATCCGGGGGGAGAAGGGAGAGAACTTCCCCCGCGAGCTTTTTGGCGGTGTCGGCTTTGATGCGGCTCTTGGCAGCGTCCTGCCCGCCCTTCTCCGACAGGCGTCGGAAGTGAGCGGCGTACGCGGCAATCCTTGTCGAACAGCTCCGTATTCCATCCTCGTAGGTCTTGGCTGGCGGGATTTGGTCGGGCTGAGACGAGAGGCGTTCGAGCGCGCGTTGTGCTATTGCATAGATTTGCCCGCCGGACTTCAGCGCGATCTCCCGCAAATCTGCTCGCAGCGCCTCCCGCACTTCCTCGGGCATCACGGGCTGTTGGGCCGGGGCAGGCTGAGTGCGGCGCAATGCTGTTACTGCGCCTCGATAGGCTATCATATTCACCACATCGCGCTCGTACTGATCTTCGGACGGCGCGACCGCATCCGCGATTTGGAATGCCAGGCGCTGCATTTCCGCATCGCTCATCACCTGTTGGGCTGCGGCCTCTTTGCGCCCAGCCTCACGACCAACAGCGCAGCCATCTGCATAGGCTGCCAGTCTGGCCGCTCCCTCCGCTTGGGAAATCCGATCGCCGAGCCCGGAGCCTGCCACCCGTTCCACATCCTTCTCTGTTGGAACAGATCGTGCGGTTGCGGCGCGGCGGTGGCGGGCGAAGGTTTGGACAGCTTCGTCTTTATCTTCATAGCCGTCCTTGACCATAGCTGCATAATGCTGCTTATGGCCAGTCGTGCGGCCCAAGCCAAGCCAATGGAGCAGTTTTGCGGCCTCATCACGATCAGCCTGCGTGACTTCCACATCCCCCTCTGTTGGGGCTGAGCTGCCGTCACTGCCCTTGGCAAACATCCTAGCCAAGTTAGGAGGCCACGCCTTGTCTTCCTCTGTTGGGGCTGGCGGGACATTGGGGATTAGGGCTGCTATAGCTGCCACTGCTGCGTCCCATCCAGCATCAAAACAATACTCCGGGCCACAGTTTTGCATGATGTCGGCAGTGAGCATCGCAGAATGTCTTTGGCCTTCGATTAGAGACCGTAGCTGCGTACCCTCTCCTGGCTCTGCGGGGGTTAGGGCTGCGATGATGGCGCGGATGGAGACCTGAACGATTTGCGACAGGTGTTCGAACGGGCATGTTCGGACGGTCGCAGGCATGGTTTCAAAGTCAGTCGCCTCGAAAGCCGTAGCCAAAATCTCACGTGCTCTTTCTTCCATATTGGTGTCTGAGTCTGTTATGAGGTCATCCATCGTCATTCTCCCTTGCGGCGAGAGCGCGGAGGCAGGCGGCTGTGAGAGCGAGGGCTATAAGGCCTTGAGGGGCGACTGCCATATTGAGTACACCGCCACCGCCAGACCCACTCACTCCGGCGAAAGCGAGCGGCTTATCAGAGCCAGGTACTGCTCCGAAACCCACCGACCAATGGCACCCTTCTGGCACCAGCAACATTGCCGAGTCAACGGAGGCGGTGTAGCGAGGAGCCGAGATTTCTGGCGGCTCCAACGTCTCATCCTCGGCCCATTCGCGAAGATCGCTGAACGTGCCGTAGATCGGCTTCCGGGGGAAACGGCCCGGTTCATGGTCGATTATCCATGGCTTATCCGGGTGCACCGCGATCTCGACAAGAGTATCCAGTCGCCGATCAGGCCCGTTCGCAGCTTCGCACCGCTCGGCCAGCGTTTCCAACTCTGCTCGCGACATAGCTATTTCCCCTCCGAACCGCGGACGATACCCCTGAGCCATTCCCGTGCTGTAATCGCATCGTGATCGGGCAGGATGGCAAGCGCCCAATGGATCAGCTTTGCGGAGATCAGGCGGCGGAGTTCGTCCATCATCTTTTCAGTCCTCTCGGTTCAATTCTGCTCTGTAAAGCAACAGGTTCACAGTGTCAATCGCCCCTTGCCTTGATAGGTTCGGATCGATTCACTCGCAAAGACGAAGCGCTTCGGCGACAGTCAGCCCGTCGATCTCGGGGCGTTCTGGATGGTAAATTTTGCCCGTCATGACGCAGGCACTGAAACCGGCGGCATAGAGCTTCTCGAATTTCTTTACCTGCGTAGGGCTAGCGACATAGCCGCTGCCCCGGTGGACCCAACGGCAGTTAAGGCCGTCGCCGATCAATCGTGCCGCCCTGGTCTTGTAGCCGGTACCGTCCCGCGTCGGGCTCACAATCAGCTTCCCCTTCGCATAGCGCGCCAGTGAAATTGAGTAGTCTGACATCGTTCATTCCTCCATTTCGAGTTCATTCAGCCGTGCGCGAAGCCGGGCCTGCAATGCCGCGGCCGCCGGCGCGATCAGCACGCCCAGCGCCTGCACCGCCAGCTCCAGATCCTCGCGGCTGAGCCTCACGGCGATTTCCGGTCGCGTCATGGCTTTCTCCGATCGTGATGGTCGACCAGGATCGCAATCGCGGGATCGGCGAGGATCGCGTCGACGATTGCAGCGCCATGCGGTCTGTGTTCGTGATCGAGGCGCATGAGCGCCTTTATCGCCGCCCGGATCAATCGATTGCGCACCGCAGCGCGAACCTCGGCTGCGTGTGCTTCCTGCATCTTCCTGTTGCGCGCCGGCGTGATCGCCAGCGTGTGGCCTCGGGCGCGCAGCCGGTCTGTCAGGCGATGGGCGATGCACCAGGTCTTGTGATGCTCCGACGGAAGCTCGCGATGGAGCCAGTCCGGGTAGAACGGGATATCCTGCGGCTCCTGGTTCATGACGTCGACTCCTCGCGCTCGAAATACAGGCACTGCGCGACACTCGGATAATCGCTGTCGCTGATCGGCAAGGGCGCGGCCCGCACATAGATAGGCGCGCCGCGGCAATCGCCTTGCAAATACAAAGAGAGGCCCATGCGCTCTGCCTCGATCAGGATGCCCTTTTCCAGGAGCGCGGTGCGCGAGCGATAGGCCGGAGAATTGCCCGCCCACGCATAGGAGCACTCATTCTCCCACCGCTGGCGAAGCTCCTCGCCTCTCTCGGCGAGCCAGCGCAAGCATTTCACGTCACCTTGCCAACCCTCCTCGGCCAGCTTAGCGACGATGGAGGACTCATATGCGAGCGGTTTGTTCGATACGTTCGCTGCGTTCAGCATTTCCAGTCTCCTCGGTTTTCCGCTGATGCGGCTGTGCCGGCGCCTTGGGGCTGGCGCCGGCAAGGTCGAATCAGTCAGGTTGCCAGTTAAAGTCACCGCGGTTCATCTCTCCGACCGTTGGGGAGCGTAGCTTCGCCCCATCCGGGCGCTTCCAGCCGTGATACCAGCCCGGATAGAAAGCGCCGAGCTTGCCCGGCACCGGTCGCGTCTTTGTGATCGTTTCGATCGCGCCGCAATCAGGGCATTCGTAACGGAGCGTTATTTCTGTATTTTCGATGATGGCGGCATGGCTTTCGCAAAACCCGCAAATGCGAGGCTTTCCGCTTTGTACCAAATCGCAAGTAGGCATTTCTCAGTCTCCCAGGGTTGAAAGTGTCAGCAACGCGCCGTGGCGTAGCCGTCCGGCACGCGCCGGACGCAAAGCCGTGGGCTCGGATGTTCGCGCCGCCAGCGCTCGGCCTCGGCCCTGTCCGGCCATATCCAGAGCTGCGCGGGATCAGGGGGCGTGCGATAGCCGGGCGCCGCGGCGCAACCGGTCATGCTCAGATACGCGCCTTCGACGCTGAAGACGGCCGCGGCGATCAATACGAAATGTTTCATTGTCTCAGTCTCCTTTCCGATCAGCGATGTGCGAGGCGCACGCTTTCCTTGCCCGTGCCTTCGCAGGAACAGCGATAGGCGTAACGCGGATCGCCGCGATGTGGTGGCGTGGTCCAGTCGACGCGGCCCGTGCCATGACAGCCCTGGCAGACGTCGTGCGGGTTGATGGTTTTCATTGTCTCAGTCTCCTCGGGATTATGCGGCCAAAGCGCCGCGGATCAAGTTCGCGTATTTCAGCGGCAGCGGATCGCCGAGCTCGCCGGCCTCGAGCCGCTGCAACGTGCGAAAGCCGATGCCGAGAATGCGCGCGGCATGGCGCTGCGGGCCGATCGCCTGGCGGAGCGTGGTGAAGGTTGCGGGAGTCACGTAAGCCTCCCATGAAGCCGAGCGCGGCGCTTATACGGCCTCCCGATAGGATCGGTGCCATCGCTCGCCGGGCTCATAAGGGCGATTTCCTCACGAACCTCCCAAAGCGCCTTTTCCAGCCGCCGGCGCGCCCAGCGTATATCGCGCTCGCCTCGCCGCGTTGGGGAGCGTCCGTGTTCTATCACAGTGTTGTTGTAGGAATTCCGGGCGTAGAAGACTTCGTTGAGCCGTTGTTCAGCGCTAGTCGCGGTCATCGCTTAGACCCTCCGCAGTTCGGAATTAGGGATGCGCAGATTGGTGTAGGTACCGCGATAGCGAAGGTTGACGTAAATCGGCGCTCGCTCACCATAGCTGACAAACTCCGCTCGCTCACCTTCGCCGTCGGTCACCCGCTCACCAGGGGTAAGATCGGTGAGTGCGCCATTCTGCTTAGCGATTACCAAGTCGCGCGGATCAAAGTCTTGAGTAAACATTTTCCAATCTCCTCTGGCCTTATCCTGATCCGCGCGTCTGTGGTGACGCGCGGACAGGGAAGGTCAGTGTCACATTGCCGGAGCGAACATAACTGGCGCGAAAAGAATCGGCGCCAGCATCAAAACTACGAGAGCATAAAACAGGAGTTTTTCGATGAGCGTGCTGCGTGGCATTTTCAGTCTCCTCGGGTTACGAATCACTCTCTACAGTGACGCCACGCTGGCGTCAAGGACTTTTTTCGCGGCTTTTGATTCTCCGGCTGCGCCGCAGGTGTTTTGGTCTGCTATCTGATTGAAAAACAACATTTGTTCAAAAAGCATCATGTGTAAAACGGTCCAGAACAGTTTTAAGTCTCTGAAAAACAACATTTGTTCTCTTTGGTATAGTTTAATTTACATAAAGGCAGATAGGAAAAAGAGAAAGTGTGTTGTGAGTGTGATACACACATGAATCGTATGTACACATAGGGAATCGAGGATTAAACCATCACAAGGCGTACAAGCCTTGTTTTTCAAGGAGATGAGGGGTAGGAGAAAGTGTTCTGGTTCGATGCTGTTGGAACAAATGATTTGAATCAAGGAGATAGACATGGGCAGGTTGTTCAGGCATGTCGGCAGGCCGCGATTGAAGAAGCTGCCGAAGGCGTTGGCGCTTCCGCTGAACGGATCTGAGACGCCTCCACAACGGCGACGGCGCACGAAATGTCCTTATGTCGCGATGATCCCCGGCGATCGGTTTTTCTGGCCTCTGGCGCCGGACAGCGGCGGTATCGACGTGCAGCGGCGCCGGCTGACGCAAAGCATGAGCCTGGCACGGCGCAACACGGGAAAGGATTTCAAGAAGGAGGAAGGTGATAACGGCTATGGTTGGTGGGTGATTTGCATCCCGGTGCGAAGCCGCAAGCGAGCTCGGCAGCGCAGCGCCGCGGTGAAGCGCATGGAGCGAAACGAATTTGGCTATGCAGTGCCGTCGCGGCATACAGCGCTGCAAGGGCTGAGCCGATTTGGCCTGGAGGCGCTGCGGCTCAAAGAGGGTGAGCGCCTGCTCGAGGATTGATATTTGACAGGCCGCGTGCGCACGCCTATTTTTTCGGCCTATGGTTACTCGGCACAGCTCGGCGCACAGTTATAGTAGCGAAGAGGTTGAAAACATTATCGAATATGTTTGCGGCCAAATTGCTGCGGGCCGCGCGTTGTCGCGTGTGCTGTCGGAAGATAAGGGAATGCCGACGGGAGACACCTTCTGGAAATGGGTCCAGAAACAAAGCACTCTGGCAGACAGAGTTACTCAGGCGCGCGAAGCCGGTGTCGAGGCCCTTCTCAGCGAGGTGATCGAGATTGCCGACACCGCCAACGGCGATGCGTACATCGATCACGACAAGGCCGGCAAGCCGATTGCCCGTATCGACGGAGAGGCCATCCAGCGCTCCAAGCTGCGCGTGGAGTCGCGCTTCAAATACGCACAAATGATCGCGCCGCGTAAGTATGGCGACAAGCTGGACGTCACCTCGGGCGGCGAACCGCTGCCGCCACCCTCGCCCCTCGTTATAGACGCCAGGGTGCAGACCATCATGCTCGCGGCGCAGCGCCGGCGCGACGGGGAGGGATTGCTGGAAGATTGAGGCATGGGGGTCGCCGTGAGGCGACTTCGGGGGTCCCCCTCCCCGGTGGTTTGTGGGGAAACAGCACGTCTACAAATTTCGATTTCAGTTGACACGAAAACCCAAGAATTCTAGACTCCCTGCAACCCTGCTCTCAGGGAGAGTTGCGTGTCATTCCCAAGAACCCCCTCCCCGGTCTTTCAACCTGAAACGAGTCTCTAGAAAATCCGTCTTGCATATCGTCGCCGAAACAAGTAAGCACTTCACTATCTGGTTACGGCGGCGCGGAAAGCAGACGCGCAATTCGACGGAATAAGGCGGCATGAGTCGTGGGTATCGACGCCGCTGGCGATAGGTTCAGGCGGGCATTGCTGACGCAGGACTGCCACACGAAACTGCTGGTTCGAATCCAGCCGTGCTTCGCCGGAGCAGCGCCCGGCCCGCAACTGGTAGAAGGCGGTCCACCCTCCCGGATCGCACGGAGAGAGGACGCGAAAGGCTTCCCCCTGCCCGTCGCGTCCTCTTTTCACGAGAAGCAAAGCGCGCTACACCGAGCATCGATGAAACAAGATCAACCGCCGCTTTGGGAGAGGATGCGAGCTGTCGCTGCCTCTCCGAAAGGACAATCCCGCAGAGACGAACTACGCGACAAGGCGGATGAATTGGAGGCAAAGACCGCCGGCTTTTATGCCAAACCACAGACCGTATCGGTCAAAAGTTTCGTAGGAGCGTGGGCGCGCGCTCGTCGGGCGTATTGCGAAATAACCGGCGAGCCGTTGGTTTAGCGATGACCAAAGCCGCCCAGGCCCTCTCCTACGAGGCACTCGCCCCGTACATGACCGAGGCAGAGCGCGCCGAGCTCGTCGATCTGCTTGCCCGCGACAAGCGACTCTTCTATCCGACCCCCGGCCCTCAATATGTCGCGGCGACCTCCGAAGCCGACATCATCGGCTATGGCGGCGCCGCCGGCGGAGGCAAGAGCTGGTTGATCACCGGATTGGCGTTGACCGAGCATATGCGCAGCGTGATCTTCCGCCAGCACAAGAACCAGACCCGCAAGTTCGTGCAGGATTTCGCCAAGATCCTCGGCAATTCGGACGGTTATTCGAGCCAGAACAGCGAGTGGAAACATGAAGGCCGGCTGATTGAGTTCGGCGGACTAGAGGACCCGTCGGACCACGAGAAGTGGCAGGGACGCGACCACTCGCTGAAAGCCTATGACGAAGCGACGCAGATGCGCGAATCGGACGTGCGCTACACGATGGGCTGGTGCCGTAGCGACGACCCTGACGAGCGCTGTCGCGTGCTGCTGACCTTCAACCCGCCGACCACGGCGGAAGGGCGCTGGGTGATCCGCTTTTTCGCGCCATGGCTCGACAAGACCCATCCGCGTCCGGCCAGCGAGGGCGAATTGCGCTGGTTCACCACGATCGGCGACGATCCCGATTTCGAGGTGCCCGACGGCCGTCGCTTCGTCGTGCGCGAGGACGGTAGCTTCGACTACGACTTCGATCCAGGGGCTTATACCGGCGCTCGGCTGACCCTGATCAAACGGCCCAAGAGCCGGACCTTCATCACCGCCAAGGTGACGGACAATCCCTATTACGTGGCGACCGGCTATATCGGCATCCTCCAGAACATGCCCGAGCCGCTGCGCAGCCAGATGCTCGAGGGCGACTTCCTCGCCGGCGTCGAGGATGACGAGTGGCAGGTGATCCCGACCGCCTGGGTCGAGGCGGCACAGGCGCGCTGGGTCGAGCGCACGTCGAAGGCCGATTTCGTCAAGGGGCCGATGGACGCGCTCGGCGTCGACGCGGCCCGCGGCGGCAACATGGGCGGCACCACGGGGATGATCGGCAAGGACAAGATGGTGATCTCGCCGCGCCACGGCACCTTCTTCGACACCCAGATCGCGCTGCCGGGCGTCGACGTCAACACCGGCAACCTCGCCGCCGGGCAGGTCATCATCCATCGCCGCGACGGCGCTCCGGTACAGCTCGACGTCGCCGCGATCGGCGCCAGCGTGCTCGACTTCCTGCAAGAAAACCACGTCCACGTCGTCTCGCTGAACGGCACTGCTGCGGCATTCGGGCTGACAAAGACGACAATGATGCGCTTCGTCAATTTGCGTGCGAAATTGCACTGGCGAATGATGGAGGCGCTCGATCCGATGCTGCCCGACGATCAGGCGCTTGCCCTGCCTCCGGATCCGGAACTGCTTGCCGACTTGACCGCGACGCGATGGAAGCTGGGCTCGAACGGCATTCAGATCGAGGACAAGCGAGACATCAAGAAGCGGATCGGGCGCAGCCCCGACAAGGGCGAGGCGTGCATCTACGCCAACGTGAACACCCCGAAACGCGTCGTGACAATCGGCGGGATAGCGGGTATGCCCGCGCGAACGTCGAGCTACGAGGACGATCGGCTTCGCGAATTGGAGGAGCAGCGGTGATGCGCACAGATTACGACATTCCGAAAATCGAGTCGCCGCTGGAGGGGTCGACCGTTTTTCCGAAACAGGATGACGAACCGCCGCCTTTCACTCCGGAATTCGCGGCGCGGCAGAAAGAGCTTTTACGGCGCCGCCACACGAATGTCACCCGTGGCGAATATGAGGATTTGCAGGCCGAGGTCGAACGGCTCGCCAAGCTGCTCAAGCGCTTTGGAGAACTCGCTGCGGGCACGCAAAAGCGGCAGGCTGAGATGCGCGCCGACCTGCTCGCGGCCGGCGCGTTCGAGAAGAAGGGCAAGATCCTTCTGCCACGGGACCTGAACTGACAGTGTGCGTCTCCGCGCCCAAGGTTCCCAAGATTGAGTCGGTGCCCGAGCGCCAGGCCGCGCGCCTGCCCGATAACGGCGATCCGACGGTTCGCGCCGCCCAGCGTCGGCGCCGGATGGTGACGCAGGCCATGACGCTGCCGAACCTCGGTCTGCCTTCGGTGTCCGGACCTTCGACCTTGGGTGTCGGTTGATGCCTCGCGATTTCGAGCCTCCCCGCGACTTCACGATTCGCGAGCGCTGCGAGCATCGGCTGACCAGCATGAAGGCGCTGAGGAAGCCGAGCGAACCGGATTTCAAGGAAATCGCCCGGCTCGCTCTGCCGAGCCGCTCCGAATACATGACCACCGGCAGCCTTACCCGGCGCGCCAACACTTCGAAGCAGGACACCGCCGGGCGCGTCGCCGGGCGGACACTGGTCAACGGCATGGCGACGGGTCTTTCATCGAACGCGCGGCCGTGGTTCGAGCTGACCACGCCCGACTCGGAGCTCGCGCAATACCGACCGGTCAAGGAGTGGCTCTATGCAGAGCAGCAGGGTATCTACGCCTTCCTCGCCCGGACCAATTATTACGACGCCAACAAGGTCGCCTACGCCCAGCTCGGCCATATGGGCCACGCCTGCAATTTCATGATCGAGCATTCGCGCTATCTGATGGTCGCTCATCCGATGGAGGCGCTCGAATTCTGGATCGCGCAGGATGACGGCCTGCGCGTCAACGCGGTCGCCCGGCGCGTGGCCAAGACCGTCGCTCAGATGGTCGAGACGTTCGAGTGGCGGAAACTCTCCGACCAGGTTCGCGCCGCCTATAATCGCGGCGCCGTGCACATGCTGGTGCCGTGCATGCACCTGATCGAGTGGAACAAGGATCGCGACGGCGATTATTGGGACTATGGCAACAAGCCGTGGCGCTCGATCTGGTGGGACGAGGGCGTGTCGTCGAAGAAGGACGAGGATCTGCTGCGCGTTTCCGGGTACGACTCGAAGCCCTTCTCCTGCCCGCGCTGGGAAACGACCGGTGCGCAGGTCTATTCCGACGCGAGCCCGGCTTACGACGCTTTGCCCGATCTGCGCGAGCTGGAGCTGATGGGCCGGGAATATGGACGAGCGAGAGGCAATCTCGTCAAGCCGGCGCTGAACGTGCCGGCAGGATTGCAGCAGACGCCGATCAGCGTCGATCCGGGCAGCCTCAACTTCGTCAACGAGATGCAGGGCAAAGTGGAGCCCACGCTTCGTCCCGATCCGAACGTGCTGGTTGCGATAGAGCGCGGCCGGGATGCCGTGACACGGAGGGTCAACCAGCTTTTCTACGCCGATCTGTGGATGGCGATCACCGACATGGAGGGCATCCAGCCGCGCAACCAGGAGGAACTCGCTTACCGCAATGAGGAGAAACTGACTCAGCTCGGCCCGGTCGTCGATCGCGTCCATATCGAGAAGCTCGAGGTCGACATCGACCGCGTCCACTCGATCCGCAAGAATCTCGGGCTGGTTGCGCCGGCCCCTCCGGAATTGCGTGAGAGCGGCGTCGCCATCCAGTTCGTTTCGATCCTGGCGCAGGCGCAGAAGGCCGCGGCGAACAGCCAGATCGAGCGCATCGCCCGCTTCGTCGGTTTTCTCGTCGGAGCTTTTCCCGAAGCGGCCTTGAAGTTCGACGCGCAGCAGGCGATCGACGAGTTCGCCCAGAACACCGGCACCACGCCCAAGATCATTCGATCCGACGAGGTCGTCGCACGGCTGATGAAGGCCGCGCAGGAAGCGGCGCAGGCCAAGGCGACGCAGGAAGCGGCGCCGGCGCTGCGCGACGCGGCGCAGGGCGCTGAGCTGCTCAGTCGTACGCAGGTCGGGCCGGAAGATCGTTCGATGCTCGATCAGTTGATGAGGGTTTGAGGATGCCGAATTGTCTGGTTCTGGAAGACGAATATGCGTCGAGGTTCAAAAGCCTTGGGTTCGAGCTTTGCGTGTACCCTACAGGATTTTTTGCGCACAGAGACGATAAAAGACTGCTGATCGAGCATCACGAGCACATTCCGACGAGAACGGCTTTGGACTACGCTTTGGGCTTGGCGCAGGAGGCGGTATGATTGATCGTGAAATCGACACGCGCTTGATCGCCGCGATCATTTATCTGTGCGCGCTTTTCCTGATTTGCGGAATCGCCATCGGCTTGCGCCTGCATGGATGATCGCGAAATCCTGAAACCGCGGCAACAGCGCGGCATCACTCGCATTCAGCGCGCGCAATTCGATCTCGAAAAGCTCTGGGCGATGCCAGAGTTCAAAAGATTTTTGTTTACAATCTTTGAAACCGCACATATGTTCTCGGGCATCTACGGCACCGACGGCCGTTACCTCCCCTACGGCGAGGGACGCAGGAGCCTGGGATACGACATTCTCCGCACGATCGAACAATTCGATCCGGTTGCCTTGGCGATCATTCTGGCGGAGGAGCAGAAATCCCGGAAAGAGGCTCCACATGCAAAACGCAAATACGATCGACAACGTGAACTCGGCATCGACGACGATCCTCTTGGATTCAAGTCGGACAACCCACCCGGCACCGGCCTCTGGCTTTATGGGACTGATCCCGACGTCGAGTGAGCGCGCGATGGGTCGGCTGATGCGGGCCGAAGATCACGACGAGGCGACCATTCTCGGCACGGAGCCGACCCCGGAACCTGCACCCGAGCCGACCCCGGAACCTGCACCCGAGCCGACCCCGGAACCTGCGCCCGAACCGACTCCCGAACTCGAACCTGAACCGGAGCCCAACGCCTTGCTCGGCGCGCCCGAAGGCGATTACGAAATCGACGTCGCCGCGCTTCCCGAAGGCACGAAGATCGACACCGAGGCGCTCGCCGTGCTGACGCCGGTCGCCAAGGAAATCGACTTGTCGAATGCAGGCATGACCAAGCTCGCCGTGGTCTATGCGACGAAAATCCTGCCCGCGCTCGATGCGCGCGTCACCGAGAGCATCGAGACGCAGGCCGCGCAGCAGCGCAAGGATTGGGAAGCCGAGACCAGGCTCGCCATTTCCGGGGGCAAGGGCGCCGACGGCAAGGTCGTCGAGGCGCTCAAGGACGACAAGGGCGAACCGATTTACGGCGGCCTGCCCTACAAGGACGTCGTCGCGACCGCGGCGCGCGCGCTCGACCGCTTCGGCGGTCCTGGTTTGCGCGAAGCGCTTGATGCTTCAGGATATGGCAATCGCGAGTCGATGATGCGCTTCGCCTTCACCGTCGGCCGCGCGATCAAGGAAGACGATTTCGACCGCGGCAGCGGACCATCGGAAAAACCCAAATCACTCACCGAAGCCCTCTACGGCACGAAAGCCGAATAAGGAGATTTGAACCATGGCTGTCCAGGGATCCGGCGTTCCCACGCTTCTCGATATCCTCAACACCATTGCTCCCGACGGCAAGTCGTACAAGATCGCCGAGGTGCTGACCCAGGCCGAGGAGGTGCTGGAAGATTACGTTATGGTCGAGGGCAACACGACCGACGGCCACAAGGACGCGGTGCGCACTTCGCTGCCGGAGCCCAGCTTCCGCGCCTTCAACGCCGGCGTGCCGCGCACCAAGGGAGGCTCGTCCACGATCGAGGAAACCTGCGCGCTGCTCGAGGACTTCAGCCAGGCCGATCGCGAGCTTGCGCTGCGCCACCCCGGCGGCAAGGATGCCTATCGCACGCAGGAAGCCATTCCGCACATGCAGGGCATGTCGAACAAGATGGCGCGCTCGCTCTTCTACGCCAACCAGACCACCAACCCGCTCGAATTCACCGGCTTCGCGCCGCGCTTCAACACGATGGACGACACGCTCAGCCAGGCCGCCGGGCAGATCATCGACGCCGGCGGCACCGGCTCGGACCTGCGTTCGATCTGGCTGGTCGGCTGGTCGAAGCAGACGGTGTTCGGCATCTATCCGAAGGGCACGCAGGCCGGCCTCTCCCACGAGGATATGACCAATTCGGACAACGGCAAGACCCTCTACGATGCCGACGGCAATCCGTTCGTCGGCTTCGAGGATCACTGGCTGTGGCGTTGCGGCCTGATGGTCAAGGACTGGCGCTATGTCGTGCGCATCGCCAATATCGACCTGACCGAGCTGACGGTCGATGCCGCCACCGGTCCCGACATCCAGGATTTGATGATCCAGGCCGTCGAGCTGATCGAGAGCACCAACGGCGTGCGCGCCGCCTTCTACATCCCGCGTCCGCTGCGCACGTTCTTCCGCCGGCAGATTCAGGCCAAGGCCAACCTCAACCTGTCGTGGGGCGATCCGTCCAGCATCAGCGGCAAGAAGGTGATGATGTTCGACGAGATTCCGGTGCGCCGCACCGACGCGCTCAACACCTCGGAACAGCAGGTCACGGGATGACGCATCGCGCAGACAAGGAGTTATCAGCATGACCATGGACGCACAGGCACGGCCCTCCCTCGCGCAGAGCGTGATCGCCAACGGCGCGACGGTCGTGTCGACCGATTCGATCGACTTGCTCACCGCCAACCGCAACCCCGGCCGCGGCGGGCCGATGCGAATGGTGTCGAACGTCGTCACCAGCCTCGTCGGCGGCACGTCGATCCAGGCGCAGCTCATCGAGAGTGCGGCAGGCAATCTCGGCTCGCCGACGGTACTGGCCGAAGGGCCGGTCGTTGCGGTCGCCGATGCGGTCGCTGGTGCCGAGCTGTTCGATCAGCGTGTCCCGGACACGAGCAAGCTGTATCTCGGGATGCAGTATGTGATCGTCGGCAACGTCACGGCCGGCGCCGTCACCTCGGGCATCGTCGCCTCGACGCCGCGGCCGTCGACCGAGATCGAGATGAACACGGGCCTCTGACCCGGAACAAGGAGATTGCGTCATGGCGCGCGTCCAGAAGATCACCACCAATCCCAGCTTCATCGACGGGCGGTGGGTCGCCAAGGGCTTTCCGGTCTGGGTCGATACCGACAAGCTTTCCGGTCGGGAACGCAATTTCGCCGACGTCGGTACGCTCGCCGGTTCGCCCGCCGTGGTCGAGATGGCGGCGGTGGCGCCAACCGGCCCCAATCCGAAGCAGCCGCAGCAGGTGCCGCCCGACGCGAAGCAGACGGTCGAAGGGCATGTCATCCCCGGCGCGGTGCTGGTCGGCGAGACCGTTGACGTTTTGCAGGCGGCGGAAACGCAGATGAAGGCGCGGCAGACCGCGGCGGCGCTGCTCGAGGACGAGGTCGAGGACGATCTCGACACGACCAAGGCCGGGCTGATCGAGATCGCCGAGCGCGAGGGCGTCGAGATCGACGCAGCCGATACCAAGGCCGAGATTTGTGCCGCCATCGAGGCCAAGCGCGCGAGCGCTTGAACGCAAAGGAAGGACGACGCCCATGGTCGGCATGCTCCCGCTGCTCGGATCGAACCCCTCGGTCAACCTGGCGCTTCAGGGTCGGGTCTTCCGGTATATCGACACCGCGAATGGATCCGACGCCGCGCGACGTTCAGGCAATCGCGCCTATCGAACGCTACAGGCGGCGATCGACGCGGGCTCGCCTGGCGACGCTTTCCTGGTCGCCCCCGGCCAGTATGACGAGACGGTGACGATTCCGCCCGCGCTCAACCAGATCGTTTTGATCGGTCTCGGCGGGCGCGGCGCCGCTTTCATCGAGCCGTCGGCCGAGGACGCCGGCGGAATGGTTGTCAACGCCGACGACGTCGCGCTACACAACCTCGGCGTGGCGGGGGAGGATGCGACCAGCGCCGTCGCGCTCACCGTCACCGGCGCGCGCTTTCGGGCGACGTCGTGCAAGTTCGAGGGCGGGCTGACCCAGCTTGCGCTCGGCCCCGGCACCGACGCCCAGATCACGGCCGGCACGCACGGCGACGCCGGCGACGCGCTGGTCGAGGATTGCGAGTTCACCTGGGGCACCAACGGCGTGATCCTGAAGGCGTCCGATTACGGCGCGGTGACGCAGGCGCGGTTCCGCCGTAATCTGTTCCGCAATCTGAGCGCGGCTGCGTTCGAGGAAAGCGGCGGCTCGGTGGACATTCGCTTTCGCGACCTGCTGATCGAGGGCAACATCTTCGCCGAGAACGAAGGCGCGCCGCCGACCAAATATATTTCGCTGAACGACGACAACGGCAATGACGGTCTCGTCGTCGGAAACTTCTTCCAGACCGCGCTCAACGGAGGGCTCAACCTCGTCAGCACCGCCCTGATCTGGAGCGCGAACTTTCATCCCGCCGGCCTTTCGACCGGCCAGCCGTCCTGATGCGCGTCGACCCCGGCCTTCTCCTCCTGATCGCGGCGTTCGTGCTGTTTTGCGTCGCCGTGTGGAAGGAGAAGACGTTCACGGCCGCGGGCCTGGCTTGCGCCGCGGCGGCGTTCCTGCTCTCGGGCGCTTCGCTCTAGGACGATGCTCCGGCAACAGGAAGATTTTCGCATCGCCGAGCAGAGGCAGGTGCAGCAGGACATGCCGCGCCGCGCGACGGCGGTCGCGGAGGGAGGCGACACCGACACGCTGGAAGGACAGAACAGCGCCTATCATCTGGCGCGCGTCAACCATAGCGGCACGCAGGCGATCTCGACGGTCTCGGGGTTGCAGGCCGCGCTCGACGGCAGACTGGTCATCGTCGCCGCGCCGGCCACGGCAAGCTCGACGGGCGTGGCGGGGACCGTAGCATATGACAGCGATTTCTTCTATGTCTGCATCGCCACCGATACATGGAAGCGCGGCGCGCTGACGACTTGGTAGGGATGAGGAAAAGACCATGGCGATCGAGCTTGAGATTCTTGAATGCGCGGATATGGGCGCGTCCGGCGGCGACCGGCTGCCGATCCTGCGGGATCCGATCACGCGCCAGCGGATCGCCGCCGCCGGGCTGAGCGAGGCGTTCGGCGCCGACACCAAGTTCATCCTGGTCCGCAATTTCGGCGATGCCGTGCACATCCGGCTGAACGATACCGACGTTGAGACCGAGGCCGCGACGACCGATCCGAACAGCATGAAGCTGCGCGCGACGTCGGACCAGCTTCCGATCAAGCTCGACCGCACACTCTCGCAGAAGCTCGACGTGCGCGCGGCCTGATGGACATCGGGATCGGCATCGATTTCGGCAGTCACGCGGGCGAGGGCGCGGCTGTCGATACCACGCCGACGGCGTTCAGCTTTACCGACCAGACCGACGTGCCGGTGTCCTCGGTCAGGACGTCGAACTCGATCACGGTGGAGGGCACGAACGAGTCGACGACGGTCTCGATCACCGGCGGCACGTACAGCCGGAACGGCGGGGCCTATACCGCGACGGCGGGCAGGGCCTATCCGGGCGACAGCTTCACCGTCCGGCACACCTCCTCGGGCAGCGGCCAGACCGCGACGAACACCGTGCTGACCATCGGCGGGGTTTCGGATACGTTCACTTCGACGACCGCGGACGTCACCGCGCCGACGATCACGTCCGCCGACTCCGGCAATTGCGAGGAAAATGCGACGCTCGCTTTCGCACTGACCGCGAACGAGAGCGTGACGTGGACGATCACCGGCGGCGCCGACGCGGCCCGGTTCGAGATCGACGGCTCGGCATTGCGCTGGGCCGGGGACGGGACCAAGGACTTCGAGACGCCGGACGACGCCGACACGAACAACGCCTATATCGTGCAAGTGACGGCGACCGACGCGGCGCTGAACGCGACCAACCAGACAATTACGATCACCGTGACGGATGTGGTCGAGGGGCCGGTCGAGCTGCTGATCGACACGGACATGCCCGGCACGGCGAACTGGTTGCCGGGCCATACGGGCGGAACGGTCGATCCTCAGATCATCGGCGGGGAGGGCGTGTTTACGGCCGAGACGGAAGGCAATACCCAGCACCTGACGCAGACGCTTGCGGGCGGTTCCCTGCCCGCCGGGGACTATGTTGTCGGTGTGGACGTGAGCGCGAACAGCGACTGGCTGCAACTTCGCCTCCTCGGCGCTGCCAACGAAATACGCGGCTCGGCCTCGTTCGAGGGGACCGGCGCAGGTCTTACCGATACGATCACGGCGACTGGCGAGGTCAGCAAGTTCCGCATCAACACCGCCAGCGACGTGACGATGAGCAACCCGACGATGCAAGCCGCATAGGAGAGACTGACATGATCGACGTATCGAGCCTCAATCTCGGCCAACCGCTCATTCGATACTGCATGTTCGACGACAATGCCGGATGGGCCGCCGAGGAGCTGATCAGCGGCTTCCAGAGCCAGTTCAACGGTAATCCCAACCAGTATCAGAGCCGCACGTCGCTGGAGGAAGTGCAGCCCGGCACGCGCGTTCTGGTCGAGATGAGTCTCGGCGAAGGCGGCACCTACGGTACATGCCGGCCATGCGTGTTCGGAGTCAACGGCACTCTTCAGAGCGAGCCGGGCACGCATTTCGAAATCATCACCGCCGCCAACGGGCAGCTTGTCGGCGTGCGCGACGGCCCGATCACGGTGACGGACGAAGGCAGCGACATTCCTGTGAAGATGATTCAGGCCTGGCCGATCCGCGAGGACTGAGCCGGAGGATTGTCGCCCGCGACGATCTCGCGTAGAAGCAGGCCATGACCTTCCGGCCCGACCCGTCCGACGTCAAGCTCTGCAATCGGGCACTGTCGCGGCTGAGACAGGGGCCGATCAGCAGCGTCGATCCGCCGCTTCCGGCGGGCGCGGCGTCGCGCGAATGCTATCGCTGGTACAAGCCGACGGTGGCGCGGCTGCTCGAGCTGCATCACTGGAACCTCGCCACGGCGCGTGCCACGCTGACCGAGGTCACGAACGACCGGGGGAATGAGTGGCTCTACGCTTACCAGCTTCCGGTCGATTGCGCGTTTCCGGTCAGTCTGGCGACGCTCAGCGGTTCGGGCAATATGAATTATTACCAGGGGCTTTCTGGACTGCTCGCCATGTGGAATGGCGCGCCCGCTTTCCTGAAGGCGGGGGACGTCCTTTACAGTCGCTGGGCGGGCAGTCTCGATTATGTCTCCTACGACATCACCGAGGCCGCGTTCAATGCGACCTTCGAAAATATCGTCGAGCTGACGCTCGCCGCCGCGATGTGCTACGCAGTCACTCAAAAGGAAAGGCGCGAGGAGGCGCTGCGCCAACAGGCCACGACTGCGATCAACATCGCCATCACCCAGAACCTCAACAGCGGTTGGCCGCGCTATGGCGACACGCCGAGCGAGCGCGATTTCGTTCGCGGCGCCGATTATCCGATGCCTTACGGCTGGAATTGGGACTGGACGCCGGGTCCGGTCGGTGCCTAAGCAGGTCATATCGAATCTGAGCAAAGGCGAGCTCGGGCCGGAGCTTTACGGTCGGATCGACACGCCGCAATATCAGGCCGGCGTCAGGCGGGCGCGCAATTTCATCATCCAGAAATATGGCGGCATGGCCTTTCGTCCCGGCTTCAGGTTCGTCGGCGAGGCCGACGACGTCGAGACGCCGAACCGATACGTGCCGTTCCAGAACAGCATCGAATATGCCTACGTCCTCGCGATGATGGGCGTCAGCTTCCGGCCGCTGGCGCTTGGCGGCATGATGCTGGAAGAGGACGATCCCGCCTCGCCGCTGGGGCTTGAAATCCTCTCGATCAGCAGCGCGGCGCAGGCGGTGCTCGAGGTGTCCTTTCACGCGTGCAGCGTCGGCGACCGCTTCTATCTCGACGGCATTTCCGGCATGACCGAATTGAACGGGCGCTTCGGCACGGTGCTCGCGATCGTCGACGCCAGCCATCTTCGCACCGACATCGACACGCGGGGCCTGACCGCTTTCACCAGCTCCACCGGGATCGACCGCAGCGGCGCGCCTCCGCCTCCGGCGCCAGCGCCGCCCGCGCCTCCGCCTCCGCCCGCCCCCTCGCCGCCGCCTCCGATCGGCAGCGGAGGCGGCTCGGGAGGCGGCATCGGCGGTTATGTCGGCGAGACTCCCTGATGGGCTTCCACCGGCTGCATCTGGCCTACAGCCCCTATCGCGCGGCCGACCTCGCCGAGGTAGATTTCGTGCAGTCGACCAGCATCGCCTATTTCGCGCATCTCGACTATCCGGTCCACAAGCTGACCTGGGCGGGGCATACCGACTGGACTTTCGCCGAGGTGACGTTCGGCCCGATCATCGCGGCGCCGGCGAACGTCGCGGGAACGGCGACCCAACCCAACGCGACCGGCGCCATTGCGACGGCCTATTCCTATTATGTCACCGCGACCGACGCGAACGGGCAGGAAAGTCGCGCATCGGCGGTCGATACCGAGACCAACGATCTCTCGCTGCAAGGCAATTACAACACGATCACATGGGATGCAGTCTCGGCTGCTGCCTTCTACACCGTGTACAAGGGCGACAACGCGGCGCCGGGCTATCTCGGCAGCACTGAGGCCGGGACGCTGAGCTTCAAGGACCGCAACCTTCAGGCGGTGCTGAGCGACACGCCGCCGAAAGCGACCAACCCGTTCGGCAGCACCGACAATTACCCCTCGGTCGTCGGCTTCCACCAGCAAAGGCTGATGCTCGGGAGGACACGAAATAAAGCCAACGCGGTTTGGGGAAGCGTGTCGGCCGATCCCGAGAATCAGGACGTCTCGCGCCCGGCCAAGCCCGACGACGCGCTTTCTTTCGCGCTCGTTTCGGAGAAGGTCAACTCGGTCAATCAGCTCGCCTCGGTCAAGCAAGATTTGATGGCGCTGACCACGAACGGAGTCTACTCGATCAAGGGCGGTGACGGCGGCGCGATGACGCCGGCCGCGATCGTGCCGGAGAAGCAGACCGGCCGCGGCGCCTCGCGGCTCGACCCGATCCTGTTCGACAGCGTGCTCTTCTACCAGCCGCGCAACACGGCGACGGTGCGGGCGCTGGGCTTCACTTTCGAGATCGAAGGGTATCGCAGCAACAACGTCTCGATCTTCAGCCCGCATTTTTTCAAGGCCCGGCGGATCGTGTCGTGGGCGGCGCAGGAGGAGCCCTATTCGTGCATCTGGGCGGCGCTCGACAACGGCGTGCTGCTTTGCTTCACCTGGGAAGAGGAGCAGCAGGTCTGGGGCTGGACGATGATGGAGATCGATGGCTCGGTTCAGCAGGTCGCGGTGATCGAGGAGCAGGGTAACGACCGGCTCTACGCGCTGATCGCGCGGACGATCGACGGTGTCGAGCGACGCTTTCACGAGCGGCTCGCTCTGCCGCATATCGACGACATCGCGACGGCGTGCCACCTCGACTGCTCGGTGACGCAGGTCTACGAAACCGCGACTGACGTCATCGGTGGGCTGTGGCATCTCGAAGGTGCGACGGTCTGGGCGACTTACGACGGCTATGTCGCTGAGGATCTGGTCGTCTCGAACGGGCAGGTGACGATCCCGCACGAGGCGAATGTCGTCACCGCCGGCCTGCCCTATGAGGGCATTATCCAGACGCTGCCGTTCGTGCTGGGCGGCGGCAAGCATGTCGACCGGCAGAGCATCGGCGAGGTCGTGGTCCGCGCTCTGGAAACCAGAGGGCTCGAGATTTCAGTGGACGGTGTGCAGTTCGACCCGTTGCCCGAGCGCGAAGGCGACGATCCGTGGCTGCTGCCGGTCGAGGAGGCGTACGACTTCAGGGCGGTGCAGGAAGGGCATTGGAGCGACGGCGCGATGCTGACCATTCGCCAGCGCCAGCCGCTGCCTGCGCACGTCGTTGCGATCTTCGCCGACGTGGTAACTTCGGAAGAGGAGAGATGAAAAAAGACCCTCGCCGATGGCAATCGGCGAGGGTCAGTTTGGTATCGCCGATGGAGGTCAAGCGATGGAGGTTGTTTAGATGATCGAGATCGTTCCCGCAAGACCTTTTCATGTTGGCACCATCGCCCGGCGGTTGCGGGCGATCGACCGGCTCGAATGTTTCGTGGCCGGGCACACGCCGAAGCAGGCGTTGCGGCTTGGGCTGACGGCAAGCTCGATCGTGTGGACGGCGACGGTCGACGGCCGGCCGGAGGCGATGTTCGGCGCTTGTCCGATCTCGACGCTGGAAGGCCGCGGTCGTGCCTGGTTGCTGATGACCGAGGAGGCGGAGCGGCATCAGAAGACGCTGGTCCGGCTCGGTTGGCGCTATACGCAGGCGCTGCACGGGCATTATCCGATCCTCGAAAACCACGTCCATGCGCGAAATCATCGCGCGATTCGCTGGCTCGCAAGGCTGGGCTATGCGGTCGGCGCGGTCGATGTTATTGAAGGCGAGCCGATGCGTCCGTTCGTGCGCTACTCATTGTCGTGAAAGGAAGCTGAAACTTTGTGCGATCCAATCACGATGACTGCGTTGACTGCCGCATCGGCTTTGGTCGCCGCCGGGGGGCAGGTTTATAGCGGGCTCGCGGCCAGCGCGCAGGGCAAATATGAGCAGCGCGTCGCCGAGGTCAATCGCGGCATGGAGCTCCGGAGCCGCGACGATGCGCGTGAGCGCGGTGAGATCGAGCAGATGCGGCATTACCGACGGTTGTCGCAGCAGCTCGGTGAGCAGAGCGCGCGGCAGGCAGCGAGCGGCGTCGACGTCAATTTCGGCTCGGCGGCCGGGCTGATCGACGATGCGCTGATGATCGGCTACGAGGACAGTGCGATCATCGGCGAGAACACGATCCGCGAGATGCGTGGCTACGAGATCAACGCCGCCAACTATGTGATGCAGGGCCGGGCGGCGCGTTCGCGCGGCCGGGGTGCGGTGATCGGCGGCTTTATCAACGCCGGCAGCACGATCCTCGGCGCCGCGAGCCAGGTATCGAGGGCGTCCGGCGCGCGTAGCTCGGCCGGTATCTGATGGCCGTCGTCAATCCCGTCGTCGAGAACCGGCAGGAGCTTCGCCCGATGCCGGGGCAGCGGGCGCAGGCCGCAGAGTTTGACCTCGGCCAGACGGTCGGGCGCGCGGTCGCGGAACTTGGCCGGACGGGGCAGGATTTCGCCGAGCAGCAGAATGAGCTGAACATCCGCTACGCCCAGACCGCGGCGCAGCGGGCGCGCAGCGAGGCGCTGAGGCGTGTCGGCGAGATCAGGAGCCGTGTCGGACAGGCGCAACTTCTCGACGCAGAGACCGCGCGGCAGCAGGCCGAGGGCGAAATCCAGAGCGTGCGTGAGGATATCGGCGAGAGTTTGCAGGATCCGCTCGCCCGGCGCATGTTCCAGGACAGCTTCGAGACGGCGGTGGCGAACGACCGGCTGCGGATGCGCGAGCATTCGGACCAGCAGCTCAGGCTCGCCGAGAACGCCGAGGCCGAGGCGACGATCGATCTTTCGACCGAGCGCGCGGTCGATATGCGCGGTAATGCGGAAGCGGTACAGGCAGAGCGCGCGACGATCGAGACCAACGTGCGCAGGCGGCTGCGCGGTGCGCCGGAGGCGGCAATTGAGATCGCGACGCGCACGGCAATCTCGAACATGCACCGGCAGACGGCGCTGGCGATCCTCGGCGCCGACGAAGCGGGTGGCGGGCTCGAGGCCATGGCCTACGTCCGCGAGCATGCCGCCGAGATCGTGGCGGAGCAGGAGCTTCTGCTCTTCAACGCGATCCAGCCGCAATACGATAACGACGTCGTCGAAGGCGTGGTTGGCGAGATCGAGGCGGCGGTGCGCGGGGGCGAAGGCGCGGAACCCGCGCCACCGGCGGAAGACCGGCCGCACAGCGTCTCCGGCACGCAATACGATCCGACGCGAGGCGTCGGGCGAGTCACCGACGGCAGCGCTGCGCACCGGCGTCGGTCGGGGCGACAGGCGGTCGACTATGCCGCGCCCGCAGGCACGCCGATCTATCCGCCGGTCGCGGGCGTCGTCGCCTCGGCGCCGCGCCAGCAGCAGGGCAATAACGGCTATATGGTGCGGATCAGGCATCCGAACGGCCATGTGACGACCTACCTCCACCTGCGCGGGCCGAGCCCGCTGCGCGAAGGGCAGGAGGTGACGACCGGCACGGTGATCGGCACGGTCGGCTCGACCGGGCGCTCGACCGGAAACCACGTCGATTTCTCGGTGCGAGACGCACAGGGGCGGGCGCTCAATCCGGAGCAGGTCACATGGACCGGCGACGATCTTCCAGCGTACGAGCCACAGCGCAACGACCTGGCCGCGCAATATCGGGTCGCGCGTCGCGTGGCGACGACGCGAGGGCTCAACTCGCGTCAATATGCGGCGGTGTTGCAGCGCATCGACCAGCGCGCCGCGCGCGAGGAGAATCTGGTTCGCCGCGCGCAGGACGAAGTCGATCGCCAGATCATGATTCGGCTCGCCCAGCTTGACGACAATCTGACCGACATTTCGCAAATCCCAAGCTTCGGCAACGCCAGTCCGAACCTGCAACTCCAGATCAGGAACATGATTCGCGAGAATACGCGGGCGAGCGAGCCGCAGGCATGGAATGAAGCAGAGTTGGATGTCGACGATTTGGCCTACGGTACGCCGGAGGAGCAGCAGATTTTTCTCAATACCAATGTGCGGGCGCTGCCAATTCGTCGAGAAGCACAAGGACGGCTTCAACGTCAACAAAATGCGATTCGACGAGAGATGCGGAATGACGTCAGCGAGAGCAATGTCGCCGTGCAGCTCGGACGGGTCGAGAGCGCCATGCGGCGCGCGATCGGCGATCCGGACAGCGGCGCCGATATTCGAACAGGGCGACGTGCTCGCGATGTGGATCGTCGTCGGTTCTCGCAGCTTCGCGAGTCGGTCAGCCGCGTCGTCGAGCGCGAGCAGCGCAGGCTCGGGCGCGACCTGACCGACGTCGAGATGGACGGTGCGGTACGCTCTGAGCTGCTGCGCGTGAACGTCCATCGTAACGGCAGGACGACGGAAGCGCCCGCCTACGAGGCACGGGAGGCGCGTGAGCAGGGCGCGCGAGTGACGATCACTGTGCCGATTGAGGCCGAACGGCGTATTCGCGAGGAGCTGGCGCGTCGCGGCGTTCCGAACCCGACACCTGACAGGATCACGTTCGAATATCGTCGTTCGTTGATTTACGCACGCTGATGCAGGACGACATCTACTCCCGCATGTTCGAGGACAGCGACCGGGCGCAGGCGCGAATGAACGCGTTGCAGACCAGGCGGCCCGAGGATGTGGCGCGTGGGCTCAGGCTGTCGAAGATTACAGGCATCCCGGCGCCGGTCGCCGAAGCCGAGCCGGAGGTCGTCGAGACGCAGGCACGGCGCCAGCAGGTCGAGGCCGTCACCGCGCTCGATCTGCAGCTCGCGCGCTGGCTGAGTTCGCCCGACAATGGGGCGCTGGCGCGCAACGACCTGCACCGTCTCTCGGCGGTCGGCAGCCTGCTCGATCCATGGACATCCGCCGAGCGGGCCGACTTCTCGCGGCGGATTGGCACGCGTCCAGTCGACACGCAGGCTGATGTCGGCGCGGCTTTGGGAACGCGCTCTGCGCAGCCGGATCTGCTTTCAGGCAGGCCGTCTACGGAACCACTCGCGCAGATCGCCGCGCGGATCAGGGCGCGCATCGTCGGGGAGGAATGGGCTGAGCGGCGAAAACAGGCAGGGGAAGGCCGCGAAACGCGGTTCGCGCGGGCCTATCTCGGCATGTTGGGGACAGGGCTCAATTATGCGGCTGGTGGTCTTCTCGGCGGCGCGCAATATGCGATGGATGCGATCGGCCGAGGTGAGGAAACTGCGGACTATTTCAGGCGTGAGCGCGAAACGCTCGACGAGTTCCAGGCGCGCATAACGCCGCGCAACATGAACACGTTCGGCCGCGGCATCTTCTCGGCGGGCGGCAGCCTGGCTTCGCTTGGCCTCGCCTTCGTGGCAGGGCCTGAAGCGGTGCTTCCGCTTCTCGCCGGCGGAAGCGGGCTCGACGCCTATTCGAGGTTCCGCGCGCGCGGCGCCACGCCCAATCAGGCGCTGGCAGGAGGCACCGCGACCGGTGCGATCGAATATGTGACCGAGCGCATTCCGATCGGCTGGCTCACCGGTCGTTTCGGCCGGCAGGGCGCTCGCGATTTTCTCACGCACTTCATCGGCGCGGAGCTGGTCGGCGAGCAGCTTGCCACGCACACGCAGGATCTGGTCGACGTGCTGGTGCCCGGCGGGATGAGCTGGGAAGAATACGCTGCGACGCGCGGGCAGGCAGCGGCGGAAACGGCGATTGCCACGGCCGCGATGACGGGCGTGATCGGCGGCGCGCACGGCATCGCGCTGAGGCTGCGACAGCAGGATGAGGCGCTCGACGAAATGGTCGCGGGCGCGATGGGCGAGGATTTTCTCGACAGGTTGATGGAAGAGGCAGGACAAAGCCAGGTTCGCCAGCTCGATCCCGACAGCTTCAGCGCCTTCGTCAATGAGCGTGCCGACGGCACGCCGGTCCAGAACCTTTACATCCCGGCTGAGGCGGTCCGCACCTATTTGCAGAGCGAAGGCGCCGAGACGGAATTCTTCGAGCCTTATGTCGAGGAGCTTGTCGAGGCGGTCCGGTTGCAGGGCGATCTCGTGGTGCCGCTCGGCGAGGCGGCGGCCGGGCTCGCTGGCACGCAGGCATGGGCGGCGCTGCGCGAGGACGTGCGCGTGTCGCCGGGCGGCATGTCGGGCCGGGAAGCGCGCGAGCGGGCGAGGACGTTCTTCCAGGAGTTGGAGGGCCGCGGCGCCGAGATCGCGAAAGAGGCCGAGAGCATCGGCGAGGCGATGAAGCCGGCGGTCGAGGTCTATCAGCAAACGCGACAGGCGCTGTTGAAAATCGGACGAACCGAGCAGGAAGCCGACGCCATCGCTCAGATCGTCGCGGCGCGGCGCGAGACCGCCGGCGCGCGGCTGGGCGTTTCAGCGATGGACTACCACATCGCCAATCCAATTACGTTCAGAAAGGCGGCTCGGGGTGAATATTCTGACGAAGTGAAGACAACATTAATTGACGAGCCTCGATCAAATGAATTGATACCAATTCCAGCCGAAACAGAAGATGTGGTTTTACCATTGGGGCACATTCCTGTTTTTGGCCCGGAGTGGGTTGCTGAACTAGATGAAATCGGGAAGAGACTCGGAGTACCCAAAGAAAGTGGTGAAACAAGTTTTAGATATGCTGCGCGCTTGATGAAAGCGTCTAAGCAAATTAATACTCCAGAAATAAAAATGCTTTCTGATCTTACTTTAAAACAGGAAGGTAAAAAAAAGGCAAGAGGACAAACTCAATTCTATGTTGAACACCCGGGTGCAATCATTACTTTGTTCGGTAGCGCCAACCATTCAACCCTGGTCCACGAGCTCGGGCATGTCTTTCTCGAGGAGATGTTCAGGGACGCGGCGAGCGCCAACGCGCCGGACGTGCTGAAGGAGGACGTCGCCAGAATAGAGAAGTGGTTTGCCGACAACGGCCAGCCGGTGACGAAGGGTAAAATCCCGACGGCCGCGCACGAATTGTTCGCGCGAGGCTATGAGCGCTACACGATGGAAGGCAGGGCGCCGAGCGCCGAACTGCGCAACGTCTTCAGGCAGTTCGCGAAGTGGCTCAAGGATATCTATAACACGGTGCGCGCGTTGAAAGCGCCGATCACGCCGGAAATCCGGCAGGTGTTCGACCGGATGCTGGCGACCGACGCGGCGATCGAGGCGAGCCGCTCGACCGAGGCACATTTCACCGACCGCGCGCAGGTCCGGATGACCGATGCCGAGTGGGAAGCGTATCAGCGCTCGATCGACGATGCGAAAAACGTCGCGCATGACGAGCTTCTCGCGAAGACGATGGCGGCGATCCGCCGACGCGAGACCCAGCGCGGGCGGGAGGAGCGCGCGAACGTGCGCGGCGAGGTCGAGGCCAGGATCGACGCGCGGCCGGAGTTCGTCGCTTTGCACCTGCTCCGCACCGGCAAGCGCGTCGCCGATCCAGAGGGCGAGCGGGTCGACGTCAAGTTCAATACCGGTTGGCTGATCGATACGTACGGCGAGGATGTGCTGGATCGCCTGCCGCGCGGACTGCCGATCATCAAGGGCGATGGCGTCACCGGCGATGTCGTCGCCGAGATGACCGGCTTTCCGTCCGGAGATACGCTGGTCAAGGCGCTGCTTATGCTGCGCGAGGCCAAGGACGCGATGAAGGCTGAAGGCGAACTGCGCAGTGTGCGTGAGGTGATGGTCGAGGCCGAGGTCGACCGGATCATGGCCGGGCGCCACGGCGACACGCTGACCGACGGCTCCATCGAGGAAGAGGCCATCGCCGCGATCAACTCGAACCGGCAGGGTGAAATTCTCTCGGGCGAGCTGCGCCAACTTCGCAGGCTGACGCCGCAGGCTGGAGGCCCTACGCCCTACCGGATCGCGCGGGAGTGGGCGCGGCGCACGATCAACGCCGGCCGGGTCGCCGACGTCGCCAGCCGCGCTCAAATCCAGCGTTACCTGCGCGCGACCAACAAGGCAGCGCGGGCGTTCGAGGAAGCATTGCTCGCCGAGAAGCATGATGAGGCGTTCAGGCAGAAGCAGGCGCAGCTCCTGAACCATGCTCTGCTCGCCGAAGCCAAGATCGCGGCGGATCAGGTCGACCGGATCGTGGGGAGGATGCAGCGCTACGCCAAGCGCAAGGCGATGGGCTCGGTCGACCAGGATTATTTCGACCGGATCCACGAACTGCTCGAACGATTCGATTTCCGGACGCGCTCGCAAAAGTCGATCGACGAGCAGGACAGCTTCGAGAAATGGGCCGTCCGGCGCCAGGCCGAGGGGTTCGAGGTGCTGGTGCCGCCGCGTCTTGTCGACCGCGGCGAGCATTACAGCCGGGTCGACGTCGATACCCTGCTCGAACTGGATGACGCCGTCTCCTCGCTGGTCGCGCTCGGCCGGGTCAAGCAGAATATGAAGGACGGCAAAGAGGAGCGCGATTTCAACGAGTGGCGCGATCTCGCGGTCGCCAACATCCGCTCGCTGCCGGAACGCAGGCTCGGCGACAACCCGTCGGACGACAAGGAACGCGCGCTGGTCGCGCTCGGCGTCGGCGGGCTCAAGATCGAGGAGATCGCCGACGAACTCGATCTCGACGATCCGAACGGCCCGTTCAACAACCTGCTCGTCAAGCGCGCGACCGAGAACGCCAACACGCGTGACGCGCTCAAGGCCGAGATCCTCGAACCGATCGCGCAGATTTATTTCAGCCTGCCGCCGGAGATGCGGCGCTGGCTGGCGGAGAAGGCGACCAGCTCGCTGACATGGAACGTGGTCAACGAATTGGACACGCCGGAGGACTCGCCGATTTGGGGGCGTCGAGGCAAGCCGGTGACGATGACCCGTATGGAGTGGATCGCGGTTGCACTCAATACCGGCAATATCTCCAGCCTGGAGAAAATGACGAAGGGCGAGCGCTGGCCAGCGCCGGTCGTCCAGTCCGAGCTGGTCCGAATCCTTAATCGCAAAGAGGCGTGGGACTTCGCACAGGCGCTGTGGGACCAGGCCGCGAAGCTCTGGCCGCACACGGTCGAGGGCGAACGTCAGATGTCGGGCGTCGTTCCGGAAGCGGTCGAGGCGCTGGAAATCGAGATTCCGTTCGGCACCTACAAGGGCGGCTACTGGCCGGCCGTCTACGATGTCGACCGTTCGCAACGTGCCGCGAACAACGAGGCCGACGCCGCCAATGACCTGTTCGGCTACAAGTCCGGCATCGGCACGCCCAAGGGCCACACCATCGCGCGCACCAACGCGATCGGTCCGATGAGCTACAGGCTGGAGGAAATCCTGTTCACTCATGTCGACCGGGTGACGACGCGGATCGCTTATGCCGCATGGGCGCGCGACGTGCTGAGGGCGATCGACAACCAGACCGTCGCGGGCGCGATCAAGACGCGGCTGGGGCCGGAATATCTCGCGCAGGTCAAGCCGTGGCTGCGCCGGCAGATCAACGGCAACATCATCGATAAGCGCGGCTCGGCGGCGATCGATCGCTGGATGCGCGGTTTCAGGGTCAACATGTCCATCGCGGTGATGGGCCTTTCCTACTCGACGATGCAGGCGCAGGCGCTCGGCCTCGGCCAGTCGATGAGCCGGATCGGTCCCAAATGGGTTGGTTTCGGACTGCTGGAACTGGTCAGGAATCCGAAGGGGATGCAGGATTTCGTCTACCAGCGCAGCCCGGAAATGCAGCGCCGGGGGCGCGAGGTCAATCGCGAGATGGTCGAGTTCTTCAAGACGCTCAACCTCGAACGCGGCAAGGCTGGAAAGGCGAAGCGCTGGTACAGGAACGCGCAGGCGGCGGCGTTCTGGCATATCGCGTGGATGGACCGTTGGTCGGTGGCGCTGCCGACCTGGCTCGGCGCCTATCACAAGGGGCTGGGCGAGGACATGACCGACGAGGAGGCGTCGGCTTATGGCGACAAGATGGTGAGGCAGTCGCAGGGTTCCGGCCGGGAGAAGGATTTGTCGGCGTGGCAGTCGCCGAACAACGAGACGCAGCGCTTCTGGACGATGTTCTACACGCCGTTCAACGTCATGCTCAACATGCAGTGGAAGAGCGTGCGACTGGCGAAGCGGGGAAATTGGCGCGGGGCGATCCAGATGCAGGTCTGGATGATGCTCGCCATCGCGCTCGGCGACGCGTTGCAGAATGGCGACTGGCCGGAGGATGAGGAAGGCGAGACGACGCTGGAAAGCATCGCGCTCTGGTTCAGTCGCAATATGTTCTTTGCGCTGTGGCAGGGCGTGCCGGTCGCGCGCGACGCGGCCAGCGTCACCGAACGCCACCTGATCGGCCAATATGCCGAGATGCAGACGCCGGTCGAGGCGCTCTACAACGCCGTGGACCGGGCAGTGCGCGAAGGGCGGCAGGTCGCCGAGGGCGAGGAGGACATCACCAGCGAGACGATCCGGGCCGAGAGCAGCGCGGTCGGCTATGTGTTCGGCCTGCCGGGCAACCAGATCGGCAAGACCGGCGGGTTCCTGTGGGACGTTCGGACTGGCGATGCGGACCCGGATGGTGTACGCGATTGGTGGAGCGGGGTGACTCGCGGACGGCTGCCTGAGGAGGAATGAGATGGACCTTCCAGAAGAGCAAAGCGAACCAGTCATTTGGATCGTCGCTTGGGGCGAGGTAACGGTTTTTTCTTGCTATTTTTTAGACCTCGAAAAGTTGGCTGAACCAGACGCATGACCACCGAGACCCTCAACACCTCTTCCGGCCCCTATCCCGGCACCGGCGCGGTCGACCAGGAATTCGCGGTCACGTTCCAGTCGGCGGGCGCCGACCAGATTATTGTCTATCTCGACGGCGTGGTCGTCGATACCGACGACTGGTCGTTCGCGCGCGATGCCGACGGGCGCGGCACCGTCACCGCGACGCTGACCGGCGAGGTCTACATCGTCTCGGATCCGAGCTTCGCGCAGGAGGGCGACTTCCAGCGCTTCGGTCCCTATTTCCCCGATGACGTCAATCCGCATCTCGATCTCGCCGCGCGCCGCGACCAGTATCTGAAGGCGAAGGTCGATACGGTCGTGCCGGACGGCGGCGAGGTGCCGGGCGCGGGCGCGGGCAAGTTCCTCGCGCGCGACGCCGAGGGCGTGCCGGTCTTCGCCTCGGGCACCGGCGCCGACGCGGGCCTGCGCATCGATCTCGCGGCGACCTCCGGCCCCGGCCTGATCGGCTGGCTGAACATTCTCGCCGGCGCCGTCGCCCGCACGCTCCAGTCCAAGCTCATGGGCTTCTTTCCGCTCGACGCGGCGGATTTCGGCGTGGTCGCCGACTCGCCTTTGGGTATCGGCGGCACCGACAACAAGCTGACGTTGCAAAAAGTGTTCGATGCAGCAGCCGCGAGCGGTCGGCCGATTCATTTGCAAGCCGGCGGCATCCGTTCCACCGAATATCCGATCTACCACACCGTCGGCAACAAGCCCGGCCTCAACCTGCGCGGCGCCGGGCGCGATGTAACGACGCTCTGGTGTGATTTCGACGACGCGCGCGGCATTTATATCGACGGCTCGTCGGAGCAAGCCTATCGCTTCCAGTTCGGTGGAGGCATCCGCGACCTCTCGATCAAGCCCGTGCCGGGTCGCACTGTCACGGCAGGCATCGAGATGATGGGCTGGTGGTTCCCGAAGTTCAAGAACCTCTTCATCGGGCATGACGACGGGACGACCTACGGGATCACGCACGGCATCTACATGCAGACGCACCCGGCGACGCACGACAATCCCGACGGCTATGCCGTCGTCTATGTCGATGTGAAGCACCTCGAAATTCGGCAATGCGCAGGCGACGGCATCCGCAATCGCATGGGGCTCGGCGCGTCGAACTGGAAGGTCGAGCAGAACCGGATCGAGAAGAATTACGGCAGCGGCATCGACAATCTCGGTGGCGAGGGCTGGACCGTCGTCAAGAATTCGCTCAGCTACAATGGCTGGGATCCGGCCACGCCCGCAGGCCATGGCGTCAAGATTTACGGCACCAGCTCGATCAGCCGCTGCACGGTCGACGACAACGAGCTGGACAGCAACCATACCGGCGGCACTTTCTTCAGCTACGTGCTCTGGGTCGAGTGCAATCGCAACCGCTATATCTCCTCGCGGCGCGAGGAAGACAATCTCGAGGACCGCAACACCGCGCACTTCACGATCGACATCGCGAACCCGTGCCGCGGCGGCAACGTCGAAGGAAATTTCCACCGCGTCGATCTCCAGACCAACGATCAGGTCATCGAGGGCTTTTCCTCGGCCGTCACCTTCTACAATGTCGGCACCGGGCTGACAGCAAACCTGCGCGGGCTCAGGGTGAAGGGGTGGAGCTCCAGCACGACGATCCTTTTCCAGGGCATCACCGAAAGCGGCTCGGACGTGATCACCGACGCGGAGGGCGTCGGCGGCTCGACACCGGGCTTCGCCGTGGGGCAGACCGTCACGCACGCCAATTTCCCGGGCGTGGTGACGATCACCGGCGTCAGCGGAACCGGCCCGTACGAATTGACCGTGGACGACGACGCGACGGCCGACTCGACGGTCCAGGTCTCGATGACGCTTTCGGTCGTCGTCACTCCCGCGACCTCGGCGCTGACCAACCCGGCCAACTTGAACGAGTTCATGCAGCTCGGTCGCCGTGCGATCCCGGATCGTACCGACTTCTACGCGGCGGGCATCCTCGTTCAGGACTGGACCAACGTGGAGAGCCCGCTGATCGGCAACATCACCGGCACCGGCTGGAACGACATCAACTATTACGATCCGGCCACGGGCATCTACACGATGCCGTTCACCGGGCACCTCCAATTCTCCTGCTTCGCCTGTATCACCGCGACCGCCACGACGGACAAATTCTACCTCAGCGCCTATAAGGACACTGGCTCGGGTTTCGGCGCCGCGTCGTTCACGCCGCAGCGCCTCGCCTCGCTCGGCGTGCGCGAGACGCATTCATGGGGACCGGCGTTCCTGCCCGTCAACCAGGGCGATCTCGTCAAGTTCACGGTACGGAGCGAGACCGTTGACGGGCTCGACCGCGCGGTCCATGGCGGCGGGACGTACCTGATGTTGGAGGCTAGGTAGTGATCCAGACTTCCATCTCGCCACCTTCGTGCAGCGCGAACCCGGCGGCTTCGGCGATGCGGCGCGACGCCTGGTTCTCGGCGCGGATGTGGGCGACGATCTCCTTCTCGCCGTCGACGGCGAGGCGGACCATTTCCTTGCCGACGCCCTGCCCGCGAAAGTCGGGCGCCACGGTCCAGTTGGCGAGCTTGCCGTCGAACCGGACGGTCCCGGTCGGCATGCCGTCCTGCTCGGCGATCAGGAACCGGCAGTCGGGATCGGCGAGCTTGCCGGTCAGCCATTCGACATGCGTCTCCCAAGGCACTTCGTCGGGAGTGGTCGACATCGCGCGGGTGTCGGGATCGTTCCGCCATTGGTGGAGAATCTCGGCATCTTCGAATCGGGCTGGGCGCAGCGTGAACATGGGTTCGAGACTAAGGGAAAACTTCGCTTTCGGCAAGCAATTCATGCAAGGAGAAAGACCATGATCGACCACAATCGCGACGAGAAAGAGCATCCCGAAGTCGAGCGCGTTCCGCCGAAGCCGGGGACGCGCGATGCGCCGCCGGGCGGCCCTCCGCCTCCCGCGCCTCCGTCCCCACCACCATCGCCGCCCAAGGTCGACGAGTGAGCTTTGCCGAGATACTGCTTCTGCTCATAGGGTTGGCTGCCGCGTTTCGCGTATCGTGGCGATTGCCTTGTGTGAGCGTAAGAAACTGGACTGCCGTCGCGTTGACGGCTTCCTATCTTGTCGTTCAGGGAACATGGCTCTTTACTGGCCTCGCATTTCCCATCATAGTGATGGTCATGCTGGACGCGACGGTGATTGCAGTAATCTACGCAAAGCCTCCGGCTTTCGATTGCTGGCCCTATCAGGATCGGTGGCATCAGCTTCGCGCATTTCTGCTCGAATTATCATTGTGGGATCGTGCCGTTCTGTTCGCTTTTCCGGCTGCATGGATCGGCTATGCGATACCCCTCTCCGATCATCGGCGATGGTGGCTGCTCTACTCGATCGCGCTGGCGCAATTCATTGCGGCCGGCATCGAAGCTTTCCAATCCTCTCGTGCCTCCCGCCCGGCCAAGGCGGGTCTTCCTGCGCCGGGTGATTCGCCGCCCAGCCTTCGATTCGCTGGCGGTTGGGGCTATGGATGACGCGGCGCTGTGGTCCTACCTAGGTTGGGCGCTGCCTCCTTTATGGGCGTGGGTGCTCATCTACGCGCTGCGGACTTTCAAAGAATGGCCGGCGATCATGGCTCGCCGGAACGAAGCGCGGCGCGACACGGCCAGCGCGGCGGACGCCCTGCTCGCTCGCTATGAGAATCGAGTTGCATCTTTGGAAGCGGCCGAGGAGAAATGTCGCTTCGATCTCACCGAAGCTCTTCGGCGCCTCGGTGAGATCGAAGGATATATGATGGGACGGGGGAAGGCGTCTCAGGATGCACAACTCATTGTTTCGGCAGAGCGAGAAATCGAAGCAGCGAAAAGGGATAATGGAAAATGACCGACAAACCGGCTTCTGAGACCGGCCTCGGAACTGACGCTCAAGGCAATCCGGTGGTCGATCCTACCAGGAACGTCATCGATCTGGTCGATGCGGCCATCTTGCGGCAGGACGATCTGCGCAGGGCCTCGGAACGACGCCTCGACGATCTGAGAACAGCGGCGGAGCACTTGAGCAATGTCAAACACGCCCACATAAAGGAAGTGGCGCAGCTTCGCGCCGACCACGCTCGCGAGATCGCCGGAGCGGAAACCAAGCGCATCGACGCAATCCGCGCCGTCGATGTAGCCGCTGTCGGCATTGCTACGGAACGCGCCGCTGCGGCAGCGAACGTACTTGCGACACAAGTTTCGCAGTCCGCTGAAACGCTGCGGGCGCTCGTCGCCACGACCGCGACGGCATCCCAGCAACAGGCGACCGCATCGTTCGGCCAGCTTGCCGACCGGATCACCTTGCTGGAGCGCACGAGCTACGAAGGCAGCGGCAAGAGCGCGGTCTCCGACCCGCTGGCGGCTAAGATGGCCGAGACAATCGAGTTGCTGAGCCGGAACATGGCCGAGCGGCAAGGAGGCAAAGAGAGTCGCACCGACACCCGGCTGAATGTCGGGATGATCGTCGGCATTCTCGGCTCCATTTTCGGCTTCGTCGCGCTTGCGGCAGCCTTCACAGGGACCGTCTCGTGACTGGCGCCATAATCCGTATCGGCGTATAGGAGGCATTCAATGATCGAGATCACCGTCAAATCCGTAGCGCAAGGCATGGCCGCCCGCTTCGTCAACGCGCCCAAGCGCTGGCAGGAATTTCGCGAAGCGGCGGCCGAATATATTCGAGCCGAAAAGCAAGGAGACCGGAAATGAAAAAGCTGTTCATCACAGCCGCGCTGCTCGGCGCCGCGGCCTGCACGCCTCAGGATCGGATCGCGAGCTTCGCCATCGCCGGCGAGGCGGCCTCACAAAGAATCTGTGTCGAACGCGGGACGCAAGACAGCCTGCTGGTCCGCACCGTTCGTCGCGATCTGCGCGCCCGGTTCGACATCGAGAATGACGACATCAGGCCGGAGCTGGCCGACCTGCTGAGTCGTGCCCGGCTCGCCGCCGACGCCGCCTGCGGGCCGGTGCCGTCGATCGTCATGCCGCATCCGATGCAGTAGGTACCCGGTCCGTCACCTCCAGCAGCCTGCGGATGATGTTGACCGCGGCGAGCGTGCGCGGGTTGTGGTCGAACCCGCACTCGATCTTGCGCGCCAGACCGGGGCAGGTCGCGCCGCACTGAGCCTTGATCGCGGTGCCGACCAGCTCCTCGGCGAGCATTCGGCGGATCGCCTGTTCGAGGTCAGTCATCGAGCAATCCCATCGCGATCTTGTAGGTCGAGCGCAGTGCCTCGCGCTCCCTGCGCACAACTGCATCCAGCTTTCGAAGCCTGACGATTTCGCGCATCTGCCGAGGATCGAAGCCGCGGGCCTTGGCCTCCTGGTAGACCTCGCGCTTGTCGGTCGCCAGCTCCTTCTGCTCGGTCTCGATGCGCTCGACCCGCTCGATGAGCGTGCCTAGCTCGTCGGACGCGATGGTGTTGCTACTCATAATAGGTTCCTCCGCTTCATGCTCTCAAGTAGAATGGCTTGAACCGACCGCTTCGACGAGCGCCGCTCAGCGACAAGGGAATCCACGGTATCTCTAGCCATGACCCGATACCTGTAGACCGGCCGCTCGAGCCCGGCCTGGAACTGGCGCATCGGACCGATCCGCTCGATCGCCTGGTCGTCATGCTCGAGGTTCCAGCCCGAGGAGAAGTCGATCCATATGTTGGTGCCGTATTGCAGACCGTCGATGCCATGGCCGGCGCTGGCGGGATGGACGACCAGCATCGGATAATGGCCCTTGCCCCAGCCGGCCATGTCGATCTCGTCGATGCCGAGCGCCTTGGGAAAATGCTTCCTGATCCGCTCGAAGTCGCTGACGAACTGGTAGCAGACCACGACCGGCATGCCGTTCGCCTCCTCGACGATGCTCTCCAGCGCCTCGATCTTGGCGTTGTGCACCTCGGTCCAGTTACGCTCGCGATCGTGGTACACCGCGCCGTTGGCGAGCTGTAAACATTTATTGGTCCGGCCGGCCGCGTTGACCGCTTCGACCTCGTGCGTGCCGAGATCGTGCTTGAGCTCGATGAACATCCTCTTCTCCATCTCACGATAGAGGTCGCGTGCCTTGTCGGGCAGGTCGACGAAGATGTCGGTTTCGATCGGCTGGTCGATCTTGATGTAGTCGCGCGGGTCGATGGTGATGCACAAGTCGGCGATCAGCGCCTGGATCTGGTCCTGTGCGAAGGGCAAGGGCTCGATGCCGAAGCCGTCCCACGCGCGCTGGAACCAGCGTTGGCTGAACGCTGAATAAGTGCGCCCGAGCCGTGCGCCGTGGTCGAGATACCAGAGCTGCCCCCACAGGTCTTTCATCCCGTTCGGCGCCGGCGTACCGGTCAGTTCGATGAAGCGCTCGACCTGCGGCAGCCAGGCGACCTTGGCGAGCGCCTGCGTGCGCTTGCCCCCTTGCAGCGAACGCATCCCCTTGAGCCGCGTCGACTCGTCAGCGACGATCGTCCGGTACGGCCAGTTGCGGCCGTGATGTTGGACGAGCCAGGGGATTTGCTCGTAATTGATCGAGTAGAAATTCGACTTCCGACCCATCGCTTGGAAGCGCTGGGTCTGGCTTCCCATGATCGGCACGATCGTTTCGTCGAACGTGTCCCATTTCCCGGCTTCGCCGGGCCATGTGTCACGTGCCACGCGCTTCGGGGCGACGATCAGCGCCGGTGCCTGCTCCAGCAGCCCGATCCCGCGCAGCGCGTGCAGCACGGCGGCAGATTTTCCCATCCCCATCGCGGCCCATACTGCGCAGCGATTATGCTCGGAGATATGCTGCATGATCGGAGGCTGCCAAGTTCTTGGTGAAAACTTAGGCATGAGAATATTGCGTTTCGCGATAGGCTCGATACGCTGCGCCTGCGGCTTCAGCCGTCGAGTGCATTCCTAGAAAGACTTTCTTTCCGTTACGGTCGCGAGCTGCCGCCCAATAGGAGTTCGGTCCTCCTTTCGGATTTTCAGACACACCAATAAAACCGGTTCGATTTCGTATGTGGTGTCTGTTTCTTCCTTGATCCCGAGGAATGGCCCATCGTAGATTTGATAAGCGATTGTCTGCACGTCGACCATTTTTATGATCTGCTTGTTCACAAGGAAGGCGTTCGCGACCAAATGCGCCTAGTACCAAATGATGCACAAGATAATTTCTCTGACCGCGAGAACCCCTACTTAGTGTAACTTCACGATAACCGTAACTGTCCAGTCCACCTTTAAGAATTTTCCCTGTGAGAAAGCGACGACCAGACCCTCCTCGACATCCAGTATATTCAATCCAGCGATCCAAAGAGCGCACGTGACCGAGATCACTGACTTCATAAAGCCCCTCCCAGCCAACAACCGCGCGCCACTCTTCGACCATCAGGGCTTTCGCACCTCCCTGCTCAAAGCATCGTGCAGCAACTTCGCGGCGCCTGCGGTCGGTGTCGTCCGCTCGATCCGTGCCAGCAATTGTTGGCGCATGACGTCGTTCGGTACGAGTCCGGGTGGAGGCCCGCGTCGCCGCAATTTGGCGCTGCTGGAACTCATCACGTCATGCTCTCGATGAAAGCGTCGACCTTCTCGATCGTGTCGAGCACCTCGACTCGAAAGCCGATCGCGCGCAGCCGCTCGTGCTCGCGTTCCTGATCGGCGCGGGCCTTGCCCTTCGGTCGCTTCGTTTCGACGAGGACGTGTCGAGCGGGCTGCGTATACTTTCGCTCGGGATTGCGAGGCCACCCGACCAGCCGATCGGGGCATGACCGTCGGCCGACATAGACGAGCTTGCGAATGAAGCCGCCGGTCGCTTCGACGCGCTCGACGAGATAGGCTTCGACTTGGGATTCACGCATCGCGTTCCCCTCTTCTTACAAGAGCTTGCAATGAATTGCTCTCTTCGATTTGCACAGACATCAGCCCTTCCACAGGACGATGCGGCGCAGGTTACTGAAAATGTTCGACAACGTAGCCAACATCTTCGAGTGCTTTTGCTACGATCCTGCCTACAGTGGTCTTACCAACAGCGACAGGCCCTGTAATCGTTATGCGAACAGCCATCTTCATTCTCCTTTGCGATAGCGATAACTCTCGAACCCACCAGCCGCGAGCGGCAGGCCCTTAGCCCATGGCGGATTCGCCGCGAGCAGGGCGTTCAGACCTTCGACCGAATAAACGGGATCGTCGGGCGGTTCGGTGATGAACTCGTCGTGGACGGTGAGCAGCGGCCGGTAGCCTGCTTCCTCGATCTTCGGCCACGCCTCGGCCATGATCTCGCGGGCCGTCGATTGCGTCGCGTCGGCGGCGAGCTTCCCGCCGAACGTGTATATGCGCTCCCAGCGCTTCGTGTAGTTGTTGATCCCCATGAACGAGACGGAGCGACTGCCGGGGCGTCGCGGGTCTTCGACGATGGCCGGCGCCGCATAGCTAAGGAAGCCGCCAGACGGCAGCTCCATCTTGAGCCACTCGCGCCAGCGCTCGAACCGGATATGCTCACCCGCCGAGAACGTCCGCTCTGGCGCCATGATCGCCTGCCGCGCGGCGTCGTCGAGCTGCTTCCAGAAGCCGGTGTCCCAATCGGCGATCTTCGGATGGATCGAGCGCCACAGCCTGACCAGATCCATCGCCTCGTCTTCATCGATAATGTAGTTGAACAGCAAGGCGACCGCGAACAGCGCGGCTTTCGATCCACCGTAGGAACAGGCATATTCGGGGTGCTTCCCGTGCGATTGTCGTTCGGCGTCACTGACTTGATCGGGCCGCTTGTGCAGCATTCTGGCAGCAGTCTGTCGATGCACGTCCTCTCCGATGCCCGCATCATAGTCGCGAAACGATTGCAGCTTCCACTCTTCACCAGCGAGCCAGGCGATCACCCTCGCCTCGATTCCCTGAAGGTCGCTGACGACCAGCTTCTTCCCCTTATCGGCGACGATGAACCCGCGCAGCGCGTTCGAGGCGAGCTTGATCGGATTGTCGTAGAGCAGATGCGCGCCGCGCGCCTTCATCGCCTCGATGCCGATCTCGATATCCCATGCCTCCATGTCCGGCCGCGGCAGGTTCTGGAGCTGGACGACACGACCGGCCCAGCGCTTGGTACGCGCAGCACCGGAAAATTGCAGCATCCCGCGTAACCGGCCGTCGCTAGACACCGCTTTCAACAGCTTGTTGTACTTGCTGTTCGACGTCGTCGAGGTCTGCAAGCGCATCGCCAGCAGCTCTTTCACCATCCACGGGAGCTGCGGATCCTCGATCCGGCGCTCGAGCGTCGTCGCCTGCATGTCGGGCAGTTCGACATCATGCTGCTCGAGCACATATTTGAGCAGCTTGTCGCGCTGGGTCGTCGAGCGCAGCGCCTCGCCGGTCAGCTCGGCGGTGCGCTTGTCCATGCCCTTCTTCGTGACGTTCACCGTGTCGATCGCCGCGCGCGCCAGGTCGAGATCGACCTTGACGCCGCGATCGTTGGCCTTCTGATCAAGGCACCAGAGCGCATGTTCGCGCGGCGCCGGATAGTTCCAGCGCGGCAGCTTTTTATAGATTTCGCGCATCGAGACAACGTCCGACGGCGCATATTCCTCGACGAAAATCTCCCACTCGACCGGATGCGTGTGCTTGGTCGCGCGCCTGATCTTCGAATTGGCCGGGCGCGGTTTGCAGAAGAGCTGGACGAGCTGCTTTCCCCTCTTATCCTTAGCCTTGTCGACCGGCAGCTTGAAAATCTCGCAAAGCCTGTCGAGACCGCCCGGCAGGCCGTGGCTCAATGCTTGGACCATCGTGTCATGGATGCGCTCGGGCAGGATGATCAGCGGCACCCTGCGGCCATTGATCCGGATCCCGGCGTGGCGCGCGACAGTGCGGTCGAAGAAACTGTTCTGAATGACGATGATGTCGGCATGCTGGAACATCCAGACCAGCTCGTCGGGCGCATCGCCGCCGTCGGTCGCGTCCCACACCTCGACCGGCCCGTCGCCGATCGCCCATTGGTGAAGCATAATCTCAGCGTCTTCGGCATAAGCAGCAGTGCCGTTGCGAAGCGGAGTTTCGCAGTAGGTTTCCGTGTCCCAATAACCGATGATCGGATCAGGCATTGCGACGCCGTTCGATTCGACGCGAGAGCCTGTAAAGGTCGCGCGCCAAGCCTCGCGCTCGGCCGGTTGAAATATCAGCGCTGCTGGCGCCTATTACGACTCGAAGATCGGCGGGGCCTTCGATTACGATAATCGATGCTGTGCATCCATCTTTGCCTGCCACACCGCCCACTGCACGATTTCCGTCGTCGATCATTTCGAATCCTCCCGCTGCACGTGCGCCGGACACAGATGCGTCCCGCCGTGACATTCCCAGCCCATGCGATTGAGCCCGCCGCCTTTCAGGATTTCCGCGCCGGACGGCTGCTTCACGTTGCAGCCAGGCCCGTCGCATATTATCGTCGGGTTCTCGCCCTTCTCATCGCGCACGACCATGATCGCCGATCCTCCTCGGTCCTTGGTGGGATGCTGGACAAGCGCGTGAAGGGATCGAACCCGCACACCCGTCACTATCGGCCAACTAGATGCTCCCCGGCGTTGTCGGATCAAAGCACCAGCAGTTCAAGATACCTGCCCTAACCTAGTGGCTTGCCAGCACCCCACAAAAGACCGAGGGCCGAAGCCCTCGGTCAGGCTGGGGAGGTCAGTCGGCAAGCATCCCCGCATCCTCGGGTTCGGCCGAGAGATCGGGAAAGCTGTTCGGATCGCTCGGTGGCTCGGCCGCGCTGAATGCATCGCCGTCGCGGCTGAACTGCACGCCGAGGAGATCGGTGCAAATACGCCGCTTCACATTCGTCTTGTTCAGCGCCCAGACGTCGATCTCGACATTGCCGTAGCAGCCTGCGTACGGCCGACCATCGTCGACGACCAGCGGCGTCTTGTCGCAGTCGACCACGGTCGGCCGAGTCTCGTTACGCGCCGCCACGTAGACCATGCCTTCGAAGCCGTCGTAGATGGTGCCGCTGCGGGTTGTCTTCTTGTTACCGATCCGAAGACCGGACTGATCCTCGGCGAATCCGTCGAGCTCGGCCTGCCAGGCCGGCTTCTCGCCGGTCGTGTTGCCGCGCGCATCGCTGGTCTTGACCGGCTTGACGCCGTAACGCTCCTTGGCGACCGCTTCGATCGCAGCGCGCACCTTCGCGGCGTTGGCGCCGTCGGGTCGAAAAACCGGATTGACCTCATATTTGTCCGGCGACTTCGAGCCGTCGGCATTCAGCATCCCTTCCCGCTTCCTGAACACGTGCACGAACGCGAGGCGTACGGGATCGCTCTGACTATCGGTCAACATCACTCTCATCGGGCTCTTCCTTCACCTAATCGTCGAGAAGTCCGCTCGACACGGTTAGATCGGAAAAACTATCCGCCGACGGCAAGGCATAAGGCGGGTTCTTGTCCGCGCCTTCGCGGCAAACCTTGGCCTTGCCCTCGGGCTGAACGATGCCCGCTGTCTGGACGATCTTCGCCCATATCTTCGGGCGGTCCTTGACCAGCTTCTCGGCCCTGGTCGGCGAGATCAGGGTCTTCTCGTACATCTCATCGACCTTGTAGCGCTTCCTGAGCTCGGCTTCCGCCGCTGCTGGATCGGCCCAGGCCCGGCGGCCGGCCTTGCCGACACCGAGATAAAGGCCGGGAATCTTCTGGCCGTCGTGCAGCCGCCGGTCGACCTCGGCGCCGATCGCGCTGACCCATTCCTCGATCAAAGGAATCGCGCGAAATGCTTCGGCGAGCTTCGCATTGTCGACGTCTTTCGGCGGAACCAGCGCCGCCGCTTTCTTCGGCAGCGTCAGATCCTCGAACCCGCTGGCGCCGACGGGACCGGAGAGCAAGGCCATCGACCCTTCGACCTCGGCTTGCAGCGCCGGGCAGATCGCCTTGGCGCGGCAGAATTTGCACGCTTTTTCGGAAGGGTAAAGATAGCTGGCATAATTGAGCGAGCCCGGCGTCAACCGAAGCGGCGGCTGCATCAATTCAGAAGGCTCGAATTGTCGCGCCAGCGCCACCTGACCGGCCGCCAGGCGCACCTCTTCGCCGAACTCACGCAGATACTCGACTGAAACCACGACCGAGTCGACATGGTCGAGCCTCGGCTGGATCACGACCAGCTCGACCTCGACGATCTCGTCGTAGACCATGCCGAACCGCTCCAGCGCGCCGAGCGCGTACATGCCGAGCTGGCCGTTGATCTGAAAGCGAAGACCTGGACGACCTTGAACAGGCGCATATGACTCTTCGCTCGATGCGAACACCTGCACGCCCTTGCCGTATTTCGCGTCGATCACGACGAGGCGCGTGCCGCCGTTCACGATCCCGACGACGTCGGCGGTGCCCGTGGCGCCGGTCTCTCCGGTCAGGTGGCCGATCGGCACCTCCTGCTCGATCATCCTGATCTCGTTGTCCGGCACGAACAGCCGGACCTGCGCGACATAGTCGTTGACCGCGTCGGCCATTTCCATGTCGACCGCGATCAGGTGCTTCTCTTCGCCGACGGTGAAGGTCCGCCCGACGAACTCCTCGGCATCGACGTCGTCGATTAAGCACTGCGCGCCGATCTCGTGCGCCACGGTGCCGTAGGCGGCATAGACCGACGTCGGATTGGGGCGGCCCTCCTCGAGCACGACGCTGCCGGGACAGATCGACCAGCGATCCCAGCCGGACGGTCCGAGGACGGCGTGAGCCTTGTCGTCGATGATCGTGGTCATTCCTCGGGTTCCTTCGAAAATGCAGGAAAGGGCAACGATTTGGGATCGCTTATTTAAGCCATGTGTCCCCACAACAAGGCCCCTTTCCCTTCACCCACGCACGGCGCGGGATTTCAGTCCGCCAGCGCCAGCGCCGAGTCGATGTCGGCCTCGAACGCAGAAAGCGCTTCGTCCGGCACCATGCCGAACTTGACCTCGCCCTCGGCGACGCCGCTGTGCCTGCGCAGCAGCTCGGTCAGCTTGTCGTTGCCGTCGGGCAGTGCGAGCAGCCTGCCAGCCTTCTGCTTCACCGCCTTGCGATCGATCGCGCCCGCGGCGGGCAGCTCGACCGGCTTGCCGGTGCCGGCATCAATGGCCGCAGGCGCCGCTGGTGCAGCCGCGTCGGCAGCGCTGGTGGAAGCGGGGGCAGGCGCATCCGTATCGGCGCTGGAGCTCGCTCCGGGGGCAGCCGCATCCGGGGAAGCGTCCACCTTCCTCGGCCGGCCGCGCCTGGGCGCCGGAGGGTCCGTGTCGGGCGCGCCGCCCGCGCCTCCGCTCTTGTCGGCGGCGACGGCCGCTTCCAGCACAGACGCGCCGCGGTTGATGGCGTCAGCCAAATTCTGGATCGCTGATTCGAGAGTCACGCTCATTCTCCTTCCATATTGAGTTCGTCGCAAATCAATTTCGCGCATTTGCTGGATACGGTCGAATCGCGCACCAATCGCTGGTAGACGCTGCCGTCGATCGTGTCGACCGTCGCGATCGGCGCTCTTGTCGATCTCGGCTTGCGCGGAGTTCGCGTCACTTGGCTGTAGGTGTAGACACCCAGCCCGTTCGCGAAGACGATCCAGTCGCCTTTCTGCATTTTCGGAATCTTGGTCATTCGTCGAGCGCCGAGCTGATGGCTTCGATCAGCTCATGAACTGAAAAACGCTTTATCTCCTTTTCAGCCTCCCATTCGCTTTCACCGCGGGACATGCGTGGGTTGCGCTTTCTAATATCAGCAGCACACTGCTCCCGAATCTTTGCGCTCAGCTTGGTCATTTTTCCCGCCTTCTCGTCTCGTTTCTGCCTGCTTAACAAAGCGATTGGTTGGTGTCAACGCCGATACCAGCGATCGACGAAAAATCCTGAAAGTTCGCTCTGCACACGAAGCCGCCACATCATTTCGCTTCCGAACGCAGCCAGCACGACCGGCGCGCCGCTGTTCGCGGGCTGCTCGCTTCCGTCCGGCCGGCAGAATTTGATTCGGTCGGCCAGGAAAAACAGCGCCGAGGCGCGATCCCAGATCGGCTCGAACCAGGCGGCTTCGGTACGCGCATGGAGCAGCGCGAGGCCGTTGCCGTGCCCGGCGAGCTTCGCGATCCACTTTCCGACCTGGTATCGGTCGAACGGCGGATTGAGCCAGACCATGCCGTGCCACGACTTCGACAAGCCGTCGTCCGCTTCGGTATGGTTGAGCGCGCCGCAATCCCACGGTCGCGGATCGGCGGCGCAGGGATCGAGATCGAACGGCCCGAGGATCCGGATGAAGTGATACGGGGTAATGTACACCTGCGACTCGCCGACACTGCGTTGATGGGAACCGATGGTCATGTCGGCCTTTCACATTTAAAGCAATAATGCATCCACTCGCCCGCGACCTTGGTGACGCCCCAGCCTTCGCGTCGCGCTTTTCGCAGCGCATCAGCGAACTCCGACTCGCCGGTCTCGATCTGCTCGTCGCAGCGCGGCGAGGTGCCAGAGTCGCAGATGAAGATGATCTTGCCGTACTGGCGCTCGATGGTCACTCAATCGACTCCTTCCACTGGAAAAAGCGACCGGTTCGGCCAACCGAAATGACACTGGAATCGCCGCAGTCGATCCAATCTCGCAAAAACAGCCGCTTCTGAGCGACCGGCCATTTGCTCAACCAGCTCGCGATATTGCTTGCGCAGCTTCTCCTCTTCCGTGAGAGTCCAAGGTGCTCCGCTGCTATACTCGATGGTCATTCAATCCTCCAATAATCTCTGACCGTCGCGCCGGCGGCGCCAGTCGTCGAAGCGCCTGCCTTCACGAGGCAATGCCGGCCGCGTCGGCTCGACGTGGCGATGCGCGACATAGCCGTGCCCGCGGCGCCAGCATATCTCGATCGAACCGGGCGCCTTGAGCGTATGCACTCGTCCCGGCGGCTTGCGGCCGATGGCGTCCAGGAAATTTCGATAGGAGCGAATGGGTTTCACCGCTGCTTGCCCTTCCTGGCTGGCTCGATCTTGATTCCGATGGATATCCCGGCTTCCGGGGCGAGCGCGAGGATGCGGTTGACCAGCTCGCCGATTTTGGCTGCGGCCTTTGCTTGCGCTCTTTCATCCGTCATGTTCGATCTCCTCGATTCGCAACCACTGTAAAGCATCCGCTTCACACGTCAAGGGCCCTCTTGCCAACCCCCGACTTCATCGATACACCAGACCCCCAATCGTCGAGACGAGGAGACGCGCATGGCGAAGATCAGCAACCCGGTCAAGCAGGTCATCGAGAAGGAGGGCTCGGTGCAGGCCCTGGCCGAGCGGTGGGGGATCAGCCGCGAGGCGATCTACGGCTTCGAGCGCAACGGCTACTTCCCGCTCGACCGGGCGCGCGACGCGGCCGGCCGCCACGACATCCCGCTTCGCGAGCTCGTCCGGCCCGACATCCGGGCGGCGATGGACTCGGCCGTGCAGGATCACCTGCTCTCCGACTGACACCTTCTCGAGAAGCGGGATTTGAACGATGCGAATCGGCCGCGGGCAGTTTCTGCTCGGAGATTGTTTCGACCATATGCGGGACATGCCCGACGGCAGCGTCGACATGGTGCTGGCCGACCCTCCCTATGGCGACACCTCCCTTCAGTGGGACAAGATGCTTCACGAATGGGAGCGAGAATGCCTTCGCGTCTTGAAGCGAACCGGCTCTATGTGGATGTTTGGTTCGCTTCGATCCTTCGGCGCGATGTGGGAATCCCTTTCCGTCGCAGGCTGGCGCTATGCTCAGGAAATCGTCTGGGAAAAGCACAATGGCTCCAGCTTCCATGCTGATCGCTTCAAGCGAGTCCATGAATTGGCGGTGCAGTTCGTTCCGAAGAAAACACCTTGGGCCGATACATATAACGATGTTCAAAAGACAATGGATGCAACCGCGCGTGCTGTGCGACGAAAGAAACGTCCACCGCACACCGGACACATAGAAGCCAGCTCTTATGTTTCCCGGGATGGTGGACCCCGCATCATGCGTTCGGTCATCTATATGCACTCCTGCCATGGTACAGCCATTCATCCAACTCAAAAGCCGAGTGAGCTGATCGAGATATTGTTGCGCACATCCTGTCCTGAGGAGGGTGTCGTTCTCGATCCCTTCGCAGGCAGTGGCACGACCGCCGTCGCGGCCGAGAATGCCGGCCGGCGCTGGCTCTGCATCGAAAAAGATCTCGACTATTATAACCGCGCCGTGCAGCGCGTCGTCGGACATGTACTGCTGGACGACACGCCGTGAGATACGGCGCCGATCCGGCGGCATGGGCTCGCTACCAGGCTCTCGGCTTGACCGCCGACCTGCTGCCGGTCGTGTCGAATCCGAACGCAACCGTCTCGCCTCGCTCCACCCTCAAGGCTCTCGGCAAGACGCCGAGTCGCTACAACCAGGATCGCCACGCCGTCGGCATCGCCGAGTGGACGCGGCACCGGACCAGCGCCGCGGAGATCGAGCGCTGGGCGAAGGAGCCGGACTTCGGCATCTGCGTCCAGACCCGCCGGCTGCGAGCGATCGACGTGGACGTCGAAGACTCGAAGCACTCGAAAGCAGCGATGCTTGCTATGCGGGCCTTTCTCGGCGAAACGCCTATGGTGCGCGCTCGCAAGACCAGCGGCAAGTGTCTGATCCCGTTCTGGTTTATCGACGGGCCCCTTGCCAAGCATGTGCTCCCCGTCGAAGGGGGCATGATTGAGATACTCGCGGACGGTCAGCAGTTCATCGCCGAGGGGCGGCATCCGAAAGGCGAGCGCTACGAATGGCTGGGCGAGGAGATACCAGTCCTCGACGCCGACGACTTCGCGGCTTTGCTCGACGTGCTCAAGGCCATCGCGACCGGCCCGATCAGAGTCGCGCGCAGCCGGCGCGACCTCAACGGCGCCAAACCACTGCATCTGCAGGACGACGTCGCCGAATGGCTCGTCGACAATTGGGAGATTTACGATGTCGGACAAGAAGGACAGGTCTTCATCGCGTGCCCGTTCGCGGACGAGCACAGCGCCGAGTCGGGAGTCACCTCCTGCGCCTATTTCCCGGCCGGGACCGGAGGCTATGCCGAGGGAAACTTCGTCTGTCTCCACGCCCACTGCACCGGACGAGACCAGGCTGAATTCCTCAACGCCTGCGGATTCGTCGCTGGACAATTTGACATTGTACCAGCAAATGAAGCGTGCGTATACGATCGGACCAAAAGTAAGTCCTCCGGGGTGGGCCGCGCTGACGGAGCGACTGGCGAAGCAGTCGGCCAATCGATTCAGCAGCTTCAGATCATCGAAGAGCGTCGGCCCCGACTGAAGCGCGACAAGAACGGCATCCTGCCGACGATGGACAATCTCGTCACCGCGCTGGCGGCGCCGGTGATGATCGAGCGCCACCTCGCGCTCGACATGTTCCGCGACGAGATCGTGTGGGCGCCGGCGAGAGAGGACCGCGGCGAGGCGCAGTGGCGGCCGTTCAGGGACAGCGACTATGCCCGCGTGCGACAGGCGCTTGAGCAACGCGGGTTCAAGCCGTTCGGTGCCGAGATGCTGCGCCTCGCCATCCTCACCGTCGCCGAGGACCAGGCGATCGACAGCGCGAAATCGTGGCTCGACCGATTGCGCTGGGACGGCGTCCAGCGGCTCGACGATTTCGCGATCCGCGCCTGGGACTGGGCCGACAATCCCTATTCGCGTGCCGTCGGGCGCTACGTATGGACCGCGCTTGCGGGCCGCGTGCTCGCGCCCGGCTGCCAGGCCGACATGGCGGTGGCGCTGATCGGCGAGCAGGGTATCCGCAAGACCACGGCGATCAAGGCGATGGCGCCGGATCCGGATTTCTACCTCTCGGTCAAATTGAGCGCGCATGACGACGATACCAGCCGCAAGCTGCGCGGCAAGCTGATCGCCGAGCTCGAGGAGCTGCGCGGGCTCAACAGCGTCGCGATCGAGGAGATCAAGGCGTGGATCACGCGCACGCATGAGGAGTGGATCCCGAAATGGCGGGAATTCGCGACGCGTTTCGCGCGGCGCAACGTCTTCATCGCCTCGTCGAACGAAGTCGAGTTCCTTGCCGATCCGACCGGCGAAAGGCGCTGGCTGCCGGGCCTCTGCGGCGCCATCGACGTCGACTGGATCGTCGCCAATCGCGACCAGCTCTGGGCCGAAGGCGCGGTGCTGTTCACGCTCGACGGCGTCGACTGGCAGGATGCAGAGCGCCTCGCGACAAGTCAGCACAAGGATTTCAAGATATCGGACGCATGGGCGCCTTATGTCCAGCGCTGGCTCGAGGAAGACCAGGTCCGCGGGCCGCCGGTCGAGTGGCCGTGGGTTACGACCGGCGACGCGCTGACCGGCGCGATCGGCCTGCCGGTCCATGCGATAGACCTCAGGCGCCAGCAGAAGATGGCGCGGGTGCTGGCCGGCCTCGGGTTCAAGGCGAAGCGCATCCGGGACGGCGAAGCGCTGGTCAACGCTTTCGTACGGGAGAAGGAAAATGGCTGAAGCATCAACACGCGGGCTGACGATCACAGTCTCACAAAAGCTGGTGACGGAAACATGCTGCAATTGTGGGATGTTGTTCGCCATGACGGCTGATTTTCAGGCGGAACTCTATAAAGGCAAGACCGAGCGTGAGCGATCTTTTTATTGTCCTGCCGGCCACTCCCAACATTATCTCGGAAAGAGTGAGGCGCAGGTGCTGAAGGAGCAGCTCGAAACTGAACGTCGTGCCCGCCAGCGTGCGGAGCAGCGAGTCGCCGAGGTTCGCGACGAAGTCGAACATGAACGGCATCGCGCCGACGGCTACAAGGGCTATGCAGTCCGCCTGCGCAAGCGGACCGCGGCCGGCGTTTGCCCCTGCTGCAACCGCTCGTTCGAGAACCTGCGCCGCCATATGTCGACAAAGCATCCGACGTTCGAACCGGCCCTGGTCGAAGCCTGAATCGAAAAAGCCCCTCGCCGACGCTGCCGGCGAGGGGCTCCCCGAGAAGACCGGCCTGCGGGCGGCGCGATCCGATGCGGTGCTTAGCCGAGCCCTTGCCCTGATGTCAAGATCCTCGGTCGCTCGGCTCATCGGCGAGAGCGGCGCGGGCGACACCACGGCACCATGCGGCC
>Ga0190272_10000121_pt1 | contig 49655 bp, 50 predicted proteins | sample Popmic504T_FD_133746 | JGI IMG/M metagenome (GOLD analysis project Ga0190272, IMG submission 133746) | Populus adjacent soil microbial communities from riparian zone of Shoshone River, Wyoming, USA - 504 T | ecosystem: Environmental > Terrestrial > Soil > Riparian zone | place: USA: Wyoming...
CACTAAGCCCACTCAGGCTAAACGCGGTCGCTATGGCGGGGTCAGTGGCTTCCAACATGACCCCACCCAACCACCCACCTCTGACAGTCAAACCCCACTTTCCCCAACCTCCACAACAAGAAAACCAATATGTCGCCCAGCGGAAGTCCATCGCCAAGACCGGGCTTCCTGCTCATTCGCGACCTCGACGCGGCGCTGTCGGCGCCTCGTGGCACGGGTGGGTGTCACCCAAATGGCGTCACCCTTTCGATGGGTATTTGACCTTCCTGGGTACTGATGGCCGACACCCCCTGCGGTTAGCCCTCCCCGAGTGAAAGTATCGGGGGAGAATGGACAATCGCATCGCATGGTTAACACCGGGGGAGAAGTCATGAGCGAGGGGCGCGTCCTGCTTGTTGGATCAAGCGGCGGACACCTTGCGCAGCTTCTCGCTCTCGCCCCACTCTGGCCCCGGAGCCGGCGCCACTGGGTGACCTTCGACACCGCCGATGCGATCTCGCAGTTGGTTGCCGAAGACGTGACTTGGGCACACCATCCGACGACTCGCAACGTCAAGAACCTAGTGAAGAACACTCGCCTCGCCGCGAGCGTGCTGGCCGAGCAGCAGCCCGATGTGGTGGTCTCAACCGGCGCGGCAGTCGCAGTGCCGTTCTTCCTCTTAGCCAAGCAGCGCGGCATCCCTACCGTCTACGTCGAGGTCTACGACCGCATCGATTCCCGCACCGTGACTGGCCGACTCTGCAAGCCACTCAGCGATGCCTTCTGCGTGCAATGGAAAGAGCAACGAGAGGTCTACCCCAACGCCCTCGTGATAGGTCCGCTGTTATGACCTCGCTCGTTATCACTGTCGGAACTGACCACCATCGGTTCGACCGCCTTGTTCAGTGGGGTGACGAGTTCGCCCATTCCAACCCGCAGATCGACGTACTCATTCAGTACGGGTCCGCCACGCCTCCGCGCTTCGCACGCGGCTCGCAACTCCTCGACCATGCCCAGCTCCAAACTGAACTGCGGGCCTGTGACGTCGTCATAGTGCACGGTGGTCCTGCCACCATCACCGAGGCCCGACGTGCCGGACACCTGCCGATCTGCGTTCCGCGCGACGCCGCCCGCGGCGAACATGTCGACAGCCATCAGCAACGCTTTGCTGCTCATCTCGCCAAGGCCGGACTCGTTGACCTGGTGACCGATACCGCAAACCTCCAATCGGCCGTTGACCGCGCCCTCGAGCGCGGGCGTACCAACCCCTCGCGTGAGTCCTCCATTCCGATAGGAGTGCAGCGAGTTGGCGACATCGTCGATGAACTGGTCGCAGCTCGGCGTACTCCCGACGAGCCAAGCACCACGGTGTTGTACATCGGGGGTCAAGGCCGCAGCGGATCAACCTTGCTCGAACGAGCCATCGGTCAATTCCCGGGCATGGTGAGCGTTGGCGAGCTTGTGCACCTTTGGCGACGCGGCCTGCGGGGGAATGAGACGTGCGGCTGCGGACAGGCCTTCCACGACTGTCCCTTCTGGCAAGCAGTGGGCGAGGAGGCCTACGGCGGTTGGCACCGCATTGAGGCACAAGGTGCGGTCGATCTGCGGTATGCCGTCGACCGCACGCGGTTCGTGCCTTTGATGTTGAAGCCGGAGTTGGCGCCGTTCTACGCCCGCAAACACGCGGAGTACATCGCTCGACTCGCCCACCTCTACCGAGCGATCGCCACTGTTGCGGGCCGTGAAAGCAGGACCAACGGCCACCCCGCACCGGTCATCGTCGACTCCAGCAAGCACGCCTCTTACGCGCTGCTGCTGGCTGCAACTCCCGGAGTCGACATGCGCATCCTGCATGTCGTGCGCGACAGCCGGGCAGTTGCTCATGCCTGGAGCAAACGAGTAGAGCGTCCTGAGGCACAAGGCATCCCGATGCCGACCTACGGCACCACCAAAGCATCGGTGATGTGGGATCTGCAGAACTCCATCATGGAAGTGATGGGCAAACGACACCCTTATCTCCGCGTGCGCTACGAAGACTTCGTTAACTCCCCCAAGGATTCTCTCCTTGACGTGCTGCGGTTCGCTGGCATGAGCGACGATTTGTCGCAGTTGTCTTTCCTCGATGGAGAGACCCTCGATCTTGAGCCCTCCCACACGGTGGCCGGCAATCCGATGCGTTTCACCACTGGTCATGTCGCGATACGTCGCGATGAAAGTTGGCAGCAGCAGATGCCAGAGCGCAAACAGCGCATCGTGACTACCCTGACGTCGCCGCTACGGCGACACTACGGATACAACGGTGCGCCGTGACCAATCAGCCAGACCGCGAAGCGGAAGTGCCCGATATCGATGTCGTGGTGCCAACACGAGACCGACCAGAACTCCTCCGCGAGTGCATCCGCTCGATCCTTAAGCAGGAATACCCGGGGCCGATTCGCGTGCTCGTGGTCTATGACCAGAGCGAGCCAGATCGGACGCTCGCTGACGAACCAAACCTGGGAAGCGACGGCACGCGACGACGCATTGAGGTGGTGACCAACCAACGGACCCCTGGCTTGGCTGGAGCGCGCAACAGCGGGATATTGGCCGCCGGCGCCGAGCTTGTCGCGTTCTGCGATGACGATGACCAGTGGCTACCCGGCAAGCTCAGCAAGCAGGTCAATGCACTTTCACAAGACCCCGGTGCGGAGTTTGTGTGCTGCGGCATCGACGTCCAGTACGACGGCGAGTCGCACAAGCGAACGCTCGACATGTCGCGAATCTCTCTTCAGGACCTCCTCCGCGATCGCCTCACCGAACTCCATCCTTCAACGTTTGTCATGAGACGCAAAGCGGTCGTCGATGGATTTGGCCTCGTGGAAGAGAACATCCCCGGAAGCTACGCCGAGGACTACGAGTTCTTGTTGCGCGCATCCCGGCACCACGTAATCGCGAATGTTCCGGACGCGGATGTTCGTGTCCTGTGGTCCAAGGGGTCATACTTCACCGCCCGCTGGGAGACCATGCGTTGCGCTCTCACCTGGCTCCTCGAGAAGTACCCAGAGTTCGACAGCGTGCCTAAGGGTCAAGCGCGCGTGATGGGTCAAATTGCCTTTGCCGCGGCCGCTGACGGAGACCGGCGCGCCGCACGGCATTGGGCTGGCAAGACGCTTCGGCGAAACCCGCGAGAAGGCAGAGGCTACCTCGCGCTTGCCGTGGCGAGTGGGATAGCCAAACCGGACGCCGTTCTCAAGCGACTCCACAAGATGGGTCGCGGCATCTAGTTTGCGGAAACCACCTGGCGCCACAACCGGATCGACGGTACGTCGCGCAGCTTGAAGTTGCCAGCCGGAATCACCGCATCCCAATACGTGACGAACACCGCGTCCTTGCTCGCGGCGTAGCGGGCCACGGAGGCCAACCACTCGGCGCGCCGACTTCCGTCGTCACCGGGGAGCAATCGACTCCCGAACTCCGAGATGGCGAATCCCTTGCCCAAAGCTTTCGACTTCTGCACAGCACGGTCGAAGATCTCACCCGCCGGCTTGTAGGCCGTTGCCTCGGACGAGGTGTTGTAACAGTCCCAACTGAGCACCTTGATGAAGTTGCCGGGGTAGTAGTCGCTGAAGGTACGGCCCGAGCCAGGGTTGAGCGTCCAACACATGAGATTCAGTGTGGGACGCAGGTTGGCGTTGTCGACGTCAGCTGCGATCTCATTGATGTGTTGCCAGGCCGCGCGGTACTTAGCGGCAGAAAACTCACCCCGCGCGATGTCATCTTCGGGCTCGTGGAAGTACGTCCACCAAATCGGCCAGCGCGTAGGGGCCTGCCTAAACCAGCGGAGAAAGTCGCGGTCGTAGATGCCTGCGAGTACTGCGGCGGGGCGAGCGCGGAAGGAGTAGGCAAAGGGACGTTCGATCTCACCAAGACGACCGTCCCAGTCGCCCGGCAGATCAGGCTCAAACACCCGCACCACATCGAGGCGGGAGAATCGCGCGTCAGCGGTCTTGAGCGACTCGACCCAGTTGCCCGTGGGGTCATCAACACTGGCACCAAACAACGGCCCCTGAACCTGAGCAGTCGTGACGGCCGGCGGGGCGGCGACCTCAACCGAGACGTTGTCGATCCGAATGGCACCACCCGCGGGAACTCCATCGGCGACGATCGTTATGTCGAGCTGGTGGGACCCACCTCGGGCAGTAATTGGCACTGAGATCTGACGCCAACGGCTCCCACTCAAGCGCACCTCGCGCCAAGAACGAGCCTCGACTCCCTGCGCCGACCTCTCGGTGGTGATGAGCTTGGCCGCCACAGCACCTCGCTTCAAAGCCTTCTCGCCGGCCTTCAACCACGCTCGCGCTGTGTAGACCCTGCTGCCCGTGGTGCTGCTCACCAGGGAGGGTTGATCCGTGATCCCGATAGTGGCGCGCGAGGAATGCGGAGCACGGATCTGCGCCGAGTGGCTACTTCCCCCGTGGCCACCCTGAACCCGGGTCAGTGTCGTCTTGCCATTGAACCTCTTCCACGGACCAATCGACTTCTCAAAGCCTGAGGTCGCCACCGCAGTCGCCACTCGGGCAGTCTCGCCCGACGGATTTGTCCTGCGGTCTGGGCGCTCCGCGGCAGCGAGGACCGACGCACTCAAGACGAGGACAACAGCACTCACGGCCACAACGGCACCTGAGCGCGCGCGCCTACTAGTCGTTGAACTCTGATTGTGCACGGTCGAGCCCCTCCGAAATCAGTGCTTCGATTGCATCCGCTGTTCGGGCAATGTCAGCATCGATGTCACGCCGTTCTGTGGAACTGAAGTCGCGAAGCACGAATACAGCTGGGTCAAGACGCCCCGGCGGTCTGCCGATTCCCAAGCGAACTCGGTAGAAATCACCAGTACCAAGGGCTTGCCTCAAGGACTTCAGCCCGTTGTGCCCGTTGTCTCCCCCTCCGAACTTCAGCCGCAGTGAACCAAACGGTAAGTCGAGTTCATCATGAATCGCAATGACTTGATCGGGCCTAGTCTTGTAAAAATCGCACAACGGCGCCACCGCTTGGCCCGAATCGTTCATATAAGTGGTGGGTTTGACCACTATCAGTCGTGGCGTCATCGCACCCGGTGACAATCGACCCTCAACGACCACCGCTCGGGCTCGCTTGTGCGCGCGAAAGTTTCCACCGATACGACGGGCTAACTCATCGGCCACCATCGCGCCGACGTTGTGGCGATGACCGACGTACTCGCGTCCGGGATTACCCAAGCCCACGATCAGCCAGGGACTGGCTGCGTCCGCCGCTCGTTCGGCGCGGCCGACCACCGTCAGTCTTCGGCGGGCTGTTCGGCCTGCTCGGCGCCCTCAGCACCAGCAACGCCTTCAGCGTCTTCGTCCACCTCGACCGGCTCTTCTTCGGCCACCTGCTGAGCGGTCAGCACGTGCACCACGACAAGGTCGGGCTCGGCCGCAAGAGTGACGCCCTCAGGAAGGCTGACGTCCTTGGCATGAATCGAGTCGCCAACTTCGAGGCCTTCGATGGAGATAGTGAACGCCTGCGGAATGTGCGTGGCTTCAGCTTCGACCGTGATGGTGTCGTTGATGTGCTCGAGCAGACCACCTGGGGCAATCTTGCCGTCGGTGTGCACCGGAATCTCGACGACGACCTTCTCGCCTCGTTTGACCGCGACCAAGTCGACGTGCTCGATGGTGTAGCGGACCGGATCGCGTTGCACGGACTTGGGGAGCACCAACTCGGTGCCGCCTTCCAACTCAAGGGACAGCAGCGCGTTGGAGTTTTTCAGCGCAAGCATCAATTCGTGGGCCGGAAGAGCGATGTGCTGGGTGTCGGCTCCGTGGCCGTAGACCACAGCAGGAACCTTCGCATCACGGCGCAGCCGGCGGGCGGCACCCTTGCCGAACTCGGTGCGACGTTGGGCATCAATTTTGATTTCAGGCACGGTGCGCATCTCCTGGCGCTCGCGGCAAAAGCCACAAGCCTCGAATGAATCGGTCTCGGTCGATCGGTCGTTCATGGCCTCACGAGCGGGCGCGAGCGAGACGAGCGAGCCAAAACCAGCACGCACCGCGTCGATCACGGAACAAGCCTGCGAGCCAACCTGGCTGCGTGCTCTCCCTCGCCGGGCAACTCCGCGAGTCTACCGGCAGCCCCCGGACGGCCCAAATCTCGCCTAGAAGTTGTTGACCACGTCTCGCCAGGCTGATTTCGAGGGCTGGTCCAGCAGCCGGAACTCGCCACCGACCACCGAGTCAAAGTAAGTGACAAACGCGGCGTCCCGCTGGGCCAGCCAGCTACCGATAGAGCGCAACCAGACGGCCCGCTTCTCGCCGCTTTCGTCCCCGGGGACTAGCCGCGAGCCAGTTTCGGCAATCCCCCACGGGAGACCGAGCTCTCGCGACTTTGTCACTGCTCGGCCGTACATATCTTCTGGACGCGCGTATGTCGTGGCGTCCGACGGATGGCTGTAACAGTCCCAGCCGAGAGCCTCCACTGCGCTCTTACCCGGGAAGAAGTCGTCAAAGTCTCTCCCGGAGCGCGGGTTCACGGTCCAGCACATCAAGATGACCGTGTTGTGCAACTTCGGGTTGTCGGCCGCGTTGGCCAAGCCCGCGAGGCGCCGATAGGCATCGCGCCATTCTTCCGCGCGGAAGTTCCCACTTTCGACGTCGTCTTCGGGCTCATGCCAGTACGTCCACCAGATGTCCCTGTTACGCGGTGCCTCGCTGAACCATTTGGCGAAGAACTCATCGTGCTTGCCGGCCACGATGTCGGTGGGGTTCGCCTTGAATGACACCACCACCGGACCACCAACCTGACCCGCTCGGCCCGGCCACGCGCTGGGGAGTCCGGGATAGAAGACCCGCACGACCTCCATACCGCCGTATGCCTCGTTGGAGTCCGCGACAGCCCCCGTCCACGTCCGTCCACCTTCGTAGACGCTCGCTCCGAACAACGTCTTCCCCAGTGGCGTCGACGTCGGGGTTGGCGAAGGTGATGGCGTGGTCGACGGCGACGAGGTTGTCGAGGGCGTCGGCGAACTCGTCGAGTCGCCATCACCGTCTGGACTTGTGTCGTCCGGCAATGGGGTCGTGGGCACCGACGTGGCATTGGCACCAGTCACCGGGTGTAAACGCACTCGGTCAATCTTGATACCGCGCGTGGAGGAGAGCTCGCGCGCGACAACTCCGATTTGCAGGCGGCCACCCGTGGTGGTTGCCGGCGCCACCAAGGTCACTGAGCTCCATTTCGAGTTTCGAGCACGAAAGGGTTCGACCGTGACGTTCGCCACCGACCCGCCCCGCCACTCCACCAGGCGCAAAGCACCTGACACTGGACCACCGGTCGCCCTGACCCAAGCCGAGGCCTGGTAGACCGCGTCGGCACGCGCGCGGGGGGCTGTCCTGCGGTCATCGCTGAGATAGCCGGTCCGGCGTGATTCCGTGCGTGAACCGTCGGCACGGACCGTTCGCGGCGCCTGGATGCGGGCCGCGTGCTCACTGCCCCCCACTCCAGGCTTGGTGATGTCAATCAGGCGAGCGCCTGCCTTGGTCCGCGTCCAGCTCCGCAGCCCTTCTCCAAAACCAGAGTTGTTGATGAGGTTTTCGCCTAGCGCATGTCGAGGAAGCGAACGATCACCGGCAGCCAAGGACTGGCTGACGACGGCCACCGCACCAACGCCGGCGACGAGCGTGAAGGCGGTCACCACGGCCGATAAACGACGCGGGATACCCGCAGCGAACTGGGGGCTTTGGTGAGAGGACGACCGCCTAGCCATTCGTGAACTCCCTGAGCGTTGGGGACTAGACCGCTCATCGGGGAGGCCAAACCATTGCTTGACCGTGGCGTCGCACAGTTGCGCCATGTGGGTGGAGCATTTCGGACTAAGCCGACTGACGCGCTGCGGCCATTACTCCATCTGGGTCAAACCTCAGGCGTTTCCGTCGAACAGCGACGTCACCGAACCGTCGTCAAACACTTCGCGCACTGCCCGCGCGATCAGCGGGGCGATGGGCAGCACCGTCAACTTGTCGAATTGCTGCTCGGGAGAGATCGGCAATGTGTCGGTGACGACAACCTCGCTGATCCGACTGTTCTTCAGCCTGTCAATCGCCGGACCGGAAAAGATGCCGTGCGTGGCGGCCACGATCACGTCGGTAGCGCCCTGGTCGAAGAGCGTCTCGGCAGCCTTGACGATGGTGCTACCGGTATCAATCATGTCGTCGACGAGAACACAGGTGCGTCCCTGCACTTCACCGACGACCTCGAAAACCCTGACCTCGTTGGGCACGTCCGGGTCGCGCCGCTTGTGAATGATGGCCAGCGGGCTCCCCAGCCGATCAGTCCACCGCTCCGCGACCCGTACGCGTCCAGCGTCCGGAGACACCACTGTGAGGCGGTTGCGATCGGCGACGCGGGCACCCACGTAGTGCGCCAACGGCTCAAGCGCGAACAGATGGTCGACCGGACCGTCGAAGAAGCCCTGGATCTGCGACGTGTGCAGATCCACCGCCATGAGCCGATCGGCGCCAGCCGTTTTGAAGAGGTCAGCCATGAGCCGAGCAGAAATCGGCTCGCGACCGCGGTGCTTTTTGTCTTGCCTGGCGTAACCGTAGAAGGGCGTCACGACGGTGATGCGCTTAGCGGACGCACGCTTGAGCGCGTCGACCATGATGAGTTGTTCCATGATCCAGGTATTCACAGGAGTGGTGTGTGACTGAATGACGAAGGCGTCGCAGCCGCGCACCGACTCCTCGAAGCGAACGAAGATCTCACCGTTGGCGAAGTCAAAGAGGGAGGTGGTGCACAGCTGGGTGCCGAGTTCTCGCGCCATCTGCTCAGCAAGGTCTTGGTGCCCACGACCAGAGAACAGCATCAACTTCTTGGAGTTGGTGGACTCGATCATCGGGTGCCTTCCGGATCTCGCGGTGATGACGGATGGACGGATTCGCCCCCCTCATCCTCCCCTGCATTCGCTGATTCGTCACGTGCCGAAGCCTTCTTCGCTGCCTCGTCGGAGACCGTGCCCGGACGCTTCCTTGCGACCCAACCAGCAATGTTCCGTTGTCGCGCCCGTCCCACCGCCATCTCGCCTGGAGGCACATCGTCAGTGATTACGGACCCGGCAGCGGTGTAGGCGCCATCGCCTACCTCAACCGGGGCTATCAGCATCGTGTCGCTGCCGATACGCACCGCATCTCCGATGACCGTTCGGTGCTTTGCAACCCCGTCGTAGTTAACGACCACGGTCGCGGCGCCAATATTGGAGTCGTCCCCGATATCAGCGTCTCCTACATAAGAAAGGTGTGGCACTTTGGAGCCCTTGCCAACGTTGGTGTTCTTTACTTCGACAAAAGTACCTACGCGTGCGCCTTTGGCGAGCGTTGTCCCGGGTCGCAAGTATGCGTATGGCCCAACACTCGCGTTGTCTCCAACGAAGGCGCTGTCAAGGGTGCTGTATTTCACGCGGACATCGCGACCGATCTCGGAATCCATGACCTGGCAGCCTGGCCCGATCTCAGCCCCGGTGGCCACCGTCGTCTTTCCCTCGAGCAGCGTCCAGGGATGCACCGTGGAGTCGGCTTCGAGCCGTACATCGACACCGATCATCGTCGAGGACGGGTCGATGATGCTGACGCCCTTGCGCATCCAGTGTTCGTTGATTCGCGTGCGCATGATGTCGCGTGCCTGCGCGAGCTGAACTCGGTCGTTCACTCCAAGCACTTCGCCGGGGTCTGGTGCTTCACGGGCGCTCACAGTGGCGCCCTGCGTGCGCAGCAAGGCCAGGACGTCGGTGAGGTACTCCTCTCCCTGCTTGTTGTCTGTGCTGAGGTCGGCAAGCACCGGCCGGAGCTGCGTCAACTCAAACGCGTAGATACCGGAGTTGATTTCGTTGACTCGCTGTTGTTCGACGTCAGCGTCGGCTTGCTCGACGATCGCCACCACACCGCCATGGGCGTCGCGAATCACTCGTCCGTAACCGGTGGGGTCGGCAAGCCACGCTGTCAGCACGGTGGCAGCTGCTCCCTGACTCTGGTGTGCAGTGACCAAGGCGCTGAGCGTGTCGGCCGTCAGCAGGGGTGTGTCCGCGCAAACCACCAGACACGTGCCTTCAGTGTCGGGACACTGCGCCAATGCGGTGCGGACAGCATGCCCGGTACCGAGTTGCTGGTCTTGCACCACCGCGGTTGCTGAAGGCGCCACGCGCGAAAGGTGCGCTGATACTGCTTCCCGCCCATGTCCGACCACGACCAGGCTCTGCTCCGGTGCCAGCGGCTCCACGGCAGCGACCACATGGCCAAGCAAAGTGCGGCCCAACATCATGTGGAGCACTTTGGGGGTCTTGGAGCGCATTCGGGCGCCTTCTCCTGCGGCAAGGACAACGACCGCAGCGAGACCGCTCGCGTTCAAGAGGGCAACTCCACTCGCGTGTAGGGGGACGTCCAGAGGGAGGGTGCGCTGACGCACGCAGGATACCTGCGAAGGGGAAGCTCCCGGGGGAGGGATCGAACCTCCATAGGCAGATCCAAAATCTGCAGTCTTGCCATTAGACGACCCGGGAATGTGCGAGGACAGCCTACGAGAGGCCGACTGCGTCGTTGCAGGCCCAAGGGCTGGGCCAAGGACTAAGCCAAGGACTAGGCCAAGGACGGGGGAGCGAGTTGGGGCCCGGGTTGGTCAATTAGACGACCTACGGAACCGTAAGTTACGGTACCGTAGGAAGGCCTCAACCGAAGGAGATTGCCGGTGACACCCAGCACCGCCCCACTGACCCACCAAGACCTTGGCACGCTCAAGGAAGCCGAGTTGGAGGCGTTGCGAAATCCGGCCCTCGACCCATCCGCTGTCGATGCCCCCGAACAGCAGTCGGGCGGCAGCCTGTTCTGGCTCTACGTATTTGTCATCGTCCCTCTCATGGCTGTGGTGGCCGCTATCCCGCTCGCGTGGGGTGGCTTCATCGGACCGGTCGATGTTGCCTTGCTCGTAGGTTTCTACTCCGTGACAGCCGCAGGCATCACGGTTGGCTTCCACCGCTACTTCACTCACGGTGCCTTCAAAGCCAAGCCGTGGATGCGGGTCGCACTCGCTATCGCCGGAACCTTGGCTATTGAGGGTCCCGTCGACAGATGGGTTGCCGACCACCGCAAGCACCATGCGTTCAGCGACAAGGAAGGTGACCCGCACTCCCCATGGCGTTTTGGCGAGACGGTGCCTGCGCTTATGAAGGGCCTTTTCTACGCGCACTTGGGGTGGCTGTTCGACATCGAGCAGACCTCACGACGTAAGTACTGTCCCGACCTAGTCGATGACGCCAGCATCCAGAAAGTCGCTCGCGCCTTCCCCGGCCTGGTACTCGTTTCGGTTTTTCTGCCGGCAGTGATCGGTGGCTTAGTCACGTGGTCGTGGTGGGGCGCGCTCACCGGATTCTTCTGGGGTGGGCTCGTGCGCATCGCGCTGGTCCACCACATCACCTGGTCGATTAACTCGATCTGTCACGTGATGGGCGAAAAACCTTTCAAGTCTCGCGACCGGTCCGGCAATGTGTGGTGGCTAGCAATCCCGTCGCTCGGCGAAAGTTGGCACAACCTGCACCATGCCGATCCCACCTGTGCGCGCCATGGGGTCGAGAAGGGGCAGATTGATATCAGCGCTCGGCTGATCTGGCTGTACGAAAAAGCTGGATGGGTATATGACGTTCGCTGGCCCAAGCAAGAACGCTTGGAATCACGGCGAGTGTCCTGAGCAATCAACCCGAGGAGCGTCGCCGCTCCCGAATGACCAGCGCGGCCCGTCGTGAACAGCTGCTGCAGGTTGGTCGAAAACTCTTTGCCGAGCGTGGCTTCGAGGCCACCTCGGTCGAGGAGATTGCCTCAAAAGCGGGGGTGTCAAAGCCGGTCGTCTACGAACACTTTGGTGGCAAAGAGGGTCTGTACGCAGTCATCGTCGACCGGGAGATGCAAAAACTTCTGGGAATGGTGGAGGGCGCACTCACCGAAACACATGCGCGTCGACTGCTGGAGCAAGCAGCGCTCGCGCTCCTCGACTACATTGAGCAGGATACGGATGGTTTTCGCATCTTGGTTCGCGATTCGCCTGTCGCTACCAGCACCGGGACATTCGCCAGTTTGATTGGCGATATCGCGTCACAGGTTGAGCATTTGTTGGCGAAGGAGTTCAAGCAGCGCGGCTTCGACACCAAGTTCGCCCCGATGTACTCCCAAATGTTGGTAGGCATGGTGGCCCTCACAGGTCAATGGTGGGTCGAGGTTCGCAAGCCCAAGAAGTCCGATGTGGCCGCACACCTGGTCAATCTCACCTGGAACGGATTGCGATCATTGGAACGCAAACCCACGCTGATGGGCGACGATTAGCTGGCGTTTGTTCGGTAGCGTTGGGTCATGAGCGACCAACCTCCGCCGGAGTCCGGCGACGTGTCCCCCGACTCCCCCTACGGCAACCCCCCGCCGCCGCCGGCCACGAACCCCTACGCGCCACCGCCAGATTCCGGGCCGGCCGCTCCACCGCCGGCCGGCCAGCCACCTCAATACCCACCCCCACCCCCGCCCCCAAACCCGGTGAGTCCCCCGACGGCGTATCAGGCGCCGCCACCTCCGCCGGGATACCAAGCGCCGACGTATGCGGCCCCGGGGTACCCCGCAGGGAATCCCCGCCCAGGGCATGGGGGGCTGGCCATCACCGCGCTTGTCATCTCGATCGTTGCGTTGGTCTTTTGCTGGATTCCGTTCCTCGGCGTCGTGCTGGCCATCGCGGGCCTGATCCTGGGCATTGTTGCGTGGGCCGGAGCCGGAAAGAAGAACCGACCCAAGGGCATGGGGATCGCCGCCACCATAATCTCGATCCTGGCCCTGTTGGCTGCCATTGCCGTGACGGCGCTGGTGATCTGGGTGTGGGACAGAGTCGACCAGTGCGTCGATCCAGACTTCACGCAACAACAACAGGACCAGTGCGTAGAAGATGCACTCACCGGTAACTCCGGGGTCTAGCCATATCCGAACAGCGGACTCGCGATGAGGTCGATGAGCTGGTCGCTGCGTGGCAGCGGGAGCGACCAGATCTAGACGTCTCGCCCCTTGAAGTTCTCAGCCGAGTCACCCGTCTTGCCCGACACCTCGACCGCGCCAGATCAGGAGCGTTCGCCGCTCATGGGCTGGAGACGTGGGAGTTCGACGTCCTCGTCGCGCTTCGACGCTCAGGTGGCGCACACGAGCTGTCACCGGGAAAATTGCTGCAGCAGACCTTGGTGACTTCCGGCACCATGACCAACCGTATTGACAGATTGGCGAGCCGCGGATTCGTCGAGCGACATCCCGATCCCGCCGACCGACGAGGTGTCATGGTGCGGCTCACCGACAAGGGAGCTGGCGTCGCCGATGACGCGCTGATCGACCTCCTCCAAAAAGAACAGGCCATCCTGACCGGCCTGAGCGTGCCCGAGCGTCAGCAGTTAGCGACGCTGCTGCGCACGGTCGTGTTGCCTTTCGACCACGCCTAACCCGCCACCCATGTCTCATGCCCGGTCCGAACGACGCTATTCGGCAGCGATGTAGCGCCCATCGCGAAGGATAGGGACCACGGGGTCGGCATCCATCATCTGCGCCAGTTCCACGTCGTCAGCGAATCCCCACCCGACAAGCTCCTTTCCGGACGGCACACGCGCGAACGAATCGCGGGCGGCGAAAGCAGCGACTGCGGCGGAAACCTCCGGGGTGAAAGTGGCAGCGGCGTTTAGGGCGGTGAGTCGGCTCGCGATAGCCCCGGCCCCCACGAGGTCTTCGTAGCAGGGACGCAGTGATCCGTCGGCCCAACGTTCGCCCGCCGGGACCAGTCCTACGCTGGCAAATCGGCCGTCCAACCATTTGGCCACCGCTCCCGCGTTGCGCATCGCACCTGCTACGACGGTGAGGCCGGACATCATGGCGGCAGCGGAGATGACCGAACCGTTCGCCGAAGGCATGACCAACCGATCGCCTTCCGCCACGTCTAACAAGCTGGCGGGAGACAGCGTCCGCCCCTCCCGCATGTTCCTGCCCCGCACCAATGTCGCTCCAATAGCGCGCGCCAACTCCTCTGCGCGATCACTTCCCGAGTGAGGCCAGACAGCGGCTCCACGTGCGACCGCGACGGCGACCGAGGTAGAGAACGAGAGCACGTCCACGATGACCACGCATTCGCACCGTTCCGACAAAGCGCGCAGACCTTGCGGTCCCCACTCCAGTTCTACCGTCGTGTTCACCGGTCAATCACCCGCGCTCCTGGTGCTGGGCCAGAAACGGTCTTAACGGACCGACAGGTTCCTGAAGAGGTCAACGCCACGGCAAGGTCTAGCGCATGCTCTTCATCGCGCGCCAAGAAGGCGCAGGTTGGTCCAGACCCGCTGACCATGGAGCCAAGCGCCCCATACTCGTCACCGGTATCCAGCGTCATCGCGAGATCTGGATGCAACGAAACCGCGGCCCGCTGCATGTCATTGCTGAGACATCTCCCCAAAGCGACCGGGTCACCCGATCGCACTGCCGTCATCAACGCGTCTTCTACCCGCGGTTCAGCTAACACCGAACCCTTCCGCAGCCGGTCGAGTTCGGTGTAGACGTCGGCGGTGGCGAGTTCGCCATTGGCAAAGGCCAACACCCAATGAAAGTGTCCACGTGCCAGCGCAGGAGTGAGTTGTTCACCGCGCCCAAGACCTACGGCCGTATGACCGACTAGCCCGAAGGGGACGTCGCTGCCGACCTGGGCAGCGACGAACTGAAGTTCGTCACGGTCGAGCCGGGTTTCCCACAATCGATCCAGAGCAACGAGAGCGGCGGCGGCGTCGACGCTGCCCCCCGCCAGTCCGGCAGCCACCGGAATTGATTTGTGGATATGAAGGTGGGCACGCGCGATCACGCCAGTGTGTTGCGCCAGCGCCCGGGCGGCAACCAAAACAAGGTTGCTGTCGTCGTCGGGCACTCCAGCACCTTCATCACCCTCAACGCTGACAGTCAGGTGGTCGCCAGGAAGGGCGGTGACGTCGTCGTAGAGCGACACCGCGTGAAACACCGTGGCCAGGTCGTGAAACCCGTCGGGGCGGGGAGCCCCGACAGAGAGTTGCAGATTGACCTTGGCCGCAACGCGCACGGTTACCGGACTCAACCTGACCTCCCTCACGCCTTGTTCCTGCGGGTTGCACCACCATCGCTCTGTAGTTGTGAGCCTACGTGCCGTTACCCCCAGCGCGCTCGGCAAGCGCGGCAAACTGCACCACCGACAGGGTCTCGCCACGGGCCAATGGGTCTATGTCGGCGGCCCGCAAAAGTTCTTCGGCCCGTTGCGGGGAACCTGCCCACTCGGCCAGTGCGGCTCGCAGCGACTTTCTGCGCTGCGCGAAGGCGGCGTCGATGACGGTGAACACTGCGTTACGAGAAGCCGCGGTTTTCGGTGGATCCTTCGGGGCGAAGGAGACCAATCCGGAGTCGACGTTGGGGGCCGGCCAGAAGACCTTGCGGCCGACCCGACCGGCCTGAGTAACGTCGGCATACCAGGCAGCCTTGGCACTGGGCACTCCATAAATGCGACTTCCCGGTGCTGCGGCGAGGCGTTCGGCGACCTCGAGTTGCACCATGACCAGTCCCTTTCGCAGCGTGGGGAACTGCTCAAGCAGATGCAAGATGACAGGCACCGCAACGTTGTAGGGAAGATTGGCGACAAACGCCGTCGGTGGCTGTTGAAGGGCGGTGAGTTGCAGGGCGTCCGCTGTGTACACGCTGAGCCGGTCGGCCAGCCTCGGTGCCTGTTGTTGGACGGTTTGTGGAAGTGCTGCTGCGAGGTTCTCGTCAATTTCCACTGCTGCCACTGATCGCGCGCCGTCTAACAACGCCAAGGTCAGTGAACCAAGCCCCGGTCCAACCTCAACGACATCATCGGTCTCATCGATCCCGGAAGTACGGACGATGCGCCGCACAGTGTTGGCGTCAATGACGAAGTTCTGGCCCCATCGCTTCGTGGGCCGAACACCCAGCTCGTGTGCACGTTGGCGCAGAGCCGATGCTCCGAACAACTCGACGTCAGCCACCTGCTCAGCCTGACACCCCGCTCAAGTCAGGAGAACAGCAGTGGTCCGCACACTGGCCAAGGGGAAGCGCCCGAGCGTGAGTAGAGCACCTGTGCTCGGTGCGTCTGCTCGTCGGCGGAGGCGTCGATAGGGTTCCCCGTACCCCCCACGGAGTACCACGTGCTCAAAGCGAACTGATAGAGGCCGTAGTAGCCGGCCGGGTTGACTGCACGCGGGTTACCGCCGGACTCACACTGTGCGAGCGCAGCCCAGTTCAGTCCATCGGCGCCTGTGCTCGGTGCGCTGTAGGGCCGTTCTTTCGTTCCATAGAGAACAACACGTGAAGCCGGACTCTCAACGACTCGTCGATCGATGAGGCGTTGTTTGACGATAGCTCCATCGTGACGCGTAACTCGATAGGTTGCGACCGCCCTGCCGAAGTCACCGCCCCTCAACACCTTCTCTTGACCTTCGAACATGGACGCATCGGGACGCCGGACAACATCGGGCGACAACCGCAAGAAACGCTGGGATGTTCCGACGTCTACGCGAACGATGCGCACAGTCATGCCTGCACGCAATTCACTCGACAGGGCGACGTTCAGGTGGTCGCGAGGGCGTATCTGTACGCCGGCTTCACGAAGTGCGGCAGCCACTGTCGGTGCCGCGGTCACCAGAACGGTTCGATTCCCGTCGTGGAACAACGTCACTTGATCGGGCAGTTGGACGGCAAGCTCGTACCCGGTCAATGGCAGCCGCTGCGACCTGGAGACCGAAACTTCAGCAGACTCAGCACGTCCACCCAAAACCGACAGGTCTGACAGGTCGGCCACTGCTTCGTCAACGGTAAGGGCCGTTGTCCAAATCTGTCGCGGTTCACCGTCGACAAGAACCTTGAGCTGTCGTGCCACACGGACGGTAACTGCGTCGCCATCGGCAAGAGGGGTCTCGAGTGAAGGGACGACCAGGTCGCGATCGGTGACGACGACATCATGCTCAGCCAGCAAGTCCGCAACTGTCCCGCCAAAAGTGTGAACCTGTTGCGAGGAGCCGTCCACGCGCAGGGTCACGGCCTTGTCGCTGCTCGCAAACCCGGTCACGCCAAGAGCCACGACCGCCACGAGGGCTAGGTCGATGGTCAACAGCCACCAGGAACGGCGCACAAGTCTCCTGACACGGGTGGGTGGGCGGGGTTTCAGGGCGGGGTTTGTGGGCGGGGTATCGGCCGAGGGTCGGCGAATCCCGGCTCGCTCGATATCGACGTTACCGGCCCGTGACCTAAATTCACGAATCTGGTGGGCCAGCCTGGGGATAACTCTCGCCTACCAAGATCCAAAAGCTGCCGAGGTGTTGGCATCGATCGCTCGGCACAGTTCCGCCTCGGACATGCCCTTGACCTGCGCCATTGCCCGCACCGTGAGTGGGATCAAATAGGAGGCGTTCGGTCGCCCGCGAAAAGGCATGGGTGTGAGAAAGGGCGCATCCGTTTCCACTAGTACGCGATCAGCCGGGGCTCGTGACAAGGCGTCGCGCAGGTGTTCGTTGGCCTTGAACGTCACCGGGCCAGCAAAGGACATGTACCAACCGCGCGCGGCGCAGACCTCGGCGAGCTCGACGCCCCCCGAAAAGCAATGGAAGACCACCCTGCTCGGGGCGCCTTCGTCGAGGAGCACCCGAACCACATCCTCGTGTGCATCCCGATCGTGAATAACCAGAGTCTTGTCGAGCCTCTTGGCCAAGTCGATGTGCCAACGAAACGAGTGCTCTTGGGCAGCCCGCCCCGCAGGCGCCGTTCGGAAGAAATCGAGCCCCGTTTCTCCGACGGCGCGCACGACGTCCTTGGCCGCAAGTTCTTCGATGACGCCGAGCGCGGCTTCCAGCTCGCCGCTCGCTGCCAGTCGTGGCGCCTCATTGGGGTGCAGAGCCACCCCCGCAACAACGGCTGGCTGCTTTTCAGCAATGTCAACTGCCCACCGTGCACCCTGCACATCACAGCCAATCTGAACCACCCGTGTCACGCCTACCGATGCCGCCAACGTCACCGCATCGTCGACAGACAGTCCGGGACCGTTCTTGTCGATGGCGAGTTCAATGTCAAGGTGACAGTGGCTATCGGCCACGGGAGCAAGCAATGGAGGTGGAAGGTCGGGCCAGCTACCGACCCCGGGTGCGGGATTCACCGCACCATGGTGGCAGCGGAGGGACTCATGGAAATTAGGCGGGCGCCATCTGCGAAGAGTGACCGATGGGAAAATTTCGCGGAGAGAAACGAAGCCAGCGACGCCGCCGATAAGAGCATGTACATCACCACGATCTGGTACCGAATCGCTTCGAGGGGTGCAACCCCAGCGAGGATGAGGCCTGTCATGGCTCCGGGCAGGCTAATCAGGCCCACCACTTTAGTGGTGTCGATGGTCGGAATGAGCGCGGTGCGAACCGCATCCCGCTGTTCGGGAGCGAAGGCCTGCGCCGCGGTCAAGCCAAGACTCAACCTCGCCTCAATGCGCTCGCGCTGGTCGCGAGCAGACTCCTGGATGCGAAGAAGGGTGAGGGCAGAAGCAGCCATGGCTCCGCTGACCACCATGCCACCCACGGGTATGACAACTTCCGGCGTGGTCGGGACCACACGAAAGACCAGCAGGGCGCCAAGGGTTACACCGACGGCGATCGCGATGGCGGCCATCGCGCTGTGGACGCCGTGCGGCAATTGGCGGGCGCGGCGGCCCGCGACGAAACCCCCAATCACCACCATGATGGCCAGCCACGCGAAAGACGCGACAAGTCCGCCGCGCTCAAACACAATGAGCAGTAAGGCACCGACGGCAAGAAGCTGAACGAATGCTCTGACCGCTGCGACCGCAAGTTCACGCGTCAGGCCCAGTCGGTCGCGAACAGACACCGCCATCGCGAGCAAGACCAGCAGAACTGATGTGGCCACACCCAGCCAGCTCGGAATGTTTGCCGTTTCGCCCATTGCTCTCACTCCACTAGATAGCGCACCGAACGCGGATCTCCGCGATCGACCAACGTGCCTTTGTCCAACACCAGAGCATCGTCGGTGACCGCAGCTGCGCGATCGAGGTCATGGCTGACCAGCACTACCGACAATCCTTCGCGCACCAGGTCCTTGATGACCTGGTCGACCGCCTCGGCGGCTTTGGTGTCCAACGAACTGGTTGGCTCGTCGAGCAGCAACACCTGAGGATCGACAGCCAATGCTCGCGCCAGTGCGAGCCGCTGCCGCTCGCCGCCGGACAGCCCTGACGTCGATTGATCGAGCGACACCTCGTCAAGATTGACCCGACGGAGCAGTTGCCGGACCGCAGACTGCGGTAGACCCGGTGATCCGTAACTAACCTCTTGCTCGACAGTGGCAGCCAGCATCACCGCTTGCTGCCCTACCAAACCAACGCGTCGGCGCAGCAAGTGAACGTCCAGGGTGTCCAGCGGCGAGCCATGAAAGTAGATCTGTCCCGACGTCGGTTCTTCCAGACGATTCAGCAACCGCAGCAACGTTGACTTGCCAGAACCGCTTGGCCCAACGAGTGCGGTCGCGCGTCCTTCGTGGAAGTGATCGGTGATGTGACTGAGAATTAGCTTTCCCTCACGAGTCACACAGACATCGACCAGCGTGAATAACTCTGTCGGAGCGGTGTGGTGTGGCTGATCAAATGGCGACATATCAAGATTGAAAGGAGAACCGAGCAGTGAAGTGGCGAAGCGAAGATGGCTCGTTGTCGATGCGCAATCCCGTTAGCTGGGGTGCGCGGCGTTGGGCTTCCTCGCACACCTCGATGACGTAGTCGATATGACTTTGGGTGTAGGTCCTACGGGGAATGGCCAAACGCACCAGATCCATGGCAGCTGGTTGTTCAGTGCCGTCGGGTCTCCGGCCGAACATCACCGTGCCAATCTCACAGCCCCGCACGCCACCTACTTCGTAGAGGCAAATGGCTAGCGCCTGCCCGGGAAAGTGCAGCGGCTCAATATGGGGCAACAGAGCGCGGGCATCGAGGTATACGGCGTGTCCACCGATCGGTCGCACAACCGGAATTCCTAACCGATGGAGCGCTTCACCTAAATATGCAGTGGACTGGATTCGGTAGCGCAGGTAGTCGTGCGAGACGACTTCTCGCAGACCCTGAGCGATGGCTTCCAGGTCTCGTCCGGCTAACCCCCCATACGTCGGAAACCCCTCGGTGAGGATGAGCGTTGTTCGGCACTGGTCGGCTAGGTCGTCATCGTTCATCGCCAGCCAGCCGCCGATGTTGCCCATCGGATCTTTCTTCGCACTCATCGTCATGCCATCGGCAAGTGACGCGATCTCGCGGACAATGTCTGCTACGTCGCTGTCGCGCTGACCCGGCTCACGCTCCCTAATAAACCAGGCGTTCTCCGCGAAGCGACAAGCATCCAAGAACAGTGGTTTGTGAAACTCATCGCAGAGTTGCCTGACTTCCCGGAGGTTTTGCAAGGAAACCGGCTGGCCGCCTCCCGAGTTGTTGGTAATCGTGACCATCACCAGCGGTATGTTTGCCGACTGATCCACCAGCAGGGACCTCAGCGCGCCAACATCCATGTTGCCCTTGAACGGGTGGTCGACTGACGGATCGCGTCCCTCGGCGATGACCAAGTCGAGGGCCTGCGCGCCCGTCGCTTCGACGTTGGCGCGAGTGGTATCAAAGTGTGTGTTGTTAGGGATCACCTTTCCCGGGCCACCAACGGCGCCAAACAAGATGCGCTCTGCTGCTCGTCCCTGATGTGTGGGGATGATGTGACTAAACGGGAAGAGTTCGCGCACTGCATCGCTAAAGACAAACCACGACGGAGATCCCGCGTATGACTCGTCGCCTCTTTGGATGGCCGCCCATTGGTCGCGAGACATAGCGCCGGTTCCTGAGTCCGTAAGCAGGTCGATCAGAACGTCTTCGGCACGCAGCGAGAACAGGTTGTACCCCGCAATCTCAAGGGCTTTGCGACGCTCGGCCTCGGTGGTCAACCGCAGGGGCTCTACAGAGTGGATGCGAAATGGCTCGATGATGGTCTGCGCCTGAAACTCACCAGTGCCCACGCCAGCGAGACTAGGCGTAGTAGACAACCTCTGCTAGGCCTCCGCCTCAAGCCTTGCGAGTTCCTCATCGACGACGCTGTCGTCGAGCTTTTTGAAGACTGGCTTCGGGGGTGCCAGCGGGATGCCCGCCTCAAGCGGTCGAGATTCCCAGCGCGTGCCCGCGTCATAGGCCGACTGATAGTCGCCCATGATGACGGGGTAGTCAGCATTGTCGGGTTCGCTCACCTCGCGTACCTCGGGCATCGGCGACCACACGCCGGTGCCACCGAGTGCTTCGTGAACAGTCTGCGCCGAGTGCGGCAAGAACGGGGTGAGGATGGTGTTGAGGTCACTGACTGCTTGCAGGGCGGTATGGAGGACCGTGCCTTGACGAATGGGGTCGTCTTTCATCTGCCAGGGTGCCTGGTCCGACACATACTTGTTCGCGTCCGCCACCGCTTTCATCGCCTCTTGAATCGCGGCCTTCTGGCGTGACCGTTCCAGAAGGTCACCCACGTTTCCAAACGCTTGCGTCATGGCCCGCCCCAGTGCAACGTCGGCCTCGGTGAGCGTGCCCTGCTCAGGGATGCGTCCGAAATTCTTGGCCGCCATCGAGAGCGAGCGGTTCACCAAATTTCCCCAGCCAGCGACAAGCTCATCGTTGTTTCGACGCACGAACTCTCTCCAGGTGAAGTCCGCGTCGTGTGTTTCTGGCCCCGCAGCTGCGACGAAATAGCGCAACGCATCGGGGTCGTAGCGCGAAAGGAAGTCGCGAACGTAGATGACTACCTGTCGCGACGACGAGAACTTCTTGCCCTCCATGGTGAGGAACTCGCTGGAGACCACCTCTGTAGGTAGTCCCAGCTTGCCGAGGGCCCCCGGTGAGCCGCCTTTGTCGCCTTCGCCGTCGTAGCCAAGGAGGATTGAGGGCCAAATCACCGAGTGGAAGACGATGTTGTCTTTGCCCATGAAGTAGTAGGAGCGCGACTCCGGGACCTGCCACCACCGGCGCCAGGCGTTGTCGTCGCCTGTTCGATGCGCCCACTCGATTGATGCGGAGAGGTAGCCGATGACTGCGTCGAACCAGACATACAGCCGCTTGTCATCTCGACCGCTCCAACCCTCAAGAGGAATCGGCACTCCCCAGTCGAGGTCGCGGCTGATGGCACGGGGCTGTAGTTCATTGACGAGGTTCTTGCTGAAGCGCAGCACGTTGGGGCGCCAGTCGGTCCGACCTTCGAGCCATCGCGATAGCGCGTTGGTAAACGCCGGCAGATCGAGCATGAAGTGCTCGGTTTCCACAAACTTCGGTGTTTCCCCGTTGATGCGGGATCGTGGGTTCTTCAGTTCGATTGGATCAAGTTGGTTCCCACAGTTGTCGCACTGGTCGCCGCGCGCACCGTCGTATCCGCAGATGGGGCAGGTGCCCTCGATGTAGCGATCGGGCAGCGTCCTGCCCGTTGACGGCGAAATGGCACCAAGAGTCTGCTTGGTGAAGACGTATCCATTCTCGACGAGCTGCTTGAACAGTCCTTGAACGACCGCGTAGTGGTTGCGCGTCGTGGTCCGGGTGAACAGGTCGTACGAAAGCCCCAGCCCGTGCAGGTCGTCGACAATGACGCGGTTGTAGCGATCGGCCAACTCCCGGGCGCTCACACCCTCTTTGTCGGCAGCGACTTGGATAGGAGTGCCGTGCTCATCGGTACCACTCACCATCAGCACCGGGTGTCCGGCCATCCGCATATACCGGCTGAAGACATCGGAAGGGACACCAAAACCAGACACGTGTCCGATGTGCCTCGGCCCGTTCGCGTAGGGCCACGCAACGGCGGTCAAGATGGGAGCAGCCATACTTCGAATCCTATGGCTCCAGTTCAACCGCATTATGGGCGGCGCTGTAGACGCGCCTTTTCGAAAGACCGTGAATTCCGGCGACCATATCGATGGCCTCTGAACGTCGTCTCCCTTCGGCTACTAACTCATCGACCTGTTCTCGTAGTTCGGCATCGCTAAACTCGGCAGCCACCTGAACGCGCCCCCCAACGACCAGTGTTATTTCCCCTTTGATGTCACCCTCGGCCCAACGTGCGAGCTCCTCCAGTGGTCCTCGGACAATTTCTTCGTAGGTCTTGGTCAGCTCCCGACAAACAGCAGCTGGTCGATCGCCGCCAAAAACATCGCGCATATCGGCCAATACGTCGTCGATCCGGTGAGGGGCCTCAAAAAAGACCATGGTGCGGAGTTCCTGCGCGAGCCCAGACAAACGCGTCCTTCGCTGGCCGCCCTTCCGCGGCAGAAATCCTTCGAAACAGAAGCGGTCGCTGGGAAGACCGGACAGCGCAAGCGCAGCAAGCAGGGCGGAAGGCCCCGGAGCGGCAGTGACGGTGATTCCGGCAGACACTGCTGCAGCAACAAGCCGGTATCCAGGGTCGCTCACCGACGGCATTCCCGCGTCGGTCACCAACAGCACGTCATCGCCAGCCAGCAGGCGGTCGACCAGCCTTGTCGTTCGAGCCCCTTCACTATGTTCGTGGTACGCGATCACCGTCCCGGCCACCTCAACGTTCAACGCGGCTGCGAGCCGTCGCAAACGGCGGGTGTCTTCGGCCGCCACCACTTCGCATCGGGCCAATAGCTCGCACAGACGGGGGCTGGCATCGCGTGCATCGCCGATCGGGGTAGCAGCAAGGATGAGGGTTCCCGATGACATGGGACTGATCCTGTCAGCCCCTCGCCTACGATGCGGGAGTGGCAGCGGTTGACGTCCTAGCGGACCCAGGAGAGAACCCAGGGGCAGATGGGGGAGCAGACAGAGGGGCGCACCGGAGCGCCGCAACCCCTCCCGTGCCGCGCTCGGCGCAGGGACGGGCGAAGACCCTCACTCGTCTGGTGCCGCCGATGCCCGGCGATGGTTGGTGGGGATGGGCAGGTCCGATTGCTGTCACCGTGCTCGCAGCCATCCTTCGTTTTTGGGACCTGGCCAAGCCCAATTCCTTCGTGTTCGACGAAACGTATTACGCCAAGGACGCCTGGGCGCTGCTCCAGTACGGGCACGAACAGGACTTCGTGAAGAAGGCCGACGAAAAGATTCTCGACGGCAATCTCGATGTGTTTACCGCTGACCCCTCGTACGTTGTTCATCCCCCGCTAGGCAAGTGGGTCATTGCGTCCGGGGAACAGCTCTTCGGTTTGACCCCCTTTGGCTGGCGATTCGCCGTGGCTGTCTTAGGCACATTGAGTGTGCTGCTGACTGCGCGCATCGTCCGGCGCATCTCCCGATCTACCCTTGTGGGCACGCTTGCTGGGTTCCTCCTTGCGATCGATGGACTTCATATAGTCATGAGTCGCACGGCGCTGTTGGACCTCCCCCTTTCGTTCTTCATCCTGGCCGCATTCGGTGCGTTCGTCCTGGACCGAGATATGGCCCGACGCCGCGCGGCGCAGAAACTCGATGACTTCCACGGCGCGGGAGTCGGCCCACCACTGGGCTTTCGCCCCTGGCGGATTGTCGGCGGCGTGCTGCTCGGATGTGCCTTGGGCACTAAATGGAACGCCATTTACTTCATCGTCGCTTTTGGTCTCCTCACCGTCTTTTGGGACGTGTCGGCCCGACGGGTCGCCGGAGCGCGCTCCCCCTGGCTCGGCATGCTGCGCCGAGACGCCTTTCCCGCGTTTGTTTCGGTCGTTCCGGTAGCGCTGGCTACCTACCTGGTCACTTGGACCGGTTGGATTGCCACCACCACCGGCTACCACCGCAACTGGGCGCAAGAAAACCCTCCTGGGTCACTCCGCTTTCTGCCTGACTGGCTGGCAGGAGTGGTGCCCGATCCGATCCGGTCCCTGTGGCACTACCACGTGGAGGCCTTCAGTTTTCACAGCGATCTCACCAGCAGCCATCCGTATGAGTCGCATCCGGCTGGGTGGGCAGTGCTCGCACGGCCGGTGTCGTTCTTTTACGAGGAGTACGGCAACGGGGAGATGGGCTGCGAAGTCGACCGCTGCGCGCGCGAGGTCATTGCGTTGGGCAACCCAGTGATCTGGTGGGGCGCCATCGTCGGCATGTTGATGATGGTGTGGCTTCTGGTAAGCCGCCGCGACTGGCGAGCCGGAGCCATTCTGACCGCAATTGCCGCCGGCTGGCTGCCCTGGTTCTGGTACGCCGACCACAACGGTCGCACGATGTTCTACTTCTACGCGGTCGCCTTCGTCCCATTCCTGGTCATGGCAGTGTCGCTCACCTTGGGACGGGTGCTCGGCCCCTCAGACGCACCAGTGTTTCGCCGGGCTTGGGGGGCAACCGTCGTCGGGGCTTACGTTCTTTTGGCAGTGCTGGCTGCTGCAGCTATGTACCCCCTCTGGGTCGGTGACGTGCTGCCCTACGACGACTGGTGGAACCGGCTGCTGCGCATCCACTCGTGGGTCTGACCTACGCTCATGGCGTGATTTCTGCTACTGCCGGCTCACTCCGGATGGTTCGGGGGGCCACCGTTGGAGCGCTGGCGCTCGGTGTCAGCGTAGGTGGCCACTCGCTCGCGGGTGGAGACTTTGGAGTCAGCACAGCTCTCACCATGTGCGCCGTAGCCACCGGCGTTGGGCTGGCGGCCGGTGGTCGGCGGTTCACCTTTCGTCGCGCTTTCATCGTGCTAGCAACCTTGCAGCCGCTGTTGCACGTCGTCCTCACTGGCAGTGCTGCGCATGGCCACGGGACTGCTCCCCCACCCACGCACACGGACGTCGACATGGTGGCGGCGCATGTTGCCGCCACACTGGTTGCTGCGGCGGCCCTGGCAGCGCTCGATCGACTCATTTGGCAATGGCTGCGCGATTCGCTCCCGCACCTATCGATTCCGAGTCCAGCCACCATGGTGCGATTCGACGCGCCCCTCGGGTTGGTCGCGCAAGTCTTTTCCCACGTGCAGCGCCTGATGCTCGCCTCGCCGTGGCGTGGGCCGCCTACGCAGCACGTTCCCCACCCCTCCTAGCGGCCAGGGTGTGGACGACGTCTTCACACCCGACTCGACTTGCCAAGAGAGGTTTTAACATGAAGAGAGTCAACGTATGGCGTCGACGCTCAGTGGCTTTTGCTACTGCGTCACTCGTGGGCGCTGGTGCGCTCCTCCTTGTCCCGACCGCCGCCCATCCTCACAGCGAACTGATCGGTGCTGCGCCGGCTGACAACGCCATCCTGAAGGCAGTACCCACGCAGGTTTCCTTAGAGTTCAACGATGATGTGCAGCAGCAGGGCGGTGCGATCACGGTCACCGGAGCTGACGGCGAGCGCTACGACATCAACAACACGTTCGCGGCGTCGGGAACCGAAGCCACCGTCGACATGCGCGACATCACCGCCAACGGTAAGTACACGGTGGCCTATCGCGTCGTCTCCGCCGACGGCCACGTGGTGGCGGGTGACTACGCCTTCCGCATGCAGGGCATCACCACTGACTCATCGAACCCGACGCCATCGACCAGCGCGGCGGAGTCGCCTACGGCGATCGTGACACCCAGTACGTCTCCCGCCGCACAGCAGGAAGACAGCGGAGGAGGATCAGTGATCTGGGTTCTTGGTCTCGGAGCCATCGGTATCGCCCTCATCGCGGCGATGATCGCCGTCTTCACTCGGCGAGGCCGTGGCTAACACCGCCACTCCGAGGACGACTGGTCTGGTATGGCCGGTTGTCCTCGGCCTGGCCGGGCTCGCGCTCCTGACTGTGGTCGCCGCCCTGCTCTGGAGCGGGGCCCGACCTGTTGCTGACGTGCCCGGCATCCCCAACGCTGGGTCACTGACCGAGTGGCTTGCCCCGATCGCACGCGTGGTGTTTCAGTTGTTGGCCGCATGCTGCATCGGACTCTTGGTAGCGAGCGCAGCGTTGATTCCGTCAAGTCGCGATGTGCTGTCGGTTGCCGCCGCCCGGGCGGCCCGCCTCGCCAGTTGGTGCGCGTTGGCTTGGGCCGTTGCGGCGCTGTTCGTGCTCGTCCTCACGCTCTCTGAAACGCTGGCTCTGTCGCTGCCTGAGACGTTGAACATCAACGTGCTCATGACCTACGTCACAGAGGTTCCTCAGGGGGCTTCCTGGCTGACGTCCGCTGCGTTGGCGGTGTTCGTGGCGCTGGCTGCTCGGGAGGCTGACCGACCCATCGGCGCGTGGGCAGCTCTTGTGCTAGCCCTGCTCACCCTGCTCCCACCTGCGATTACTGGCCATTCCGCCGCATCAGGCGACCACGACTTGGCTACCTCCTCCTTGGTGGTGCACATCGTCGGGGTCGCCCTGTGGGTCGGAGGGTTGGCGGCCCTTTGGTGGTATGCGCATACCGATGGTCGCTACCTGTCGATGGCGGCCTCGCGCTTTAGTTCCATGGCTGTGTGGGCCTTTGTCGCCGTTGGCTTCAGCGGGGTCATCAATGCTGCTCTTCGAGTTCCCGAGGTGTCCGACCTCTGGTCGACGGGATACGGACGGCTCCTCGTTGTAAAAGTTCTGGCATTCGTCTGTCTTGGAGTGGCCGGTTGGTGGCACCGTCGAGCCTCCCTGTCGCAATTGGCGGACGGAGATGCGCGCGGTTTCACACGACTCGCTTTGGGTGAAGTGACGGTAATGGTTGCGACCATCGCGGTGGCAGTCGCGCTGTCGCAAACTGCACCACCGCCATCGGGTCGGCTTACCAGTCCGACGACTGCCGAAGTGTTGTTGGGCTTCCCGTTGCCTGACGCCCCAACAGTGGGCTCCATCTTGTTGAGTTGGCGGGCCGACCTCTTGGTGCTCAGCCTGCTGGCGTTCGCCGCGATTACTTACGGACGCTGGGTATTGCGGCTTCGTCGACGCGGAGACAAATGGCCGGTGGGCCGAACGATCGCTTGGTATGCCGGCCTTTCAGTGCTCGCTATCGCTTCGTTGTCCGGCCTTGCCTCCTACGGTCGCATCGTCTTTAGCCTCCACATGACTCAGCACATGGTGCTGAGCATGGTCGTTCCGATTCTGCTTGTGTTGGCCGCGCCAATCTCCCTCGCCCTGCGCGCCATGCCAGCAGCTGGACGCAACCAACCATCCGGACCTCGTGAGTGGCTACTCACCGCCCTCAACAGCGGATTCGTACGCGTCCTCACTCATCCGGTCACCGCGTTCGTGCTGTTTATCTCAGCGCCCTATGTGGTCTATTTCTCCGGCTTGTTCGAAGTGGCCATGCGCCAGCATTGGGCGCACGAACTGATGCACGTTCATTTCATCCTCGTTGGATACCTGTTCTTCGAATCGCTCATTGGCACTGACCCAGTACCCTACCGCGCGGATTTCCCCATGCGGATCGTGACGCTTTTTGCGTCCCTGGCCCTGCACGCGTTCTTCGCGGTAGCCCTGATGAGTAGCGAAGCCATCATCGCCCCGGAGTACTACGCAGCCCTTGACCGGCCATGGTGGCCAGATCTACTCACCGACCAGACCAACGGATCAGCGTTCGCCTGGGCGTTTGGTGAGCTCCCAGCACTCATCGCTTTGATCGTGCTGCTCGTGCAGTGGTCTGGGCACGACGATCGGGTCGCTCGCCGTCGCGATCGACAGTCTGATCGTGACGGCGACGCTGAACGTGCCTCCTATAACGCCATGCTGCGGCGACGTTCAAAAGGACCGGGGAGTTAAGCGGAATCTGTCAACTGGTTCGCTGCGGACGAGAGATTCCGATCCCGCCCTGAGTGTGTGCGCCGTAACGAGCGATTTCGCGCTCGATATCTAGCGGCCGAATCGAGGTTCGGCCCGCCAGCACCTCATCGGTGATGCGGTCGGCCGGGACCAACCAGGACACCTCGAACTCAAGACCGTCAGGGTCACGCGCGTACAGGGCCTTGGTCGTCGAGTGGTCACTGGCACCGCTCAGCGCTCCCAGCTGCGTGAGGCGCGCGGCAATCTCTGACAGGTCGGTGAGGGTCTCCACTTCCCAGGCCAAGTGGTACAGCCCGACCGCGCCGCGCCCGGCCGGTGAATCGGCCGCCTCCTTGCCGATTTCGAACAGCCCAAGGTCGTGGTCATTGTCGGAGCCGGGTGCCTGCATGAAGGCCGCTCCTGGAATCACCTCACCGAATGTCAGTGGGGCAAAGCCCAGCGCCTGTTGGTAGAACGCCACGCTGGTCGCGACGTCGCGCACGTAGAGCACGGCATGATTAAGTCGAGTGATCGCCATCACGGGATCCTTCCGCGGGTGAGTTTCTGTGGACACTATAGGGAACATATATGAACGTTCAAGCATTCCACTAGGGTGGACCCGATGACCAAGAACCCAGCACCTGCCAGCGCCGCGCGACCACCCCGGTGGCTAAGCCCCGCCGAGCAGTCAGCCTGGCGGGCGTATCTGACCATGACCCGAGTGATCAGCGAAACCCTGGAGCGCCAACTGCAGGCGGACGCGGGGATGCCGCATACCTACTACATGATCTTGGGCATGCTGTCCGAGGCCCCCGACCGCACGCTGCGGATGAGCGAGTTGGCGGCCATCACCGGCGCTTCGCAGAGCCGTCTTTCGCACGCGGCCAGCCGCCTTGAGGAAGCCGGATGGGTGGAGCGCCGACGTTGTGCCACGGACAAACGCGGGTTCCTCGCCACGCTCACCGATGCCGGGTGGGACGTATTGGTGCAGACGGCACCCGGCCACGTCGAGGCGGTCCGTGGCGCATTGTTCGACCCACTCACAGACGAGCAAGTTGAGCAGTTGCGCTCCATAGCCGAAGCAGTGGAGGGCGCCTGCACCAACCGCGACCGTCCCGACCAATCCTAAGAATCGGTTGACAGCACTGCGCCACCCAGCGACGATCGCGACGACAACCCGGATCCCAATCCCACTTCATGGGGGGACACATGCGCAGGCTCGTCGTTGGTGCAACTGCTCTTTCGCTCGTCGGCGCCAGCCTTCTCCTTATCCCGGCAACATCATCTGCAGCTGCGACCTGTCATCCTTTCCAAACCCCGGGTGCTTACGACAACTCCACACCCACCGATGAGGACGTCGTAGGCTTCGCGTTCGGCGACCAGGAGGTCTCGGTTCGTCAAGCGAACAACTATCTCGCCGCCGTCGACGCCTCCAGTGATCGCGTGGTCACGGGAACCGCAGCCACTTCGGTTGGCGGACGCGCCATCAACTTTGCCATCGTTGGCGCACCCGAAAATGTCACGCCGACCGCTCTCACCGAAATCCGTCGCTCCGCGGCGGCACTTCGTGACCCACGACTCCCTGCCGGGCAAGCTGCTGACCTCGCGGCTTCCACGCCCGCCATTTTGTGGGTGTCCGGCAACGTGCATGGCAACGAAGAGAGCGGCGCAGATGCGTCCCTCAAGGTGCTGTACGAATTAGCGGCTCGCAGTGACTGCGTGGCGTCGCGCATTCTCGCGAACTCGATCGTAGTGATCCTGCCCATCCAGAATCCTGATGGCAGGCAAGCCGAAACTCGACGCAACCTCTATGGGTTCGACATGAATCGCGACTGGTTTGCCCGAACTCAACCGGAGACCGACGGCAAACTTGAACTCATCGGCAAGTACCCACCGATGCTCTTTGTGGATGCCCACGAGTTCGGTTCAGACAACTACTTGTTCCCGCCCACCGCGGACCCGGAGTACCACGAAACTCCTGACGTGGCGCACGACTGGATCTTCGACGCGTACAGCCCAGCGATCGCGTCAGAGTTCGATCGGCAAGGACTGAAGTACTTCCACGGTGAGCCCTACGACTTCTTTGCCACCATTTTCGGGGACACCGTGCCTACGCTGGGCTATCACGCAGCTGGGATGACGTTTGAGAAGGCTAACGGCGACCCCATCGACGAACGCACCAACGAGCAGTTCATCGCGATGTGGGCCTCAGTATTCGAAGGAGCCACCGGCGCCGAACAGCGGGTGTCCGACTGGCACGACTCGTTCGTCGAGGCGTACCAGCAGGGCCTAGCAGGAAGTCTCGAGCCGAACGCAGTCTTCGAACCAAAGCATGAAGTTTTCCAACAGGTGCCCGACATCACGGTGCGGCACTACTTCCTCAGGGACGACCCTGCCCGCCGCCCCGAACTGAATACCCTGATTCGCCGATTGCAACGCATGGACGTTGACGTATACCGGCTCACGGCACCGTTGCAGGTGGACGATTACCACCCCTACGCGGATCCAGGACGCAGCACTCGGCTGCCGGCCGGAACGATTTGGGTACCCATGGCGCAAGGGCAAAAGCACTGGATCCAGTCCATGCTTCATGAAGACTCGTACATCCCTTACGAGGTCACCTACGACGTCACTGCGTGGAGCAACCCGCTCCTCATGAACGTGCGCGGCGGTTGGTCTGGAAACGAGTTGTCACCGTCGGCATCACTGGTCCAGCCGGTCGCTACCCCGCCACCGCCTGCGTTTCCTGCGAACGGCCCACGTGTCGGCCTGTTCGAAATCCCCAACAGCACCCGCGGTTTCGAAGCCGCCGGACAGACGCGCTACCTGTTCGACCGAGTGTGGCAACTCCCCTATGAAAACGTGACCACCGGCCGCATCCTGCGTGGCTTAAGGAACATCGACGTTCTCGTAGTCCCCGACGGATACACCAACTACGCCTTGCAAGCCCTCGGCTCAAAGGGCAAAGCTGCACTGCGTGACTGGATAAACAACGGTGGGCGCTATATCGGCTGGCAGGGAGGCCTGCAGGTCGCTACTCGGATCGGGGCTTCCACGGCCAAGTTCAGCAGTTCGCACACGAACTCACCCGGGACGCTGATCCGAGCCACTGTGGACCGCACAAGCCCGCTCGCCATCGGCGTAGGTCGCAGCGTGTGGGTGATGTACTCCGACGACAACACCATTGCCTCGCCACACAGTGTGGCCACCTTCCCGGAGGCTTCCTCACCCAGATTCGCCACAGCCGGGCTCGCCGAGGGTGTGGAGACGCTCGGTGGAAGCACAGTGGTCTTCGAGGAAGGCGTCGGCTCGGGCAGCGTCGTCGGGTTCTCCATTGACCCGAACTTCCGAGCTTGGACTCTCGGCACGCAGCGCATCCTCTGGAATGCCATCGTTGAGCCCGCCTCTACCGCTAAATCAGCCAGAGTCGGTTCCGCATCACGAGTCGTCGCCGAGCAGCGCGCAGTTTCAGCCTCTCAATCCCTACCCGCTGACGGCTCGGCCATCCGAATCGGCATAGCGACCAGTGACACAGAACAGACTCGCGCGGTTATCGGCAGGTACAGCAGTGCAGTCGAAGCATTGCGGATTGACGCCGACACGACTCTGCTCTTGGTGGCCAACCCCAAAGCCTGGTCGGCAGAAGAGCACCCCTACCTGCGCGACCTCATCGATGACCTCAAAGAGTCGGGCGTCGGCCTGCAATGGATCAGTTTGGTCTAGCCACCGAGTGGCTAGACCGAGATGGCGAACGACACGTTTGTTTGGTGGAGCTGAGGGGATTTGAACCCCTGACCCCCTCGTTGCGAACGAGGTGCGCTACCGAACTGCGCCACAGCCCCTAAACCAGGCCCGACGATATCAAGCGGGGACGGTCAGTCTCCGACCGCGCGTCGAGAGGGATCTCCATCGGAGCGGGAAGCGCGTGACTCGTGCTCCAGCAGTGCGTCGAGTTCGTCGGAGGCGACTTGCTCGGCTAGTACGTCCTCCATTACCAAGTCGTCGTCAAGAAGCCGACCCGAGGTCCAAGCCCCTGGCGTCGTCAGGTCAATCACCCTGATGGGCCGGACCGCTTTGGGGGCGGTGACATAGGTGGGCAGTGGCAGTGGATTGGGACGCCAGGCTTCGTCGTCGGCGAGCAGGCCGCCTTGGTCTGAGGACGGTTCGGTGCTCGCGGCGCCAGCGTTGCCCTTGGTCTCCACGACCACCGCCCGAGAAGGCCCGGGGACGAACTCGGTGCGCGCGGCCGGTCGCGCTGGCTCCTGTTGCGGCGCCCGCTGTTCAGACCGTTCCGACTGTTCCGAAGCGGGACTGAGTTCCGGCGCAGCAGCCGCGGATCCCCCTGGTTGCTCGACTGGCTCGGCCGGCTCGGTCCGGCCTGACTTCCGGCTGCGCTGTTGCCGCACCGCCTGGTTACGAAGGTGCACGACAAAAGAGACGAGCAGGATGGCGACGGGCAGCGGAGCCCACAGGGGAACGAACGGAGTGAATGCCAGCAGCGCAAACAGCGCAGTGAGCGCGAGCAGCGTGATCAGCGTGCGGGCCCGGCGGCGAGCCAGGCTGGGGCGGCGTCGAGAAGGCTTCGATTCACGCAGCGGGCGCTCGTCGACCTGGGCCTTCACTTCCTGCCGGCGACTGGGCTGGGCGGGAACCTGTGGCAACTCGGCCTCTTCCTGCTGCGACAGGATGGCCATGGCGTGGTCGAAGCGCTCGACGGAGCGGTCTTCGAGAGCAGCATCGCGGCCGCGGAGAAACATGGGAATCAAAATGGCCGCCCACACGATGACAATCGCTAAATAGATCAGGCCACTTCCCATGGGGTCTCACGCTACGTGCGCCGCCATTCACTTTCCGGTAACACAGTCGGTGTGTCGCGCGTTCTGTCGCGAGACGAAATGTGCCGTTGTGTCATCCAGCAGGCGGACGCTGAAGACGAGCCATCACTCCCTCAGGTGCCTCCTCTTGATGAAGGGCATACACAAGGTGGTCACGCCATTCCCCATCGATGTGAAGGAATGCAGGTCGAGTGCCCTCGAAGCGAAATCCCAGCTTCTCGACGACCCTGCGACTCGCCTGATTCTCTGGGCGCATGGCTATCTCGATCCGGTGCAGGCCCAGCACGGAGTAGGCGTGGTCGCAGGCCAGCGCTACGGCTGTAGGCGTCACTCCCCTTCCGGCGAACGCTTGGTCGATCCAATAGCCGATGTGAGCCCCGCGAAGTGAGCCATACGTCACGCCACTCATCGTCAACTGCCCGACTAGCTGGCCGTCGTAGGTCATGACAAACGGCAGCACCCGCCCCGCGCGAGCTTCCGCCCGCAGGGTCCGCACCATCGAACGAAAACTCGGCGACGGCGTAGCAGGGTCAGGTTGAGTGGCTTCCCAGGGTCGCAGCCAGTCGGCGTTGCGGCGCCTTACCTCCCGCCAGGCACTCATGTCGCGCGAGGCGATGGGTCGCAGTCCGACCCGTCCCTCGCGGAGCGTGGCGGGCCAACCGGCGGTCAGTGGTCTTCTCCTGCCAGCTGGTCGACCACATGCGCCAGCAGTGGCGCGAGCACGATGATTCCGTCACGGACTCCCCCAGTCGAGCCGGGAAGGTTTACCACCAAGGTGGTGCCTACTACTCCGCAAACTCCGCGTGACAGCGCGGCAGTAGCGACCCCCTCTTCGCGTCCGTACTGACGGATCGCTTCCATGACTCCGGGAATCTCGCGCTCCACTAACTCGCGGGTGATTTCTGGAGTCTGGTCGTCCGGCGACAAACCCGTGCCCCCCGTGGTGATGACGACGTCCACACCTTCGCGGATCGCCGACTCAAGGGACGCGCGCACTGGCTCACCGTCTGCCACAACCATCGCATCCGGAACTTCATAACCGAGTTCACGAAGGGCACCGACCGCCGCGGGGCCGCTGCGGTCGGTGTACTCACCGCTTGCCGCCCTAGTGGATACCGTCACGACGACGATGCGTGGCTCACTCTCCACGACGCCAGTGCCCCGTCTTGCCGCCCGACTTCTCCTCTACCTGCACATCGGTAAGCCCCGCCGCGGGATCGACCGCCTTCACCATGTCGATGAGCGCCAACCCGGCCACGGACACTGAGGTGAGGGCCTCCATCTCAACTCCCGTGCGATCCGCAGTCCTGACTGTCGCGGCGATGTGAACGTCGTGCTCGCGAATCGTCACCTCCACCTCCACCCCATGGATCGCTATCGGATGACAGAGCGGCACGAGGTCGGGTGTCTTCTTCGCTGCTTGAATTCCGGCGATCCGAGCAACAGCGAGAGCATCGCCTTTGGGGACGCCGCCGCCACGAAGGAGCGCGATGACTTCGTCGCTGACGTTCACACGACCGGTCGCCCGCGCTTCCCGGACAGAGATGTCCTTGCCAGACACGTCGACCATTTGGGCGGCACCTTGTTTGTTGACGTGAGTCAATCCGCGCGTGGACTTCTCGGTCATACCGCGCGACGCTCCAGCATCATCACCGTGACCGCATCACCGGCGCTCACCGCGGTGACTTCTTCAGGCACCACGATGAGGGAGTCAGCATTGGCTAGTCCGGCGAGCAGATGTGAGCCCGGTCCGCCCACAGGCTCAACGACGTAGCGTCCATCTTCAACGGAAAGCGTGCCGCGCATGAACTGTCGCTTGCCTTCTGGTGACTTCACACCGTCCTTTAGTACAGCACGCACCGTCGGGCGGTGCAGCGGCTCGACACCCAGCATGCGACGCAGTACCGGGCGAACGAAAAGCTCAAAGGAGACAAAGGCCGATACGGGGTTTCCGGGGAGCGTGAAAATCGGCGTCTTGTCTGGTCCGATGTGGCCGAACCCCTGCGGCATCCCGGGCTGCATCGCCACTTTCTCGAAGGTCACTGTGCCCATCCGCCCTAAGGCTTCCTTAACAACGTCGTAGGCACCCACGCTCACACCACCCGTCGTCACAACGAGATCGGCGCGAATCAACTGGTCTTCAATGGTGGAAATCAGCACCTGCGGATCGTCCGGTACAAAACCCACGCGATAAGCAGTGGCGCCTGTCGCCTGAGCTGCGGACGCAATCATAAAACTGTTCGAGTCGGGGATCTTTCCACCCGCTATTGGCTCCCCCGGCTCGACTAACTCGCTTCCGGTAGACATGACGACGACGCGCGGACGCGGTCGGACGACGACCCGACCCCTGCCGACTGCGGCAAGTAAGCCGATCGACGTTGGACCAAGCCGTGCACCGGCCGGCAAGACGACCGTGCCCGCGACGGCATCTTCGCCTTGGTGGCGGATGTAGGCATCTGGCTCAGGAGCTCGCATGATCTGCACCCGGACGATGTCGCCGTCAGTCCACTCCACCGGAACCACTGCATCAGCGCCAGCGGGCATCGGTGCACCGGTCATGATGCGCGCGGTCTGCCCAGGAGACAGGGCCAACGCACCTGCATAGCCAGCCGGGATATCGCCGACCACTGGGAGTGATACGGGGTTTTGCTCTGTCGCTCCTGCAACGTCGGCACTTCTGACCGCATAGCCATCCATTGACGAGTTGTCGAATGGAGGCAAGTCCCAAGGCGCGGTGACTTCGTTACTCAGGGTGCAGCCTTGTGCGTCGAGCAGACGCATGTCGAGCGACGACAGGGCCGTGATGTTCGTGAGAACGTCTGCCAGGTGCTCGTCGACCGACTTCATGACGTTCGCTCAGAGCCGGTGCCTTCGAACTCAGCAACGAACTCCTGGAGCCACGCCCGCAGGTCTGGTCCGAGATCTTCGCGTTCACATGCAAGGCGCACGACCGCTTTTATGTAGTCGCCGCGATCCCCGGTGTCGTAGCGCCGGCCACGAAAGACAACCCCGTGAACCGTTCCACCAGCATCGCCATTCATTCCGGCCAGGGTTTGCAACGCGTCGGTGAGCTGGATTTCTCCCCCGCGACCCGGCAGCGTCTTCTCAAGGACGTCGAAGACAACCGGGTGCAAGACGTAGCGACCGATGATGGCCAGATTGCTCGGGGCCTCATCAGCCGGTGGCTTTTCGACCAGACTTGTTATCCGCACGACGTCAGCTTCGTCGGTTGCTTCGACGGCGGCACAACCGTAGAGATGAATCTGACTCGCAGGCACCTCCATCAAGGCAATGACGCTGCCGCCGCGCGCGGCCTGAACATCAAGCATCTGGGACAGCAAATTGTCACGCTCGTCGATGAGGTCGTCTCCCAAAAGCACCGCGAACGGCTCGTCGCCGACGTGTTCGGCCGCGACCAAAACGGCGTGGCCTAGACCTTTGGGATCGCCTTGCCTGACGAAGAACATCTGCGCCAAGTCTGTCGGTTCTTGGACGAGGGCAAGGCGCTGCGCATCGCCCTTCGCGACGAGGGCATCTTCGAGTTCGACATTGCGGTCGAAGTGGTCCTCAAGGGGCCGCTTGTTGCGGCCGGTAATCATCAGGACATCGGTGAGCCCGGCCGCCACGGCCTCCTCGACCACGTACTGGATCGCTGGCTTGTCGACCACCGGCAGCATTTCCTTGGGGGTGGCCTTCGTAGCGGGCAGGAACCGAGTGCCAAGACCTGCGGCCGGGATGACGGCCTTCCCCGGACGTCGCGATGTGCTCATACTCAGGGAATCTATCGCTCCACCGGTGGGCTCGTCCCTTCAGCCACGACCCACTGGTCGCGCCCGCCTCGCTTGGCGGCGTAAAGGACTCGGTCGGCACCGCGCAGCAGATTCGCCCCAGAATCGGCATGGTTCGGAAAAACTGCTGCCCCGATTGAAACGGTGACGTTAATGGGAGTCTCACCGTCGGCGCCGCCGAAGGGGCGCGAGCGGATGGCGTGGCAGACACGTTCGGCCAGTCGGCCCGCTCCTGCGGGAGTTGTCTCCGGAAGCAGCAGCACGAACTCTTCTCCTCCATATCGCGCCAAGGTGTCGACCTCGCGGATCTCGGCTTTGACCCGTTTGGAGAACTCGCGCAGCACGTCGTCGCCCCGTTGGTGGCCGTAGGTGTCATTTACGTTCTTAAATAGGTCGAGGTCGAGCATCAGCAGTGCCAGCGATCGGTCGAACCGAATGGCTCGCTCAATTTCTCGGTTCAAACTGACCGTGAGGTAGCGGAAGTTCCACAACCCGGTCAGCGGGTCCGTGGTTGATGCTCGCTGCGCTTCACCATGAAGCATGACGTTCTCCACCGCGATGGCTGCCTGCCCCGCCAACGCGAGCAGCGCCGACTCGTCGGACTCACTGAAGGCGCCACCAGTGGGAGCAAAGAGCGCGATGACCCCAAACACATGTGGGGCTCGACGCAGCGGTACTGCCAACACCATGCCCTCTTGAGGTTCGTTGGCCGCCGCTTGAAGTTCGGCAGATGAACCCAGTATCCCGCGCACGGTGAGACCGCTGGCGGCTACTGCACCAAGGAATCCCTCACCGACGACCACCGCGTCAGGAACAGCTAGCCCTCGCGTTCGCATACCGTGCTCGGCTTGCACAGTGAGCCCACCGTGCTCATCCCCCAGAAGCACCAAGCCCGCACCGGCACCGACGCTCGACATGGCTGTTTCCAGCACGACCGGAAGCAAGGTGTCGAGGTCGTGCGTTGCGGAAAGCGCCTCTCCGAGGCGTCCGAGGTTGGCCCGCAACGATTCACGACTGCCTTCCAGAGCCTGGACATAGTCCTGCAACTCGCCGGTCATGTGGTTGAACGCGCGTGCCAACCGTCCGACCTCATCGTCGCGTTTGACGGCGATCGAACGTGACAAGTCGCCCCCAGCCACTGCTTCTGCGGCATGGGTGACTTCTTCCAGCGGCTCAGTCAGATCGCGAGCCACGAAGATGGCGATGGCTACCGCGACCACAACGGCTACCAGAACAACAAGGAAGACTGACTGAACCAACAGTGCGGAACTCGGTGTGGGAACAGCGACCACCACGTCGAAAGGCATCCCCGGTCGGGACTTCGCGACAGCACTGGTGATGCCCTCAAACTGGCTGACTTGGTCTTCGCCTCCGGCCTCTGTTACCAAACCTGGTGCTTTCGTCAGGTCCACTGCTGGCGCGGTTGTCGTCACGATGACCTGGCCATCGCGAAGTAGCGCAATGTCACCGGTGAATCCCAAGACGTTGCGCAACTCGTTGAGGTAGTCGACATCGACAGCGCTCGCCGCCCTAGCCTGGCCAACATCGGGCTGGCCGGCCACGTCAAGGTCGATGGCCGCTACCAGCGCCGGGCCGTCGGCTACTCCTTCGTCGCACCCACCACCGGACGTTCCCGATACTCCGTCGGGGAGCGCTCCTGCGGAACCAAGTGTTCGACCAGAGTTGGAAAGCACTGCCGCCCAGTCGGCCAGCCCATCCTCGACTGCCGATCGTGCCGCCGCTTGAGGGGTGATCGCCGATGTGCTGCGTCCTACCGCGCGAGCCGCGACCGCGGTGCGCTCACACCTGCTCATGAGAGCCGCCGCGACCGATGAGCGCGCCGAAACGACCGTGGAGTCGGCACGGTCATTGGTCGCACGCGGCACCGCGTACACCACAAGTACGGCAGCCGCCACCAGCGGCACCAGCACCAAGATGCCGAGCACCAGCGCAAGTCGAGCCCGCAGGGTCATGCAGAACTCCTCAATTCTCCCGCGCCCACCCTCCAACATGAGGGGTGTTTTTGGCCAACAACAGGGGGTCCATCATGGGCCTGTGACCCAATCGGCTCAGTCGTCAGACAGTCCTTCCCCTTCGTCTATCGGCAGCGGGGCCAAGCAAGCCAAGGCCCAGATGCGAGACAAGATCCGTTCCAGACGTGCTCAGCGCGGCCAAGTCGACCGGGAGCGCTTCGCTGCTCGACTGGGCGAGGTCTCACATCCGCTCATCGTGGAAGGCGCCACCATCTCCCTGTTCGTCGGAGTCGGCGACGAGCCAAACACCGGCCCACTCCTTCATCGGCTGCAAAGCGAAGGCGTGCGAGTGCTCCTGCCAGTCGTGAACCCAGACTGGTCGTTGGATTGGGCCGAGTACGTCGGCGACGACGAGCTGGCGACCGCCGGGTATGGCCTGCTCGAGCCCACCGGTGAACGACTCGGGCAAGCAGCGATTGCGGAGGCCGACCTCGTCGTTATCCCGGCGCTCGCGATTGATCCAGAGGGCCGCCGACTTGGCCAAGGGGCAGGGTGTTACGACCGCGCACTGACTTTCGTTCCGCGCGAGACTGCTGTGGTCGCGGTGGTCTTCAACGACGAACGGCTAACAGAGACACTGCCGGAGGAACCCCACGACCGGCGCGTCGACGGTGTGCTGCCGTAGCGGTTTGTCCGAGCACTCATCCAGCGACCAACGACGCGATGCCCCAGCCCGCCGCGGCTACCCCCATGCACAGAGCCACCGAGCCCGCGATGTTAATGAACGCATACCGATTCCCCCCCTGCTCCGCGAGCTGAAGGGTCTCCCAAGCAAAGGAACTAAACGTCGTCAAGGAGCCGCAGAAGCCAACACCTATGAGCAACAGCGCTGGTGAATTTGGTTCGAGCTGGTAGGCAAGAAATCCCAAGACGAGCGAGCCCACAACGTTGGCGATGAGGGTCCCCACTGGCAGAACCGGAGACCAGCGCTGTTGGACCTGGATATCAATGAGCCATCGCAGCGGAGCACCGACGGATGCACCGAGCGCCACCAACAACACATTCACTTGTTAGCAGGGTCGATCTGTGGCCCTCGGTAGGTCCCTACGTACTGCATCACCTCGACGTCCTCAAGGGTGGCCAACCCACCGGAGATGACTTCGGCAATGTGCGGCAAGAACATGCGAATCTTGGCCGGTTCGTCCACGATCGTGACGACCACAGGGAGGTCACTGGACAGCGAAACAAGGCGGGAGGTGTGCACGACAGAGCGACGTCCAAATCCCTCGACGCCTCTCACCACGGTGGCGCCGGCAAGTCCGGCCTCGCGGGCCCGAACGACAATCTCGGACGAGACCGAACGGCCGTGCCATGAGTCGTCCTCGCCAACAACGACGGTGAGTCGTAAGGCTGCACCCAAGAGATCTGTCATCGACTGTGCCACACCCTTCTGTATGACTGCCTCGTGATTTGTGCTGCCACCCAAACGCACAACAACCCTGCGAACACACTGACGGCGATGTAAATCATGGCAGTGCCAGTGGCACTTGCCGTGGCAAGTTCGACCGCCTCGACCGCGAACATGCTGAACGTGGTGAAGCCTCCGATGAGCCCCACCGCGACCATGGGTCGCACCCACCAGGGTGCGCGAGCGACTTCCAGAAGTAGCACCAGCACAATGCCAATCAGGGCGCAGCCCAGAAGGTTGATCGCCAAGGTGGCCCAGGGAAAGGCGGGTGGTTGCCACGCCCACTGAGTCTCAATGGCATAGCGCGCGAGGGCCCCGGCAGCACCACCCACAGCGATCACGGCAAGAGTGGCGACAGTTCGCCTCCGCTCGGCACTTGCTGCTGCCACCCCGCCTCACCTTTCTGCTTCCGGCTGCTCGCTCGGGCGACGATCGCTGATGAACGGCAGAATGTGAACTCTGACCACCCTATGGCGTAGCATTAGCACTCCAAGCGACTGAGTGCTAGCCGGCACATCCAGATCCGAATCCGCAAGGAGCCTCGTGCCCACGTACGCCTACGTCTGCACTGCCTGCGACCACCGCTTCGAGATCGTGCAGGCCATCGCTGACGCCTCGCTCTCCACGTGCCCGGAGTGCGGCGGTACCTTGCGCAAGGTCTTTCATCCCGTGGGTGTTGCCTTTAAAGGGTCGGGCTTCTATCGCACCGACAGCCGAACGAGTGAGGCTAAAGACAAGTCACCCTCCGAGGTGGGCGCCAAGTCTGGATCCAAGGGCAAGGACTCCGGGGACAGCTCCAACAAGTCGTCGACCACTGATTCCAAACCAACAAGCACGAGCCCAGCGCCGACAAAATCGAGCGGCGGCAGCGGTGCGGGTGGTTCCAGTGGGTCCGGTGGGTCCGGTGGCTCGGGCGGCACCCCCGGTGGTAGCGGAGGCTCTTAACCCGTTTCGCTGGGCTGTGGACGGCGTCACCTACACCCTCCGTCGTCACTAGCGTTCCGCTCATGGTTGCGCTGGATCCGCTGCGGCTGAAACGCAAACTCGTCAAACATCGGCGCCCGCTCGCGGCAGGGAGCGCTTTCCTGGCGGTACTTGTGAGCCTGAGTGGCTTCAAAGAACAGGCGGTTGTGACCGCCAACGATTCGGCGATCACTGGCAACGGCGAAGCAGTTGTCGGGTCCGGGCAACTCGCCGGCAACCTCGTTGCTGCCCCTATTCGATTCGCTGACCCAACAGCAACCTCGCTGCTCCAAGAAAGCGATGTTATCGACGTCATCGCTGCTGATGGTTTCGGCGGGAGTGCCGTGGTGGCAGCTCAGGTAGAAGTGATTGTGCTGCCCGCAGCAGTCGACACTCGTGCACCGGCAATCGGCGATGGTGGTGCCTTGGTCGTGTTGGCCGTTACGACAACGCAAGCCACCGAGCTGGCCGGCGCGGCAGCAGTCGGGCCTTTGTCCTTCACCCTTCGGCCCGTCGCATGACAGGTTCCCGTGGCCAGCCTTCCCCTCCAGTGGCGAGTCCGCTACTTTGCCGGAGGTAGGCGGCTAATGGAGCGGGAGTCATCATGACGGGTTTCATCGATTTCATGCGCAAGGGCAACTTGGTACAGCTTGCCGTCGCATTCGTGATGGGTGTCGCGTTTAGCGCAGTTGTCACGTCGTTCGTCAACGACCTCGTCACTCCACTGCTCGGGTTGTTCGGCGGAGTCGACTTCTCCGATGAGATCTACTGCATGAAGGGTGACTGCACGACGGGCAGCGGTGTGGCTCTGAAGTGGGGGTCCTTCCTCACGGCCATCATTACCTTCATCATCACCGCAGCGGCGGTCTACTTCTTTGTCGTCAAGCCATACACCGCACTGGAAGAGCGACTCAAGAAGAACAACGACGATGATGTCTCTCCCACTGAAGTGGAACTCCTGACTGAGATTCGGGACGCTTTGGCGGAACGTCCCCATTCATAGCCCGACTCTTAGTTCACGTGTTGTTCAAGTCTTCGTTCAAGTCTTGGTTCGAGTTTTTCTGAAGTTAAGACTCGTGGTGAGGGGGAACCTCTCGACGGAACCTCTCAAGATCCTCGTCATCAACCGCTGATGCCGTTGGCTCGTCGAGGTCGTCAGAGGTTTGCTCTGGCAGTACCTCATCGTCGCGCCAGTCCTGGTCACTCACAATGTCAGCCTAGCCTCGGTAGTCGCCGGGTAAGGCTGTCGCCGTCACTCTCTGAGCAATAGGCTACGGGTCGGCTCGACGTTGCTGAGTCCTGGTTCCCAGAGGCCGGAAGGGATGTTATGTCTGACTCATCGACTACCCCCGTTGCCGAGCGCGCTCCGGCGGAGGGTCGGTTCAGCGGTCGCTCGATTGGCGCGGCCCTGTGTCTCGTTGTTGCGGTCGTGCTCACAACCCCTGCTGCTATTGCGTACTGGGGACAGCGAACCCTGAACGACGGTGACCGCTACCTGGAAACCGTCGGCCCGCTGGTGGACTCGCCGGAAGTTCAGCAGGCGATCGCAACAACTGTGGCCGATGCCATCGAACAGCAAGTCGATGTCGAGACCATCTTGAACGATGTATTCGCTGATGTGATTACCCAGCGGCCACGTCTAGAGCAGTTGGTAGGGCCACTGTCGGGGGCGATTAACGGGCTCATCGAACGTGAGGTCACTGCGTTCGTGGCCAGCGACACCTTCGAAGATATCTGGATCGCCGTGAATACTCGATCGCAACAAGCGCTGGTTCGGCTGCTCCGGGGCGATGAGAGCGGCGCAATCTCCGTACAAGACGGAAAAGTTGTCCTGGATCTGTCTGATGTCATCGACGAAGTTAAGGAGCGGCTGGTCGCGCGAGGTCTCACCGTGGTAGAGAACGTTCCCATCCCGGACGTCGACAAGCAGATCGTCCTCCTCGATGCTCCACAAGTTGAGCAGGTACGCACGATCTATGCGTTTGCCAATCCGGTCGCGAGATGGCTCATCGTCGTCGTCGCCGCGCTGTACCTTGCGGCATTCCTTTTGGCCCGTCGTCGGTCGCGGATGGCAGTGGCCATTGGCGCCGGCCTCGCATTGAACGCTCTGTTGGTGGGCTTCGCCTTGTCAGTGGGCCGCCAGCTGTTCGTCAACGAGCTCGCGGGCACGGTCTTTGGGCCAGCAAGCAAAGTGTTCTATAGCACGCTGCTGACCTACCTTGAGCGCGGTTGGCACGTCATGTTGTGGCTCGGTGTGATCCTCGCGGCCGCGGGCTGGTTGGGCGGCTCGAACCAGTCCGGTACTGCGGTCCGAACCACTTTGTCAGGGGGATTAGAAACCATTGGTTCGCACCTTGACCAGGAGCGCATCCGCAGCGTCGGCTCGTGGGTCGCGTCCAACGCAGGATGGCTGCGCATCGCTTCCGGGATGCTCGGGGTAGTTGTGCTGCTCTGGGGCAACGACATGTCACCATCACGGCTTGCCTGGTCCACGTTTTTCGTAGCCCTTCTCCTTGTGTTGATCCAGATTCTGGTTGGAGCCGGGAAGGAGTCGAGAACTGCACGTTCGACGCCGCCCCCCGTTGAAGCAGCGACGTGATCCCTTAGTTGGCTCGCACCGACAGGTAATCGTCGATGAGCTGAAGAAGGCGTTCTCCGTCAAAGGTCTCTTCGTGACCCGGATACACCTTCGTGACCGGGAACGTCATAAGACGACGCATGGAGGCGACGTAGTCGTCGATGTTCGATTCTGGAAGTTCGTCGAGCAACTCCCCCTCGTAAACCATGTCGCCGGTGAACAGAGCGCCGGTGTCGGCGTCGAACAGTGCCGAAGAACCGGGAGTGTGACCGGGGATGTGCAAAACCCGCAGACTCCGGTCGCCTAAGTCGATCCGGTCCCCGTCGTTGAACACCCGTGTCGGGGGCGCTGGCGTTGTGTGAAACGCCGCCACCTCATAGTCGGCGAACGGCAGTGCATCAACAAGGAAGTCTGGCGCAATGCCTGACTCGGTATCCGCCGCTAATGCCTCGGTGAAGGACGGTGAGAGCTCCGAGGTGATGAGCGTTGCTTCCTCGGGCACCGACAAAGCCGGCTCCTCGTGAACGTGCGTCCACACCTCTGAAAACTCATGAGCGCCACCTGTGTGGTCGTAGTGCCCATGAGAAATGTAGGCAATGGGTTCACGTTCAAAGAGGTCGGGGAACGATGCCTTCAATGGGGAAATCCCCATGCCGGTGTCCACCAAGAGCGAGCTATCGCTGCCGTGGATAAACCACAGGTTTGCGCGCAGAAAGGGATTCACCCCAGGTTCGACGAGGTGGGTGATGCCCTCGGGGAGATCAGTACGAGCGAACCAATCAGGACGAATTGGCAGGTCAGGTTGGGTATTCACAGGGACACGTTGTCACGAAACGTGACCAGGCGAAACCGATCTGTAGATGAAAAGGGGCGGTTTAGCGCCCTTTAGCCAACTCGTGAGATACCTCACCTCAACACGCGCGGCTCTGGGAGCACAGAATCAGTGCATTCTCCCGGTAACGTTGTGTACGTACGGAAAGTCGCATCATTTGTACCCAAGAACACCCACAAACAGAGTGCACAGAAATGCGGTGCACAGCACAAGGAGACGCATGAACCGCACCGAACTCGTCCAGGCCGTTGCTGAGCGCGCCGGCGTCTCGAAATCTGACGCCGACTCGGTTCTCAACTCCCTGGCGGAGGTCATCGGCGAGACCATTGCCAAGGACGAGAAGGTCACCGTTCCTGGCTTCCTCACCTTTGAGCGCGCCTTCCGCGCTGCTCGCACAGCACGTAACCCGCAGACCGGCGAGGAGATCAAGGTTGCTGCAAAGCACACCGCCAAGGTGAGCGCAGGCAGCGGCCTCAAGAAGGCAGCAGCTGGCTGACCCAACAAACACCGACAGAGAGGGTGAGCGGCCAACCGGCTGCTCACCCTCTGTGCGTCCCGAGCCATTACTTGTCGAGGGTGACGTCACCCGATCACGAAATCCAGGGTCATCCGATCCAAGATGGGCACGTAGCCTAGACGTTGGTAGAGGGCGTTGGACGTCGGATTCGCCTGATCGGTATGCAAGACAACGCGCAAGTTACGGTTCAAAAGGTCCTTACTGACGGCATGGGTGAGCGCTTCGGCGTACCCCCTTCCGCGGTGTTCCGGCGGCGTGTAGACCGGACCGATCCGAGAGACACCGACTACGGGTGCTGTGTAGCCCACCATGGACACAACGTCGCCTGCGACGTCACACCACAACGAGATGCCACCTGACTTAAGGCGGTCCCGCACCTCACCATCGCCGTCACCCAACGGATGGTTAACTTCGATACCGAAAGCCTGGTACCAACCCGCAAGCAAACCAACGTCATCTGCGCCAGCGCTTCTCACCGCACCAATCGGGCGACGCTTGGTTGGGACAAGCCCGCGGAGCGCGAAAAGGCGGATGGCGTCATGAAACACGACCGTTTGCTCAGTAGCCGCGTTCCAGAGCGCCCCAAAAGTTGCCGCCTGCTCAGTCGGCCCATTCACACCTGTTGTCGCTATGGCGTTGGCCTGCAGCGACTGCACAAGCAGTCCTAGTGACTCATCGGGGCTAACGACGAGGAGGAGTGGCCACGGGGGTGTGATGGAAACGCATCCAGCAACTACACCGTCCTCGTTGACCCACCAGGCAAACCGCTCAACCGGCTCCGTTGGCTGTGAACGGCGTCGCGCGTTGTCAGCGGCGGTGAGTCCTATGGTGTTGCGAACTGGGTCAGACGAAAGCACTGGCCATGCTGCATCGACGTACTCATTGATGTCGGTGGAGAACTTCCAAGGCATGGTTCAGCATGCCCTATCTCCGTCGTCGATTCATCTCAATTTGTTGGGCGAGTTGTGGCTCCACTCAAGGAGCTGTTCCACCGGCCATGTGTTCACCACTCTCTCAGCGGGAACCTCGCACAGGGCCGCTCGCTCACAGCCAAACGCTTGCCAGTCGAGTTGCCCTGGCGCGTGGGCATCGGTGTCTATGGAGAACAGACATCCGCGCTCCACTGCTTGACGCAGCAGTCGCTTCGGCGGATCCAACCGCTCGGGACGGCTATTGACCTCCACTGCGACGTCGAACTGACGACACGCCTCGAATACCAGGTCGGCGTCAAAGGTCGACTCGGGCCGCTTCCGTTCACCCATCACCATGCGGCCCGTGCAGTGTCCGAGCACATTGGTCAGCGGGTTGGCCACGGCGGCAACCATCCGTTGCGTCATCGCCGCCGAGTCCATGCGGAGTTTGCTGTGAACTGACGCCACTACGACATCGAGCTGCTGCAATAGTTCGGTCTGCTGGTCGAGCGATCCGTCGTCGAGGATGTCCACCTCAATTCCGGTGAGTAGCCGAAACGGTGCAACCTGCTCGTTGACGTCTGCGATGACTTCCAGTTGTTGCCGAAGTCGTTCGGGCGATAGCCCCCTCGCCACGGTCAGTCGCGGAGAGTGATCAGTGAGCGACGCATACTCGTGGCCAAGGTCTGCGGCCGTGCGAGCCATCTCCAGAATCGGACTGCCTCCGTCGCTCCAGTCCGAGTGCAGGTGGAGATCACCGCGAATAGCTGCGAGGAGTGCCAAACCGACACCGGCGTCCGGAGACGGGCGCGACTCCAATTCAGCCAGATAGTCAGGGGTTTCACCGTTTGCCGCGGCTAGAAACACTGCCGAGGTTTTTGGGCCGATCCCGGAAAGTTCTGTCAGCCGATTGGTAGCGAGCACGTCAGCACGTTCATCGGGAGACATCGACTCAATAATGGCGGCGCAGCCGCGGAACGCCTTCACGCGATAAGTGGGGGCCAGTTCCCGCTCGAGCAAGAAGGCCACCCGGCGCAGCGCGCGCAGGCCACCATCAACGTCCACGCCCCCATCCTTCCCCCTCAGTGCCCCACCGCAAGAGCCAATTGCTGAAACTGCTTGTGACGAGCCGGTCCGACTCATAGTCTGCTTTCCATACGGCACTTGACCCTGCGGGGAGGACGAAGATGCCGGGTGTCCAACGAAGTCCGATCGATCACGCACTTCGCGAACTGGTCCAGATCGAGTTAAGGCATGGGCACGGCCGGAACATCTCGTGGGACGAAGCCGTCCATCTTTCGCAGTCGATGTCGCGTCGGTCATTCTTGGGGACAGCAGCTGCCGCCGGAGCAGGACTGTTAGTCGCCGGTGCTGCGGCGGGTGACTCAGGGCCGGTGGATCCGCCCACGATTTCTGCCCGACACACTCCCCGCGTCGTCATCGTTGGCGCAGGCCTGGCGGGACTGACGGTGGCCTACCGTCTCCACCAGGCCGGGATTAGCACACAGGTTTTGGAAGCCCGTGATCGCGTTGGCGGGCGATGTTGGAGTGCACGCCAGTGGAGCGGGGGGCAAGTCGCTGAGCATGGTGGTGAGTTCATAGACACCCGCCATGTGCACACCCGCGGCCTTGCTGCAGAACTAGGCCTGCCCCTTGACGACCTCTGGCGTCCTTACACCCCATACGGGCGATGGCTCTCATATGTCGACGGTGAGATAACGCGCACTGGCCCCATCATGGAGCCCCTCCGCGAGGCCGCTCGAAGCCTTGCTGACGTCGCTAAGAGAAACGGCCCCTACTTCGCTGGGCAGGCAAGCGCTCGCGCCCGCGCGTTCGATGAGATGACCGAAGCTGAATGGGTGCGGGAAGCGACCGGACAGCCGATGAAAGGCGCAATGGGGCGAGTCTTCGCGACGGGTCAAGCCGGCTGGTACGGACTTGATCCGAACCAACTAGGCGCCAGCAACCTCATCGACTACTTTGCGGTGGACTTTCCTGGAGGTGACGAGCGCTACACCACCCGCGGAGGGAATGACCTGATCCCCCAAGGGCTCCATGACGCGCTCCCCAGCGGCACCGTTCACCTGGAGTCGGCCGTCGAGTCGATTGTTCACAGGGGAAACGGTCCGTACCATGTGCGGGTGGCTGGGAGTCGTAAGCCCATCATCGCCGACCTCCTCGTCTTGACACTTCCGTTTACTGCGCTACGAAACATCGACCTGGAAGATGCCGGCCTTTCTCCCGCGAAGATGCGTGCCATCAACGAGTTGGGTATGGGTACGAACGCCAAACTGCTGCTGCAGTTCGACGAAACCTTTCACGAGTTCGACCGCTGGAGCGGCGGGGTCTCTCGATCGGACAAACCTCGGTGGAGTACCTGGGACTCCGGCAACACCGACTCGCCTCGCGGATCTCGCAGATACGGGCTGATGACCGTGTACTCGGGTGGTCGAGTGGGCGCGGGTTGGCCAGCGAAGCAAGCGCACGGAGTCGCGCCCAGGTCTGTTGTGGACACCACGCTGCAACATCTCAACCAGATGATTCCCGGGACCCGCGCGGCGTATCACGGAAAGGCCTGGCTGGATGTCTGGGCCAAGGACCCTTGGGTCAATGGTTCCTACGCGGCGTTCCTGCCGGGGCAAACCACTTCGTTCATGGGAATGATGGGTCGCGCGGAAGGGCGCGCGCACTTCGCGGGTGAACACACCTCGACCTACAGCCAGGGCTTCCTCAATGGCGGAACCGAGTCGGGGAGCCGCGTCGCCAAAGAGCTGCTCGATCGGCTCGCACGCCCATACCCTCCGGGTCTTGCTCGGGCGTTGAGACAGCAAAAGCGCTTCGAGCCCGTGTACCCGTGGTAGCGGTGGCCAACTTCTGACATCAGCCCCGCCAGATCCTTGCAAGGGGAGAGCACAGGCCCTAGCGTGTGACGCTGACTTGCCGCCCGGGGGCCAGGTGGCGATTCGATTTGGGTAGGGGATACCTGGGGAGGGTGCATGAAGACCACGTACAAAGTTCTTGCCTACATCATTGCCGCGCAAGTTGCGATACAGGCAGCCGCGATTGCCTTTGCAATCTCCGGATTGTTCAACTG
>Ga0190272_10000122_pt1 | contig 49361 bp, 31 predicted proteins | sample Popmic504T_FD_133746 | JGI IMG/M metagenome (GOLD analysis project Ga0190272, IMG submission 133746) | Populus adjacent soil microbial communities from riparian zone of Shoshone River, Wyoming, USA - 504 T | ecosystem: Environmental > Terrestrial > Soil > Riparian zone | place: USA: Wyoming...
AGCGGGCGACAGATCTGCCGCCCGCTACGCGGGCTGGAGATTGATCGGCACTCGATTCCCCCGGCTGAAGCCGGGGGCTACTGTCTTTCAGCGTGCTACGCACGCGTTGATCCGCGCTTAACTGAAGACCGTTGGCCTTAGGCCGCAGCACTAGTGTCGTGTCAAGCCTGAAAACGTGGGTGATTTGCGAGCGCCGGCGGGCTGGATGCAAGTCGCCGCGACGCAGGCGATGCGGGACATCGCTGAGGAGCGGCGGCGCAGCAGACGGCCCGCCGCCGCCGCAAGTCACCCACGTTTTCAGGCTTGACACGACACTAATTAGCGCTCCGCGTTGACTGGCGCGGGCGACCCGGTCGTGGGCCGCCCGCGCTTGCAGAGCTCAGCGGCCGCCCACCGCCGCACGCCCACGCCCGTTGCCCCGAGCGAGCAGGTCGAACCGATCGAGGTTCATCACCTTGTTCCACGCTCCCACGAAGTCGCGTACGAACTTCTCCTTCCCGTCGTCGCTGGCGTAGACCTCGGCCAGCGCGCGGAGCTGGGAGTGGGCGCCGAAGACGAGGTCCGCGGCGGTGGCGGTCCACTTCGGCTCACCCGTGGCGCGGTCGCGGCCCTCGTACACGTTCTCTTCCGAGGCCGAGGGTCTCCAGGCCGTGCTGATGTCGAGCAGGTTCACAAAGAAGTCGTTGGACAGCGTGCCGGGGCGGTCGGTGAAGATGCCGTGCTTCGACTCGCCGGCGTTGGCGTTCAGGGAGCGCAGGCCGCCGACGAGCACCGTCATCTCGGGCGCGGTGAGCTTGAGGAGGTTGGCGCGGTCCAGTAGGCGTGTCTCCGGCGAGAGCGGGTCTCCCTTGCGCATGTAGTTGCGGAACCCGTCGGCGACCGGTTCGAGGACGTCGAACGTGTTTACGTCGGTCTGCTCCTGGGAGGCGTCCGTGCGGCCCGGCGCGAACGGGACGGTGACGTCGTGCCCGCCCTTTTTCGCCGCCTGCTCGACGGCGGCGCATCCGCCCATGACGATCAGGTCGGCCAGCGAGACCTTCCTGCCGCCGGACTGCGCGCCGTTGAAGTCCGTCTGGATCTGTTCGAGCGCTCTCAGCACCTTCGCCAGCTGGGCCGGTTCGTTGACCTCCCACTCCTTCTGCGGCGCGAGACGGATCCGTGCCCCGTTCGCACCGCCGCGCTTGTCGGTGGCGCGGAAGCTGGCCGCGGCGGCCCAAGCGGTGGAGACCAGCTCCGAGCCCGACAGACCCGAGGCCAGGATCTTCTCTTTGAGAGCGGCGACGTCGCGGTCGTCGATGAGCTCATGATCGACCGGCGGGACCGGGTCCTGCCACAACTGCGGCTCCGGAACCCAGGGGCCGAGGTAGCGCGCCCGCGGGCCCATGTCGCGGTGCAGGAGCTTGAACCACGCCCTTGCGAAAGCGTCCGCGAGCTGGTCCGGGTTCTCGAGGAACCGCTTCGCGATCGGCCCGTAGATCGGGTCCATCCTCATCGAGAGGTCCGTGGTCAGCATCATCGGCGCGTGCCGCTTCGACGGATCATGCGCGTCCGGCACGGTCCCTTTGGCCTCGGGGTTCTTCGGGGTCCACTGCTTGGCCCCGGCCGGGCTCTCCGTCAGCTCCCACTCGTACTTGTAGAGGTTCTCGAGGAAGCCGTTGTCCCACTTCGTGGGGTTATTCGTCCATGCCCCTTCGAGGCCGCTGGTGATCGTGTGGCCCCCCTTGCCGCTGCCGTGGGCGTTCTTCCACCCCAGGCCCTGGTCCTCGATCGAGGCAGCCTCGGGCTCCGGACCGACGTGCTTCCCGGCCGGGGCAGCGCCGTGGCTCTTGCCGAACGAGTGGCCGCCGACGATGAGCGCCACCGTCTCCTCGTCGTTCATGGCCATGCGGGCGAAGGTCTCGCGGATGTCGCGGGCGGCAGCCAGCGGATCGGGGTTGCCGCCGGGCCCCTCGGGATTCACGTAGATGAGGCCCATCTGCACGGCGCCGAACGGACGGCCGAGCTCCCGGTCGCCGCTGTAACGCTCGTCCCCCAGCCAAGTGTCCTCGGGGCCCCAGAAGATCTCCTCCGGCTCCCAGACGTCGGGGCGGCCGAAGCCGAAGCCGAAGGTCTTGAACCCCATCGATTCCATGGCCACGTTGCCGGCCAGGACCAGCAGATCGGCCCAGGAGATCTTCTGGCCGTACTTTTTCTTGAGCGGCCAGAGCAACCGGCGCGCTTTGTCCAGGTTCGCGTTGTCGGGCCAGCTGTTGAGCGGCGCGAAGCGCTGCTGGCCGTCGCCGCCGCCGCCGCGGCCGTCGGCGATGCGGTACGTCCCCGCGGCATGCCACGTCATGCGGATGAAGAACGGCCCGTAGTGTCCGTAGTCGGCCGGCCACCACTCCTGCGACGTGGTCATCACCTCGATGAGGTCCCGCTTCAGCGCATCGAGATCGAGGGACTGGAACTGTTCGGCGTAGGTGAAGTCCTCTTCCATCGGATTGGAGAGGTGCGAGTGGTTGTGGAGCACCGAGAGGTCCAGCTGGTTCGGCCACCAGTCCTTGTTCGTCCTCGGCCGCCCCTTCTTCGGCGTCGGGGCCGGGATGACAGGATTCTCGCTTTCGCTGACGCTCCGGGTGTTTTCCTTGTCGGGCATGTCGATTCTTCTCCTCTCCAAGTGGTCCTGCTGTTGGCTGCGATTAGACGTTGTCTAGCGGCATGAGAAAAAAAGAGAGAGCTCAGCGCCGGGCGTGACGGCGACGCCCCCGCATCACCACCTGATAGTCGTGGACCTCGAAGCCCGGCAGCGGTTTCGGGCTGCTCACGTCGACCTGATTCCAGGCGACGTCGTAGATCCGGCCGGTGCCTTCGTCGATGAAGTCGTGATGACGATCCGTGTTCGGATCGAAGAGCACGGAGTCGGGAGTGAGATGCAGTTCCCGAAGCAGTCCTTTCTCCACGAAGAGATGGAGCGTGTTGTAGACCGTGGCCCGGGAGATCATCGGAAAGCTCTCCTGCACGCCCGCCCACACCTTCTCCGCCGAGGGATGCTCCGTCGTGCGGAGCACGTACTCGGCGACGGCGACCCGATGCGCCGACGGCTGAATGCCGCGGTCCTCGAGAATGCGTACGACGTCCGGCTTCATGGCGAGATCGTTCCATAGATAGGTTCTGACGATAGACTTTGTCAAGGGAACGGCACAGCCTGAGGGAACGTTGGCTCAGCTCGATCCGACGTTGGCTCAGCGCGACCCAACGTTGGCTCAGCCCGACCGACGGTGGCTCAGCCCGACCCAACATTGGCTCAACTCGACCCAACGTTGCCTCAGCCCGACCCAACGTTGTGTTGGATATGACCGACGTTGGGTTGGACTTGACCGAACGTTGGGTTGAACCTGACCGACATTGCGTTGGACCTGAGGGAACGTTGGGTTGAACCTGACCGACATTGCGTTGGACCTGAGGGAACGTTGGGTTGGACCTGACCGAAGGTTGAGTTGGACTTGACCGAACGTTGCGTGGGACTTGAGCGAACGTTGGGTTGGACCTGACCGAACGTCGGGTTGAACCTGACCGACGTTGAGTTGGACCTGACCGAACGTTGGGTTGGACCTGAGCGACGTTGAGTTGGACCTGAGCGAACGTTGCGTTGGAGTTGAGCGAACGTTGCGTTGGACCTGACCGAAGTCGGGTTGGTCTTGAGCGAACGTGGGTTAGACCTGACCGACGTTGGGTTGGACCTGACCGAACGTTGGGTCGGATCTGACCAACGTTGGGTTGGACTCGAGCAACCGTTGGGTTGGATCTGACCGAACGTTGGGTTGGTCTTGAGCGAACGTGGGTTGGACCTGACCGACGTTGGGTCGGACTCGAGCGAACGTTGGCTTGGATTTGAGAGAACCTTGCCTTGGAGCTGACGGAACGTTGGCTTGGACCTGAGCGACGGTCGTCGCTTCGCAACTCCGTCTCCAACCTCTCTCCGCGCACATCCAGCCCCTGGACACGCGCAATCAATCGTGCGAAGCTGCCGCTGTCCTGTGGCGCTTTCGCTGCTACGCGTGAAGCCCAGACGTCAAGAAGCCTCGGCGTTGATCCCGCCGAGGCTTCTTCTTTCCGTCCAGCGCATGTCCGCGGCCACAACGGCCTTTCGGCGCGGATGACGATGTTGTCTACCGACGGCGATTCACTTTCTACGCGTTCCGGTGATCGGGGCCACACACTAAGCCCGACGCAGGGGAAGGCTATTCGAGCCAGTTGTCAAAAATTTCGCGGAGTCGTTTGAGCTCCGAGAGATTCAGATGATCGGCATCCTTGAGAACGGTTCCACCTTCGTAGATACGATTGTAGTAGTCACAAAACATTGCGACGATGTGAGGTTCAGTGATCGATAGCCTGATCTCCGTGTGAGACGCCTGCCGACCACCAGTACTGAAACCGACAACTGCCTCCTCAGCATCGAAAAGCATAAAGCTAAGGCGCGGAATATAGTCGTTGACTGTCGAAGAATAATAACTGGCAGAATAGCCATAAACCTCTTTATCTATAAACTCCAATGCCTTCGCGAGGCGATGCTTTGTTGGGAAAGTAAAAAGCTCACGAAAAGTAACGTGCGCCTCTTGACACACCTGCGACTTGGCGGCGAGATACCGCTCATAGCCAGCATGATCGGCCCGGGTTCTTTCCTGCATCGAAGAGTTTCCCCAGGACAAATCGTCGATGACTCGCGATCGCTGCATTCGCTGAACGATATGTTCATACATCGCAGAAAGGGTATCGAAGCGCTTAACCTTTGGCACGTGAAAATCGCTCCGGCTGCCAGACACACCCGGCGTCAAATAATGGTTAATGGCCGCTACGAGCTGATGGCGGAGTCTTGCGATATCTTGACCATAAACGATGTGTTGCATCTGCTTCAGGTCGAACGGAATATCGCCAGCATCGCGCGTGATCAGGATGACCGGCTTATTAAGGGCGTGCGCATAGCCGACTTCATAAAACACGTTCGGATTGCATCCGGTCATGTCCGCGATGATAAGGTCGGCGCGCGCGATCTCCGCGTAAACGCGATCGAGGATACCTTCCGAGAAGATTTGCTCGTCAACACGCCGGCAATCCACATCCGCCGCTGATGCAGCCGCTTTCACGCCTTTTCGATATACTGAATTAAACTCGGGAGCGAATGGCATGAGAACAAACGCAAAGGGCCGGCCGGCTGAGTTCACGATGAGTAGCTAACCTCCTTCAGAGTGTGTACCTTACTACAACACGTGCCAACCTAGATCATGTCAAGCGCCGGCTTTGCGAGCCGGTACAGGCAACGGTGCCACTCGCGACGCACGGACTCATAGAAGCTGCTCAGGGTTACCGTTGGTGGGGCAGCACCGGCCGCGAGGCAAGTGCGACCACTCCCGCGAAGGCAAGACAACCATTCATGTCATGGCGCCACTCGAATTGTTAGAACTGCGTGATGAGAAGAGTGCGCCGATAGGAACTTCCTTGATGTTCCAGACACCTCGCTCACACCCTCGTTCGAAACAGATCGCAGACAGTTGACGCCGTCTGCTTGACTCACGCGGGCCGTGCTTCTCGCATAGGTCTCTTGAAATCAAGAACCGGATTGCGGGAACCAGATCATCCACAAGAGAGCGACTAACCATAACGCTAAGCTCATCGTATAGAACCATTTGAGCGCTGCGGTCGCACCGATGAAAGGAGTACGGGGCACTCCTTCAGTCGTTTCGTGAAGCAGCTTACATTCGAGGTCATGAGCTCTCATCCGAAAGTGTTCTCGATGGCGTTCGCACGACAATGTAAGTAACAAGAACAAGATGGATATCGCGACAAGAGCGCCCGCCGCCCACACGGTTAGGGGTGCTAAGCCCACCGGAATGATCGCCCTTTCAGAGAGAAATGCCGCGCTGCCGAGCGCACCCACACTGGCCAAATATAACGTTTGTATTGCGAACTGTAGCCCCGAGTAATGTCGCATCGAGGCTGATGCCTCAACAAAGATCGTCCGCAGTGTCGTGTACGACTCCGCGTCACTTTCCCTTGGCGTGCCTGTGCTTAATGCATTCGAACTCGACATCATTCACCACCTCTACCAACAGGAGAGTCACGGACTACGCTTTTACCTACCCATGCGCAAAGGTCGAGCGTGAGGCGATGTCGGGCGCCCCGAGTGCGAGGTCCTGACTCTAGGGTCCATATCACGTTCGGGGAAGGGATACAGGTGCATTCGCCGCGCGACGTGCTCGCAAGGGAAGCGCGTGTTCGTCTGCCATACGCGGGCGTGTGAGGCCCGCCACCAAGAGCGACCGAATGGGATACGAGGCGCGGTGGTTCCGACAACTGCCGGCGTCGATGCGGTCGTTCTTGTCCGCGACCTGGCTCTTGCGGCGCACGTTGCAGACCACCATCTGCTCGGCGGACGCTGCAGCAAAATCGTGGGCTTGCCTGAGTCTTTTCTTCGAATGCGACGCAAACGCGCAGCCGGGCCCACCAGAGCAATGATCGCCTTGGCCTCGCTCGGCACACGATGCCGACGTTCGTTGCCACGGCGACGAAGACAGCGTACGCTTCAGGTATGAAGAAGGTATTTCTGAGTTGGTCGGGCGAGCGGAGCGGAGCCGCTGCAATGGCTCTTCGGGAGTGGCTGCCTCTCGTTCTTCAAGGCACACAGCCGTGGATGTCGGTAAGAGACGTCGAGGCAGGCGCGCGATGGGGCCGTCTCGTCGAGGAACAGCTTAGCGATTCACAATTCGGAATCATTTGCTTGACGCGCGGTAATCAATCCGCACCATGGCTATTATTCGAGGCCGGCGCCCTCGCGAAGACGGTCGCGGATTCGTTTGTCTGCCCGTATTTACTCGACTTGGAACCGTGGGAAATCCAACAGCCGTTGGCTCAGTTCCAAGCCAAGCGTGCAGATGAGACAGGTACACTAGACCTGCTCAAGGCTATTAATATGGCCTTCGAGGAATCAGCCCTTTCTGAGAAGAATTTACTGCGAACCTTCGAGCACTGGTGGCCGGATCTGCAATCACGTCTGAGAATGTTGCCACCAGATACAACTGCCTCTCGTCCGTCACAGCGGACGTTACCAAACATGATCGACGAGATTCTCGTGTCGGTTCGCGAGATGCGCCGACTCGGTGACGACGAAGCGGCGTGGCGACGCAGAGTTGAGAATCACATTGCCAGTACGGGTCTGCCCAACGCAAACGTTGCGATGCGGAATCAGCCTGAGGCTGAAGCTTGCACGGCTACAGTCAGTGAACGCCCTGCCGACGTTTCTGAACCCGACTATGCGGACAACTCCGACCAGCAATGGCTTACAGACCCAGATGGCGGCGCCGGATCGTGACGGCACACACAGTTGTCAATCAGGATCCTCATCGTGCTTCTGCCAGTACGCGCACTTTGCTTTCCTTGAGAAGTGGCAGTCTGAGGCAGGCCGCTTCCTCGTACGCGCGTTTCTTGAGGCGCATGTTCTTCGCGGTTCGCGGGCGGGAACGTTGCCTGTGGCACCAGCCGCCGTCAGCGGCCGAACATCTTCATGTAGAGCAGGCGATCGACGAACAGTACGACCTGGTGCTTCGTTCGCCACCCCTCGGCGCCATCTCTCGTAGCCAGCGGGCTCCAGACGAGATGCACGTTGATCTTCGTCGGGCGATGACGCCAGAACGCTTCGACCGAGGGATTCACGAGATTGAGGCCGGCGGCGCCGCGGCCGGAGATCCCGCCGACGGCGAGGTTCGTGCGAATGAGGACCGAGCCCGCGGCCCAGCCGGGGAATCGGGCGGTGTACACGACCTCGGTCTGCGCGCGGTCGCCGATCGTGCCGGAGCTCGACGTCCGGGCCAGTGACACCGTTCCCCACAACACGCGTGCGCCGAGCGGCACGAACGTATCGGCTACGAGACCGAAGGACTGCTCGCGGCCGGAACGGCGCTCCACGATGCGGCCGGTGCTGGCGGAGGTGACGTCCGTGTCGAGTCCCCGCCACTGCCAGTACAACTGATAGCGCAGCGTGGCCGGAGCGCGTCCCTCGCCGCGCGAGATTGTTTTGTAGAAGCCGGCCTGCAGCGTCTCGATGCGAGCTGATGCCAGCGCGGGCGGCGTCTCGTTGCCGGGCGCCGGCGTCGGGAAGTAGACCGGATCGGGACAATCACATCGCTGCACGGGCGGCGCGTCTCCGCCGCCGGCCAGCTCGGTGTGCTTGTAGTCGAACTGAAACTGGCGGAAGTAGAGCGAATTCGTGAGCACGACGAACACGGGGTCGTGGTCGAGAGGCCTGGCATGGTCGGACAGGTTCATGGCCCCGCCGAAGACGATCCGCGACATGAACACCTTCCCGTCGTACGACGCGGGATCGACGAAATCGTCGGGTTGCATGATCGGTTGCTGGGCGGCACCGGCAGCGGCGAGCAACAGCGTTGCAGCGCAGCGGAGGAGTACGCGTGCACGCGTCATTTCACCCCCGGAAGCTCAGAGGTGGGAACGCCCTTCACCGTGATCACGATCGAGGGCGGCGGGCGCCGGGCGAGATTCCGCTCGTCGATCTCGATCTGGGACACCGATACTCCCGGGCCGCGGCAATCGTCGCCCCCGTTGGCCTGCGCCGCGAGAGCCTGCATGGCGTCGTCCGGGGTCACTCTCACCGTCGCCCCCGGCTTCGCCTTCCGGACCCTGGCGACGTAATTGAGGGCCAGACCGCAGGCGGGCGATTTCTTCGGCGAGAGCCGCACGCGGAGCGTCTCCACGTCGAGCTGAACGTCGTGCAACGTGGCCGGCATCGTTCCGTCCTCGATGCAAGGGACATCGCGAAGCGAGCCCTCGAGCACGCGCGCGTATTTGACGGTCATGGGAGGCTCGGTGACGACGCTCCATTGCTGTACCCCTTGTTTCTTGAATTCGAAAGTCACGTTTCCCGTCTTGCCGTCCCACCGGGCCTTCTTGCAGCGGGTACGGGCGATGCCGAGACGGAGGCTGAAGTGGATGTTTTTCGTGTTGTACGTGCCGTAAGGGCTCTTGAAGAGCCAGCGACACGGGATGGGCGGGAATGGCTCCGCCTCGCTGAATTCCTGATCGGCACCATCCATGACCACCGAGACAGCAGTGACACCCTCGCATCCGCCGGTGAGTCTGATGACCAGGGAATCCGTCGTCCCGTGCTGCGCGTACGCGGATGCGGCGGCGACGAGACTCAATGCGGTTGCACAAACGATCTCATTGACCATGGCATCGTCCTGGGTAGTCGGGATATTGCTTGTTGACGAAGGTCTGAATCTTTCCGATCGGGACCGGTACGGAGTACTTCCGTTCTCCCTGCGATTCCGCGACGATGCTCACCAGCATGATCGGGTTGTTTCGAAAGAGCGCGGCCAGTTCCGCTTTCGCGAAACAACCGCCTTCCGGTTTCCTGAGAGGCGTCAGACCATCGGCCGTCAGTCGCACCGTCGTTACGCCATGAGGGGGAATGAGGCTCATTCGGGCCGGGTCGGTGAGCACGAGCTCCTGATCTTCGATGGCGACACCGCCGAATCTCAGCCGGTGGCTGCCACCGACGAGGCGCGACGGCTGGCCTCCGTCGTTCCGGACGTGCACCACGATTGCGTCCGGAGTCGAATCCGTCACGTCCAGCGTCGTGCGCGAAGGAGGCGGCGGCGATGTGACGTACGAGATCGCCGCGACGAGCAGGAGCACGCCCAGGGCCGCGGCGACCGGGCGCACCCACGGCGCGCGGTTGGCGTACATCCAGGCGCGTTCCCACCAGGCCAGCACGGGCGGCGCCTCCCCCATCAACTGAGCGAAGCCTGCCCGGGATGACCCGCGGAAGTCGATGAGCTGGCGGCGGCGGAGCTCGAACGGCAATCGGCAGGTACGGCGCAGCACGGGCAGAATGGGTTTCGACTCGTCGTCCAGCGCGCAGTCCAGCTCCCGCGCCACGTTCTTCGAGCGCACCGACCGAGGCGACAGGATGATCAGAAATTCGGGACAAGCGCGGATCCCCTTCTCGATCGCCGCATCCCACTCCTCTCCGGCGCGGATGCTGGCCTCGTCCCGCCACGTCTCCACTCCCGCGGCTTTGAGATCGCGCGTCAGGCGAATGGCGAATTCCCGATCGCCGCGCGCGTAGCTGATGAAAATCAGCCGCTTCGCGGGGCTCATCCGAGCCTCCTCGCCGCGGCGAAGGCCAGCAGCAGGACGAGCGCCCACAGCGCCCCCTCGGCGAGCGTGGGGATGCCGACGCCGACGCCGTCACCGTCGCCGAGGATGTAGTAGCGCGAGCCGCGGCACCCGTTCGCGTCGATGGCGGTGACGGTGAAGGCAAACCTCCCCGCCATTGCCGGCGTGCCTGAGAGCACGCCCGTGACCGGGTGCAGCGTCAGCCCGGGCGGCAGCGCGCCCGACGTCACCGCGAACGTGTACGGCTCGAAGCCTCCGCTGGCGGCGAGGGTCTGGTTGTACGGCACGGTCACCATGTCATTCGGGAGCGCAGCGGGCGTGAGCGCGATCGGAGCGCAGCACAGCGAGACGACGTTCGCGTTCAACGCGACCGTGCCGGTGCGGGCGATGAGACGGCCCGAGACGGCGGCGCCGGTCTGCAGCGTGATGTTCTCGCGCGCGAAGAGATTACCGGCGAACGTCGCCCCGGCGCCGATCGACGCGGAGGTGCCGACCTGCCACAGGACGTTGCCGTCGTAGCCGCCCTGCGACACGAGCACGGACGAAGCGGCGGACGCCGTCAGCGTGCCGGACACGCGGAAGATCCAGACCGCGTCGCGATTTTCCGCGGCATCGAGGATGAGCGCGCCGGCGAGCGCTACGTCGGGCCCGGAGAAGCAGTAGACGCCGGCGCGGAGGGTACGGCCGCCGAGGGATGCCGGGGGAAGCGTCACGTCACAGGGGCCGCTGCCGAGGGCGTGGGCGGCGGCGTTGGCGTCGGCGCGCACCTGCGCGCCTGCGGGAAAGATCGTGCCGACGGTGAACATGGCGGGAGTGAATCCGCTGACGGTGTTGCCGGGGTGGACGCCGACGTTGCCGCTGATCCGGGACGGACCGCTGTTCGTCACGGCCGAGCCACCGAGGATGGCAAAACTGGCGGCCGAGCGGAGCGGAGGCGCAGAGCGGGCGAGGACCGGCAGCGGGCCGCAAAGCAATGCGACCACTCCCACGACGGCAAGACGGCCATTCGCGTCCATGGCGCCCCTCGAATTTTCAGAAGAAGAAGAAGACCCTGATGAGGAGAGTGCGCGGGGGAGGAACTCCCTACCCACGCGCTTCAGGAAGGGCGGAAAACCGAAGGCCGGCGGTCCACGTTTTCATGAGAAGTCGGACGGCGATTGCACGCGGTTGAATGACGATGCGACGCGCCCACTCCAGTAGTGTCGTCGGCGACTGATTCGTTTCGTTGCCGTAGACGTCCGATCGTTCCCACCGCCCGCACGCACGGCGCCGAGAATCGCGCCGGGGTCGAACCCGGGTGGATCGTGCGCGTCGTGCGGGAGCCGGAGGGATGCCCCTGTGAACGCGGCCAGGACACGCGCAGCGACGATTGACTGCGATCGAGCTGGGATCTGCTGCGAAGGAGCAAAGTTTTACTGCGATCGGGCTGGGATTTAGTGCGACCGAGCAACGCTTTGGAGCGCGCGAGTGCGGATTTACTGCGGGTGAGTAAAAAAGTATCAGAACGGAGCTGGGATTGGGCGCGACCGGCCAAAACTTTGGTCCAGCCGAGTAATCATTCACTCGGACGCACCAAATTTTCGTAACAGCCGAGGAAAGTTTTACTCTGTCCGAGCGCGGAATTGGTGGGTTTCCCCAAATCCCAGCTCGCGCGCGGTAATGATTACCAACGGGGCACTAAAACTTAGCTCCGACGGAGCTACGATTTAGTCGGTTCGAGTAAAACTTTCCTCGAACCGAGTAACGGTTTACTCGATCCCGACAAATTTTGTCAGCGAGCGACCAACGATTTACTCGAACCCACCAAATCCGCGCTCGGACCGAGTAAATTTTTACTCGGTCCGAGTAAAAAAGCGTGTTTTGTCCTCTGGGGGCTACAGCAAGTTGTAACCGTCCGGCGTGATGGCCGGATGAGAACTGTGGTTAGGCGGGCAACAAAGACGTCTGCCTGCGTGCCCGGGGGGAACGTCGCCTCGTTTGATGAAACGTTTTTGTCGATTCCTTCACTACTAAGAAAGAGGCAAGGAGATAGGTATGCGTACTTTACGGACTTCGCAAGTGGCATCGGCGATGGCGCGACGTGGATGTTCCGGGGATCCCGTTCTCACAACACCACCCCGCGTCGGGGGGTTCCGGCGCGTCTCCGCACTCCTCTTCCTCGCTTGCTTCGCGACCATCGTGGCGGGACAAGACAAACCAAGAGCCACGACGATCAAAGCAGTGGATAGCGATATCCGCGTCGTGCACGCGCCTGTCAAAGCGATTACGGCAGTAAAGGACGCCGTCGCAGCTGTGCCTATCGTGACCAAGCCGTGTCTCCCCCCACTGGGAGAGATAACCTCCGTCATGTCGGCGATCGATCCGCTGAAGTTTGACAAAGTCGCGTGGAGCGAGGCGTCCGACGAGATACTGGCCGTCATCGAAAGCATTCGGCCGTTGACATCGACGGAGAGCGCGCTCTTATCCCAACTCGAGGCCGGCAAGACCGACCAGCAGAAGTTTAGTGGCCGGCTTAATCTCCTGAAGCAGTTAATTAAGCCATGACGCGTACCTGCTTGTTTTTGTTGCTGTCCGCATTACTGACGTTGGTGAACGCCTCGGCATCTGCGCAAAAGCCGGCTTCTCCCACGATTAACTGGAAGGCTATCGAAACCGCACAAAGGCAGCCCGGCGTGCCAGTTCCGGCGCCATCAGTGCAGGCAGAAATGGACGCCTACACCATTAGTAGCTTACATCACCGCGCCCAGACATTCGCTTGGCAACTTACTTCGTCAAAAGTCATCTTCTGGATGGTCGTTGGCTTAGTGCTCGCAGGCGTGACCTTCTCCGCCATCCAGTTCGGTGTCGCATTGCGGAGAAAGTCAGACATTAGTGAAGGTGAGATCGCCCTGAACCTAGAGGGTGTCAAAATCCGCTCGCAGTTCCTCGGCGTCATAACGCTTGCATTATCGCTCGCGTTCTTCTACCTGTACCTTAAGACTGTATATCCTATCAGTGAGCTTAAACAGGACACGCCGCAGGCGGTTCGCCCCGGATCATGAGATGCTGTCTGTCGTTATAGGTGAACACGCATCTAGACGGTGACATCAACCGCACGAATGGCGTCGGCCGCGCTGGTTCCGTCATCGCCAGCTTGACGGCGTTACAGCACAGATGCGGAGTAGCATCGTCGTTGAATCCAATTCTTGCCGGTACCTGCCGTGCCGCTGTGGCTTCGGCACGCGGGCCCCGGATCTTCTGGCCTCCGGTGCTCGACGCCGATCCGACGAGGAGAAGTCTTCGACGATGTTTGGGAAGGAGTGCGTCACGGATGGACGTAACATCGAGTGGGAAGTTCTACGTAACCTTAGCGCGGTCGGCAGCCGCCTCACCACATTCGGCGCCCCCAAAAAGACACCAGTCCAAACGATAGTCATCCAAGCAGGACTGGCAAAGATTTCCTAAGCGTGTTTTTTGTCCTCTGGGGACTACAGAAAAGCTGTCCGTGACGGCCGCAGGAGAAGTGCGCTCGCGGGGCAAAAGTGTCCGCCCACGTGATCGTTGATTCCTGCTGCACGAGATTGCTGAACGGTTCTCTGGACCGTGCGTTCGCCCCAAGTGAGATTCGCGAACGAATGACGACAAAGACAGCGAACGCCGGACGGAAGGCGTCTGACATTGCAGACGCGTCAGGCGCAATCAGAACTGCCGCGTGAACGAATAGACGAATGGTCGCGGCGTGCAGTCTTCGGTCGGCGGGAGGAAACGGATCCTGCGGAGGTCGTCGAGCGCGCGTTGCTCGTACCGGGGATCACCCACCGTGTTCTCCAGCACACGCGTTCCGGTCAGTTGCGCGTCCGCCGTATATTCGGCTTCAAGAACGATTCTCCCATGCGGCGGCTGGTCGTCGAATCGGAAGATCGGCTCCTCCACGATCACGGGTTCGGGCCGGTCGGCCATGCATTGCGGCGAGACGAGCGCAGATGACTGCACGTAGCCGCGCATGCCGGACGATGTTTTGACGAGCAGCCATTCGCCCTGTCGTTCGAGGAGACCGAGTCGCGCACCGGATTGCAGCGACGTTACGACCGCCGCGTTGCTCGACGATTGCACGTACACCGGGACGTCGGCGGCGGCAACAGTCAGATTCGCCAGCACTTGCTCTTGTGTAGATGGTGCCGGCGCAGTGACACAGCCCACGTCAGCACGAGCGGCAGGAGCGCGAGGAAGAACGTGACTTCGTGCCTTTGGCCAGCTTTCGACATTGTGGGCTCAGTGTAACGTGTACTCGTGCACGGTGCCGTCGGCGGATTTGATCGACCTGCAGTCCGGCCGGATCAGCAGACAGCAGAAGGCAATGCAGTCCGTTGTTCGCGACGGAGAGGAGACGTTTGTGATCGCCGACTCGACGTGCGGGACGGCGGTGCAGTAAGAGCGACCCGCCGGCTGGAAGCCAGCGGACCGGCCGCCTCGAAGGCGGCGCTCCGTTTCGGCGGAGCCGCCGCGCGGAGAGAGGTTACGATCACGTGAGATCGCGCCACGAAAGCGTGTGGACCTCACCGCTTTGAACGCCAGGAAGTATCGTCAACAGCGTTGGGATAAGCTCACGAAGGTGCCGCAGACGGGCTGACCGGGCTCTCAAGACGACAACGCCGATCTTGAAGCTCACGACGTTCTGTTGAAAAGAGAGATTCTTGTCCGTGGTGACGAGAACATCGAAGTTCTGCTCTGCCAGTCTGAGCAGCGCGCCGTTGACGGTTTCGCTCCATCCCATCTGGCGCACTGTCTTCACGTCGTGGCCCGGCAGGTCTCGAAGAAGGCGCCAATCGACACACTCGTCAATCAGGATCCTCATCCTGCTTCTGCCAGTACGCGCGCTTTGGTTTCCTCGAGAAACATGATCACTTGCTCGCGGCTGACGGAAGGAAATCCTTCGAGAAAGTCCTCGATTGATTCGCCTCCTTCCAGATAATCAAGAAGGTTCTCGATCGGAACACGCGTTCCGGCGAATACAGGAGTACCGCCCATCACATCGGGCGAAGACGCCACGACCGCGCTCTTCATCGCGCCAAGTATCCGCCAATCCTGCAGATGATGCCAAGCACCGTGCAGAGGTGGAACGCACCCCCCATCCTTTGCACCGCCCCCCGCCCGGGCGCAGGCGTGACGCCTGCGCCTACAGCCGGCCTCCGGCCGGCGGTCCGCGTTACAGCGCGTTGCGGACCGCGGCCAGTTTTGTGGCGAAGCGGGAGGGTTCGTAGTCGTCGCGGCTCTTCAGTTCGTCGAAGAGGGCGTCGATGGCTTTGGTCATGTTGCCGCGGAGGAGTTTCGGGTCGCGGCGGGTGCGGATGCTGGCGAGGCTCTGGAGAGCCAGGGCGGCCTGTTCGGCGGTGAGGACGTCGTAGATGACGTCGCGGTCGTTGGTGATGGTGGTCATCAGCGAGCGCACGTCGGCGTCGGTCCAGCGGGCGGCTTCGACGCGGGCGACGAGGGGGGTGACGATGGCTTTGGCGCGGTCGGCGGTGGAGGCGACGCTGGCCGGGTTGTTCATGCGGGCCACTTCACGGCCGATCTGCGAAACCAGCGGGTCGAGGTCGTTGCGGGCGCCGGGGGAGACGCGATCGAGGACGAGGCGCAGGACGGCCCAGCGCTGCGGGCTCCAGGCGGGGAGGCCGGCCCGGTCGGGCCAGCCGCGCTCCTGCCGCCAGGTGCTGTCTTTCAGGTCGTGGTGGCAGTTGAAGCAGCTCATGTCGGAGAACTCGGGCCACTCGGCGCCGCGGGCGTGGCGGGAGAGGTTGTCGAGGTATTCGCGGAAGGAGACCACCTGGCCGACGGCCCAGGCGCGGAGGCCGTGGGTGTCGCGGTTGGTGTCCTTGAGCAGCCAGTGCGGGGGCATGGACTCGGTGTAGTTGTCGAGCTCGAAGACCAGGATGGGATGGCCGGAGGCGATCAGCTCGTGGTCGACTTCTTTCCTGGCGTTGCCGATGTGGCAGCCGGCGCAGACGGTGCCGCGGGCGTTGAGGCTGCGCAGGTCGATCATGCCGCGGGCCACGCTCTGCTCGTGCGTCCACCCTTCTTCGGTGTGCTCGTTGCGCCAGCCGCTGGCCGGTCCGTGGCAGACCTCGCACTGCACGCCGTCCTCGGGGTCGACGACGCCGGAGACCGCGCTGGCGGGGATGTTGGTGGTGTGGCAGTCGAGGCAGGCCGCTTCTTCGTACGCGCGTTTCTTCAGGCGCATGTTCTTGGCGATGCGTGCGCTGCGGTCGCTGAACAGGACGTTGTACGCGCCGGCGTGGCGGTCGTTGTTCAGCCAGGTGTAGTACTCGTTCTGCAGGACGCTGGTGGTGTTCAGCGGTTGCGTACTTCCATGGCAACCCGCATTCGCGCACGAGGCCACGCCGACGTAGCGGCCCGGCGTCTCGGTAGCCGAGGGCTGCGTCAGGGCAACCGGGGAAGTCGGGGTCGCGGGCGGCCGCGTGGTCGGCGTCTGGGCGACCACGACCGCGGCGGAGAGGCAGAGGAGCAGACCGACGCGCTTCATTTCTTCACCTCGTTCGGAGTCTCACTGACTGTGTAGATCTTTCCGTCGCGCAGGAAGAGGCGCTGCATCTCCGAAAGGGTCATTGGGCGCGCGCCGATGCGGTTGAAGACCGAGACCTGGTAGCCGCTCTCGTCGACGGCGCGGTCGCGGTCGAGCCCTTTGGAGATCGACAGGGCCGGCCCTTCGAGCTTCTTCTTGGCGATCAGCTTCGGCACCGGGCGCGGACTGAAGCCGGCGTACCACGGCGTCCACTGCGGCGACGTGAGCTGGAAGATCTTGATCCCCTCTTCGCCGTCGGCGACGTAGGCGAAGGCGCTGGCGTTGGTGGACGCCACTTTGACGTCGTGCACGTCGTGCAGGTCCTCGGTGATGGTCTGGTCGACGACCGGCTTCTCTGGCCGCTCGACATCGACGATGACGACGCCGTTGTGCCCCGCGGCGACGTACGCGTAGGTGCGGGCCACGTAGACGTTCTTGGCGTCCTCGATGGGCAGCGTGGCGGCGAGACGCGGCTTCGATGGATCGGTGAGGTCGATGGTGTGCAGGCCCTTCTTATCCGTGGCGAAGGCGTAGCGGAACTGGACGCCGATGCCGGTCGCGGAGTGGATCTCCGGCACGGTGCCGACGATGCGCGGCTGGAGCGGCGTGTCGATGTCGATGACGACCAGCCCTTCCCTCGCGCCGACCAGGACCCAGCGTCCGGCGACGTAGAGCGACTCCGCGCCTTCGAGGGCGCCGTCCGGATTGAAGGTCAACGCACGGGCGAAGAAGTTGTTGGCCGGATTGGCGTCGGTCAGCGTGGTGACGTCGACGAGGATCAGTCCTTCCTCGCGGTCGGCGATGTAGGCATACCGATACAGCGGGTGCATCGGCTGCTCCTGGTTCTCGGGGATGAGCGCGGTCTTGCGGGTGGCATCGACGGGCATGGTCGTCGGCAGGGCCACGGCGCTGGCGAACTTCGTCTTCACGAAGGTGCGCTGTCCGAGGGGCGAGACGGGGGCGGTGACGATGCGCTCGGAGAAGTCTTTGTTGTCGATGTTGGCGATGTCGTAGACGTGGAAGCCTTCCTCCCCCATCGCCACGAACGCCCACTCCCCGCGCACCTGGATGCTGCGCGCGCCCTCGGAGGGGTGTTCGTACACTTCCTTCAGCTTCTTGCCGCCCTTCTGGTGCTTCGCGTAAAAGTCGGGATAGACGACCTTGTGCAGCGACGAGCCGATGACGGCCTGAGGCTCGTCCCACTCCGTCACCGCGACGGCCTCGATGGCCTCTTCCGCGGCGACCCAGACGTAGCGGCCGATGAAGTTGACGAAGTTCGTTCCCTGCAACAGGAGCTGGGCCATCCAGGCGTTGTTGTCATTGGCCTCGGTGACGTGGCAACTGTTGCAGCCCTGCGTCTCACGGCTGCGCACCGTGTGGGGGACGTGCGGGTTGAAGGCCTGGCTGCTGTAGCCGGGCGCGGAGATGGGCGGCTGCTGGATGTAGATGCGCTGGCGGAAGGCGTTCGTGGAGCTGAGCACGAGCGCGCTGGAGGAGCGCACCGGCGCGAACTTCTTCCCCTTGGTGGTGCCGTTCACGCCGAGCATGAAGGTGTCGGTGCGGATGACCTGCGGGTTGTACGACGCGTAGTTGCGCGTGACCGTGCCCTCGTAGTGGTTCATCTCCGTCTGCGCGTTCTGCTCCTGCGGCAGGTGGCAGCCGGAGCACGACGTCATCCAGGATGTGTGGCAGGCGTAGCAGGTCATCTTGGCGTCGGTGTGGGCCGGCCCGCCCTCGGAGCTCTGGATGGTCTTCGCATAGTGCGAGCGCGGGTTGAATTTGGCGTGGCCGGGGGTGACGGTGTCCTTGACCTGCAGCACTTCCCACTGCTGTTTCGGATTGACCATGGAGCGCTGAAAGAGCTTGCCGTTCGACCAGGCGAAGCGGCGCTGGCCGAACGGCGTGGTGCCGTAGCGGAGGTCGTTGCCGCCGACCGGCGCGGCCGGTCCGGAGGTGCGCAGGTTGGTGTAGCCCTGGGCGTTGCCGTGGCAGTCCTGACACTCGATCTCGATGGTGTTGCCGTACTCGGCGTAGAGCTGGCCGTTGCCGTGCTCGTCCTGCGAGAAGTGGCAGTCGACGCAGTGCATCCCGCGCTCGAGATGGATGTCGCGCAGGTGCACGGCCTTGGTGAACTTCTCGGCGTCGTCGAACGGGACGATCTGCCCGTCCTTGTCGAGCAGGTTGCCTTTGCGGTCGCGCTTGAAGACGGCCATGAAGTTCCAGCCGTGGCCGTGATAGTCGGCGAACTGGGTGTGCTTGGCCTGCGAGTTGAGCTCCGAGACTTTCTCGAGGAAGTCGACGTCGCTCCACAGGCCGCGCACGGCCGCGCCCTCGGGGTTCCGCTCCAGCGCGGCGCGTTTCTCGGCCTCGGTCGGGTACTTCTGCTCCTTCGGCCAGAGCAGCTCGGCGTCGGACTCGTAGTCCCACATGATGTAGCCGAGGTACGTGTTGACGAAGGAGTTGGGCTGATGCATGTGGCAGCTCATGCACTGGCTGGTGGGCACGGCGCGCGTGAGCTGGTGCTTGATCGGGTGACCCTTCTCGTTCTTCGGGATGGTCGGGTCGTCCGAGGCCGAGAAGCCGGTGTTGCCGTACGCGGCGAAACCGCCGGAGTGGAGCGGATCGCGGTCGTTGGCGTAGACGACGTGGCAGGCGCTGCACCCCGAGGCGCGGTAGTCGCCGGGATGCTCGTTCGTGCCGAAGTACGAGAGGTGCGGATCGTTGAGGCGGGTCTTGTGGATGTTGATCACGGCCGGCGAGATGCGCAGGCCAGTGCCGCGTCCGCGGTTCGAGAGCCGGATGTCGGGACGGCCCGATTCGTCGAAGGTGGTGGGATTGCCGATCTCCGGCGGGAACGAATTGTTCGCGGCGCCGCCGCGCTCGAAGGCGCGGAAGTACTCGCCGGGCTGGATGACGGTCCACTGCGGCATGGGCACGAGGATCGGCAGCGCGCCGCGCGCGACCTGATACGGCGTCGGCGGCGTGATGGGCTTGAGGACCTGCGGATTGCCTTCGCGGTTGTAGCTCTCGCCGAGGAGACCTTCCTTGCGGCTGAGGATCCCGTTGGCGTAGGGGGCGGCGGCCCAGAAGACGGCGCTGGTGGCCATCGTGCTGCGCGGCACGGCGTTGACCTGTCCCTGATGGCAGCCGCCGCACGTTTCCTGGGCCACGCGGAGGTCGCCGGGGTTCACGAACCGGATGTACTCGGGGGACTCTTTCATGGAGCGCGTGTAGAGCCGCTCGGGGTTGGCGGAGGATCGCTTGCCGTTGCGCATCCAGACGTCGGGGAAGCGCGGCGTGACGTGGGCGCGGGCGACGTCGGTGGCATTCGGATCGCCGCCGTGGCAGTCGACGCAGCCGAGCTTCACGGCGGCGGAGGCGTGCATCGGCTCGATGCCTTTATGACAGGAGAGACAGCCGGTGCTCTTCGCATCGGCCTGGGCCTGCGTCTGCCGCAGCAGCGGCGAGTTGCCCGACACCATCTGCGTCGACGGAGGCGGTGGTGGTCCCCCGGTCTGCGCCCACATCGCGGCCGCGACGGCGAGAGGAACGATTGTGATCAGCACCAATCCCTTGCGCATCATTCTCCCTAGAACTGGAGGATCAGATTCGTGAAGACGTGATACAGCGGCTCGCCGCTCTCGTAGATGTCCTTGAAGCCCTGCCCCGGCACGAAGACCGCCGCGCCGCCGACCAGCACCACGTTGTTGGTGAGGAAGGGGCGGTAGCGCAGGCCCATGCTGGCGTCGAACCCGAGCTCCTTGGAGATGCCGCCCTGGAAGAGGATCTCTTCGACCGGAGCCGTGTCCGCGAAGCGGATGTAGTTGCCGGTGAAGATGGCCTTGAGCCGCGGCGTCACTTCGACGTCGAGTCCGGTCGTGATCAGGGCCACGCCGGGGTTGACGAAGTTGGGCTGCCCTTCGTCCTTGCTGCTGCGCAGGCTGGTGAAGAGACTGCCGCGCTCCACGAGCGCCACGCCGGTGCCGGCCAGGCGGATGCCGAGGCGGTTGAAGAACGAGAAGCCGCCGCCGGCGAAGTTGGGATTGTCGAAGATGGAGTCGAAGCCGGTGCCGGTGCGGTCGCGCGGATCGCTGTCGCCGGTGGCGTAGAGAAAGCCGATCTTGGGACGGAGCCAGTCCTTGTCGAAGGAGACTTCGACGGCCAGGAGGCCGGCGCTGATGTCGATCTCGTCCTGCACATCCGGGCGCAGACGCGGGTCGGGTCCGGCGATCGGATTCAGCTCGTCCTTGCCGAAGACGTAGTAGAGGGCGTGGTCGACGTTGATGCGTCCGAAGTGGCCGAAGCCGGCCTGGCCGATGTAGAAGGCCTTGATCTCGTGCGGCGTGAAGACGCCCACCGGCGCGGGACGGACGAGGAGGCCGTTGCGGTCGAACTTGAGCGTGGCGTCGTCCTGGAAGGCGTGGATGCTGACCTGCTGCGTGTAGCCCTTCTTCCCCATGAAGTCCTGGGCGTAGAAGTTGGCGATGAGGACGCGCTGGTCGCGGAACTCGGTCAGGCGATTGAGGCCGCTGTTGGTGTCTTTCTCGAGGCGCTCGAAGAAGGCGGCGTTGTACTGGTAGCGGTTGTTGGCGTAGTTGCCGAAGAAGCGGACGCCGAGGTTGGTGTCGGAGAAGATGAAGCCGCGGAAGTCGCTCGTGAACGGCTGCGAGCCGACGCGGATGGACATGAAGTCGTAGTTCGGGCCGAGCACTTTCAGCAGGCGCTCGTAGAAAATCTCCTGCAGCGCGAGATGGCTGTCCTTGCGCTCGACGCCGCGGCGGACGTCGGGCTTGAGGATGCCCGGCTCTTCGACGCGCACGAAGTTGAAGTTGCCGATCAGCGTCGCCTTCACGCGCTGCTTGACGGGCTGGAAGGCGGTGAAGCCCTGGAAGAGATCGGCCGAGAGGACGAGGCTCTGGAGGAAGACGCCCTGGTCGTTCTCGCCGAAGAAGGTGAAGCTCTGCGGCCGGCCGGCGCTTGGGTTCGACGGCGTCGGCACGCGGCGCGACTCGACGAGGGTGTCGGAGATGCCGGTCAGGATGAGGAAGTGATCATCCGTGCCGAAGATCGGCAGGTCGCCCTTGAGGAGGTTCTGGTTGTACGGGTCGAGCGTCCCTCCCCGCTCGCCGAGCGGTCCCGGCACTTTGCGGGCCTGTATTTTTTCGTCGAGCTCGTAGGGCGGCGGCGCAATCCGCCACCGGTCGACCATCTCCTGCACGGCCTCGGCATTCGGCTCGGGCAGCGCGCCATAGCGCGGCGTGACGTCGAAGCCCGGCTGCCGCGCGACGTTGCTGTCTGTCTGGACACGCAGGAGCTGTGTGGCGGTCGTGCGGCCATCGGTGACGGTGAGGTCGTACGTGCCGGTCTTCATCGGCGCGGTCCAGACGAGCTCCCAGCGTCCGGCTTCGTTGGCGGTGGTCTGGCCCTTCCCGACGTTCTCGATGGTGACGGTGATGACGCTCGCCGGCATGGCCGTGCCGCTGATGGCGAACGGTACGCCCTCGGCGTAGACGGCGTTGTCGTCGTTGATGGTGAGGGGTGTCTGGGCGAAGGCGGCGCTCGCGCAGAGGAGCAGGATCACGATTGGCGCCACGAAAGAGAGACGACCGGGGGCCTCCGGCGGGCCGGTGCGACCGGCGGCGCTTGTTGGCCTGGCCTGAACGCACACCTGTCGACGGAACACGTGTTTGCGCGACGGACTGGGCTCAACCAGCGTTCCGCTCAGTCGCACGGGCCACCCCCGCACTCCGTGACGCCCTCGGGGTTGCGTGGGAACTTGAACATCGGGAGACGGGCGTTGTCGATCTCGAGGCGGTCGGCCCAGCGGTCGGTGGGCGGGAGGAACGTGCCGGCGCCGAGGTAGGTCACGTAGTCGTCCTGCTCGATGCCGTCGCCGGAGACGCCGAGGCCGCCGACGAGGGCGCCGTTGCGGACGAGGGGCGTGGCGCCGGCGAAGAAAGTCACGCCGTTCTGATTCGCGTTCGCGAGCTGCGAGCCCTGCGAGCACTGGCGGTTCACGTTGTTGAGGTAGAGCGGGAACCACGGTCCCGGCGCGGGATTGAAGACGCGCGAGTCGATGCCGGGAGGGAAGAACGGCTGCGAGCCGAAGCCGATCGTGCGCGTGGTGACGAACGTCCCGGCCGGGATGCCGGGCAGGTCGGCGCGCGCGTTCGGGTCGGCGCTGTTGAAGTAGACCACGTTGCGGGCCTTGGACGGGACGACGTCCACGGCGTCGAAGAGCGCGTCGGGCATGCGGTAGTGCGCGAGGATCGAGCCGTCGACGTCGACGACCGTGATGACCATGCGCGCGTAGCTGGCCAGCGGCAGGCGGACCTGGGCGCGCGTGCGCTTGGACGCGCTGATGCTGCGCTGCACGATGGCGTCGACTTCGGCGGCGGTGAGTCCGTTCGCCCCCGCGCCGGCGCGCGGTCCGACGAGGTAGCCGTTCGGCGCGCAGCCGCCAAAGTAGGGGCCGTAGCGGAAGGTGCCGTTGGCGGCGCCGGCGGTCGTGCCGGACGGACGTTCGAGACCGGTGGGGAGTCCGTTGGCGTTGAAGGTCAGCTTCACGTTCGGACCGAGGAACGGGAGACGGATGCCCTCGATGAAGACGTTCTCGGGGAACGGCAGCGGATAGCGCGGCAGCGGGATGATCCCCGCCGCGCCGAAGGCGCCTGTGACGGCGGCGTACTCTTCGAGATCGGTGTCGCTGTCGATGCCGTAGACGCCGATCGCGCCGAGGAGCTTGGCCTTGGTGACGATGCCCTCGCCGAGGTTCGCTTCGAGGACGCGGTAGAGCGGGATGCCGCCGGGTCGCACGGGACGGTCGGTGAGGCGCTGCGGGTTGGGTGCGTCGTCGAACTGGATCTTGCCGGTGACGAGGCCCGCGCCGCAGCCGGCGTTGTTGCTGGAGTCGCAGAGCGGCTCGGGCAGTCCGTCGCGCGCGGCGATGAAGGCGTTGATGGAGCGCGAGCGGACGACGCACTGATTCGGCGCCGCGGGGAGGCCGTTCCACGGCGCGTTGAGATCGCAGCCTCGGTTGGACTGCTCGATGCCATACAGCGCGCCGCTGTTGGTGTTGGTGAGTCCCGGCGGGAAGTGCACCTGGCTGATGAAGCGGATGGTGCGCGAGGAGAGCGGCGCCTGGCTGTTGCTGAAGAAGGCGGCGGTGCGGGCCACGCCGAGGGCGAGGTCGTCGTTGGCGGGCAGGGCGCCGGGCTGGCGGTAGAGGGCGAGCGGGCGTCCGGTGCGGTCGACGACGCCGATGGTGGCGGTGTCGTTGCCCAGCGCGGCGGCCGCGGCTTCCACGATGGCGCGTACTTCGGCGTCGCTGAGGGCGGGGAACGGTTCCGGGCCGACGTCACCGACCGAGCCGTCGGAGCAGACCCGCGGCAGGGGCAGCGCGGTGACGATCAGCTCGCAGCCGGGCAGCTCGGCGTGGGCCACGATGGGGGCGACGGGCTGGTTGCCGATCCGCGCGGCTCGCTGCTTGGCGTGGCCGGGCAGCACCACGGCGATCGCCAGGGCTCCGATAAGACTCCAACGCATCCGTTCCTGCCTCCCGTTCAAGCCACCCGGTGTGAAAGGTCTAGATCTGATAGGTGAATGTAGCGGCATTATCCGCCAGAACGATCGTATCTCCCCGCTTCAGTTGCACTTCGGTGATGCGCGGCGTGCCGGCCGCGCCGATGAAGGTACCGTTGGTCGAGCCCTGGTCGATGGCCCAGACCTTCCCGGCGCGCGGGACGATGCGCACGTGGCGCTTGGAGACGCGGCTGTCGGGGACGACCACCTGGGCGAGGCCGGCGTCGCGGCCGATGTAGATGCCGTCCTGCTCGACGACGAAGCGCTGCCCCTCCAGCGGACCGGCGGTGCAGAGGATCATGCCGTACCACTCGACGAACTCCGTCGAGCCGCCGGACTTGGCGCCTTCCTGCATCTCGGAGAGGTTGCCGATGCGCGTGGCGTCAGGGGGCGGAGGAACGGCGGGTGCCCCCGGGACCGGCGCCGCCGCGGCGGGCGGCATCGGCCGCTCGGGCGCGGGCGCGGGAATGGGGGGATTGGCAGACGCCGGTCCGGGCGTCGGCGCCGGAGGAGTGTTCGTCAACGGCGGCGGCGCGGGACGGGGCTGGGCGGGGGGTGCGGGACGGTCGCCGGCCTTCGGCTTGAGGCGCTGGAACAAGGCAATGCCTACGGGCACGAGCACCACCAGGATGAGCAGTGCAATCGCGACGAGCAGGATCTTGTCGATCATCCGCGCTTCTCCCCCGGACCCCGGCGTTCCCCCTGCGATGGGCGACGCCGCGGCAGCAGCCAGAATCGGTTTCGAGCGCACATGATACTCGTGACAGGTGATGCAGGTGCTGGCGGCGGTGGCGTTGCGGGCGTGGCAACTCGTGCAGTCGGCGCGCTTCGGCATGTGCACGTCGGCGGTGTTGACGCTGTCGCGCAGGCCGCGATGGCAGGACTCGCAATCGAGCCCGCTGTGGGCGGTATGGGTGAAGCTGGCGCCGGTCAGCCACTCGGTGACGATCTTCGGCGGCTCGACGGCGAAACGCTCGCCGCGACGCTGGAGGTCGTGGCACTTGCCGCACTTCACCTTCAGCACCTGCCCGGCGTTGATGACGGCGCGCTCGTCGAGGCCCACGACCGCGCGCCGGGTCAGCATCCTCCGCACCTCGGCCGGCGACTTGCCGATGATGTCGCGGTTGCCGGCGTACGTGGTGGCGATGTAGCCGTAGGCGAGCTGCGGATCGCCGCCGTGCGGGATCTCGGCGTCGGGGAAGCGGGCGTCGAAGGTGAGCTTGTGGCAGCGCTGGCAGTGCTGCTCGAACTCGAGATTCACGGGATCGGCCTTGCCGCGCGTGACGACGAGCTTATGGCAGCCGTCGCACTTCAGCTCCTCGCGCTTGCCGGTGGCGTTGAAGATGCCGCCCTTGCGCAGGTGGAGCTTGTGGTTGAAGCGGACGTTGTTCGGGTCGGCCGGGACGCTGAGCTCGGGATGCTGCTCGCCGAACTCGGTGATGACGCGCAGCTCTTCGTTCGCCAGCGGCGCCTTCACGTGCGCGGTGAGGCTGGCGTGGCAGGCCGCGCATTTCTGGTCGTTGACCAGCGCGAGCTTCTGCAGTCCGCGATGTTCGGTGTGACAGGTCATGCAGGACGGCGCGGCGATCTCATTGTCGGAGTGCTTGACGCGCTGATGGCACGACACGCAGCGCTCGTTCTTCACGCTGTTCCACGGGTCGTGACACGCCTCGCACTGCGTGGCGATAGCAACGCCGTTCGCTTTGTGTTTGGAATGCGCGGACGACAGTCCGCCCGGCATGAACGCTTTCTGTTTTTCGGGACGCGTTACCTCGCCGATGACCGCGAGCGTGACGATCAATGCGATGGCGACGAGGCTGGCCTTCGTCAGCCAGGAGCGATGCAGGCGATACGCGCCGGCGTAGTCGATCTTCTCCGCGCGCACCGGTTTGCCGCCACCGACGGCCGGTACCGCTGCGACGATGTCGTCTTCTTCGATGTCGACCGCGGCCGCCTTCTGCGGCGGCTTGGTGACGATGCGCAGGAAGAGCGGCTTGTTCGCCTCCGCGACCTGCACCTCCACGCGCAGATCGCCGGCCTCGATGACGTCACCCTTCGCCAGCCGCGCCGACTCGACCGGCTTCCCGTTCACGTACGTGCCGGTGATCGAGCCCTTGTCGGTAATCGTGTAACCGGCGGAGTCGCTCTCGATGACCGCATGCTCGAGCGCGACCGCCGGATTGTCCGAACGTAGCTCGGCATTCGTCCCGCGTCCAATGCGCAGCACGGACGTACGAATCTCGCTCAATGAGATCTGCCGGCCGGTGACGCGTTGGATGACGAAACTCATAACGTTGGGCAGGTAAAAGGAAAAGGGTAAAAGGTAAAAGTGCCGCTACGCGGCGATCCGCGCGAAGCGCACTTTTACCCTTTACCTTTTTCCTTTCACCTGAGTTCTCAAAACACTTTTCCGTAATAGAAGACCGCAATCACGTGCACGGTCCCGAACACGAGTACGGCAATCGTCACCGGCACGTGAATGTACAGCCAGAACTCGAGGACGTTCTTGTAGCGCTGCTGGTACATGAGGCGCATCAGGAGCTCTTTGCGCTGGCGGGAGAAGACCAGCATCTGGCGGAGCTGGTCCTGCTCTTCCTTCCCCACCAGGGCCAGGAGCTTCGACCAGTCGGCGGTGGTCTGCTGCGGGCCGCGGCGCATGCGTGCGAACAGGAGGCGCCAGCCGGCCAGCCAGCCGGGCATCGACTCGGCCATGAGGCCGTCGTAGATGCGCACGAACGGGGCGGAGCGGCCGTTGGCGACGCGGGCCATGTTGCGTCCGAGCTGGTTGAGCTGCTGCGAGATCTCGTCGACGGTGAGGTTGCTCTCGACCTCGGTCAGGAGGCGCGGCACGGTGACGAAGAAGATCGCGCCGGCGATGCCGCTGAGGATCACCACGGCGACGAGGATCAGCGTCGTCACGGCCACGGTGTCGTTGAAGCGCCCGCCGGTGTGCAGCACGAGCAGCACGAGCACGAGCAGGCCGAGGTAGATGTGGGATTGCAGCCACTGCTCCATCGTGCCGAGGCGGGAGCGGTACCAGCGCTTGCGGATGCCGTAGAACGCGAGGAGGAGGATCAGCAGATAGCCGGCGGTGCCGAAGATCAATCCGACCAGCGAGCCGCCGTGCGGAAACTCCCGGCGCACGCTCCAGACGAACGTTGCCACCACCACGGCGAGAAGCACGATGAAGATGCGGCGCCAGACTACGCCGCTTCGTGCGACCGGCATGCTATTGCGCTCCCCCTCGGGTGATGACGATCTCCTCCAGCGTGGTCCGATATTCCTCCGGCTCCAGGCGGATGGCCGCGCCGGTGGGGCAACTGCGCACACAGGCCGGGCCGCCCTTGATGTCGCGGCAGAGATCGCACTTCACGGCCTTGGTCTGTTCGACGTCGCTCTGGTGGCCTTTGCCGAACAGCTCCTTGACCCAGGAGAAGAGCGTCTTCTTCGGCTCAACGTGGATCATGAAGATGTTGCCGTAGGGGCAGTTGCGCTCGCAGTTCCCGCAGCCGATGCAGTTCGACTTGATGTAGACCTCGCCGCGCGGGTCGCGCACGAGGGCGTCGGGCGGACAGTCGAGCATGCACATGGGGTTCTCGCACTGCCAGCAGGAGTTCGGCGCGAGGAGGTTGTAGAACTTGATGCCGGTCAGCGACAGGCGAGCCTGCCCGTCGTCGTGGACACCCTCGCAGCCGCGGATGCAGTTCGAGCAGCGGATGCAGCGGTGCTCGTCGATGATCAGCGTCTGCGTCCCCATGACCACTTCCTCGCGGATGAGGTCCCCGAGGACCGCGCCGGAGCCGGGCGTGGCCTCGGCCACGAGGCTGGCGATGCGCCGCTCTTCGAGCTTCTTCATCGGCACGTCGCGGAGCTGGGGACGCGCGGCGATGAAGTCGTTGAAGTCCTTCTTGGAGAGCTTGATGATCTCGGAGGGAAAGATCGCGCTGACCGTGGCGGTGCGCGCGGAGTCGGAGAAGAGCGCCGCCTCGCCGAAGAAGTTGCCGGCCACGAGGTACGAGAGCACGACTTCCTTGTCGCCCGACTTCTTGGCGATCTTCACCATGCCGTTGCGGATCAGGTAAAAGGCGTCGGCCTTGTCCCCTTCCCTGAAGACGACAGCGTCCTTGCCGAACGCCTCCACCGTGGCGGCGTCGACGAGCTCGCCCAGCGCAGCCTCGGGGATCCCGGGGAAGAGATAGCCGCCGAATGCGCGGAGCATAAAAGCCTGGTCGACAAGGTTCTTCGCCTTCGGCGCGTTGCCGAGGAGCTTGAGGATCGACTTGCGGGGGATCTCGATGATGCGCGTCGTCCCCTGCGCGACGGCCGTGGCCGTGCGGCGGCGGCCGGAGATCAGGCTCATCTCGCCGAAGAAGTTGCCGGCCGTGAGCTCGGCGATGGTCTGCATCGTGGCGGCCTGCTCCGGCTTGCGCAGCAGCTCTACGCGCCCCGAGGCGATGATCAGGAAGTCGTTCGTGTAATCGTTCTGGTTGATGATGGCCTGGCCGCTGGCGTACTCGCGGACCTTCGTGGCCAGGAACGTTTCGCGGAGCTGCTGCTCGTCCGCGGCTGCGAGGAGCGGCACGCGGCTGCGGAGGGCGGAGATGCGCTCGCGCACGGAGCCTTCCCAGTACGGGAGACGCTCCTTGAGCACGGCCTCGTCGGCCGGCTCGACTTCGCGGCCCATGAGGTGCTCGACGACTTCCCACCCCTGGTTCATGCCGAGCTTGATGAGATCGCGGCCGCTGGCGGCGCCGATGAGGAAGAGGCCGGGCACGCTCGACTCGTGCACCTGGGAGAGGATCGGCCGCGCGTCGGCGCCGTCGCCGCTGTACCTGATGCCGACGGACTCGAAGAACTTGCGCGGCGCGTCGGCACCGAGCTTGAGGAAGAGCAGCTCGGCAGGAACACGTGTCACTTCGCCGCGCACGTTGAGGTCGCAGTAGCCGTCGTAGACCTGCTTGACGGTGGTGTTGAAGTAGACGGTCATGCGGCCGGAGGCCTGGCGGGAGAGGATGTCGCGCGTGAGGATCTCGTTGGCGCGGGTGATCTCGGAGCCGCGGACGATCAGGCCGACGCGGTTCTCGTCGGAGAGCGCGATCGCGATCTCGAGCGCGGAGTCGCCCGCGCCGACGACGAGGAGGTCCTGCTCGGAATGCTCGGCCGGATCGTTCAGCCGGTAACGCACGTGGGGCTGGTCGTCGCCGGCGCAGCCGAGCTTGCGCGGGTTGCCCTGCGTGCCCATGGCCAGGACGACTTTGCCGGCGTCGTACGCCGCGCCGGCCGCGGTCTTGATGGCGAAGCGCTCGCCTTCCTTCTTGATCGACTTCACTTCGGCGTTGAAGGCGACGTTGAGCTTGCGCTCGCCCGCAAAGTCGTTCCACGCGCCGAGGATGGACTCGCGTGAGCCGGCTTCGAACGGGAGGTCGCCGCGGGCCGGGATCATCACCGGCTCGGCCATGACGAACTTGCGGGCCTGGTAGTTGTAGATGGTGTCGGAGAGATGGTCGGTGCGCTCGAGGAGCACGTAGGTCAGGCCGTTGGCCTGGGCGTGCGCCGCGGTGGCCAGTCCGGCGGGACCGGAACCGACGATGGCGAGGTCGAATTGGGTCATAGGGATTACCTGGGTTTCCTGGGCTTCCTGGGCTTCCGTTGCTAGATCTGGATCTCCGGCGCGGTTCTCTCGCCGATCTTCGCTTCCTGGGCGACGTTGAAGGTCATGATCACTTTGCCGAAGCGGACGAGGTCTCCGTTGACGAGGAGACGCGGCTTGTCGACTTTCTCGCCGTTGACGAACGTGCCGTTGCGGCTTTTCAGGTCTTCGAGGACGAAGCCCTCGGCGGTGCGCGTCAGCTTCGCATGCTGCGAGGAGACGCTGCCGTCGGTGACGGTGATGCCGCTGCCGGGCGCGCGGCCGATGACGCACTCGGCGTCGAGCAGCGGGTACACGGAGTCGGGCGCGTCGTCGGGCGTCATGGAGCCGACGATGGTGTTCTTGCGGGAGAGGGTCTTCGGCGGGATTGTCTTCCGCGAGATGGTGGCCCGCTCCACGCGCGTGGCGTCGGCTTCGTCCTGCACCGGGATCGGATCGGTCTTCGGCGCGAACGGGTTGACCGGCTCTTCGCTCCCCGACTCGATGAGGCCGAGCTCTTCGAGCTCTTCGAGGCGGGTCACCAGTTGCTCTCGGTCGGCCCCGAGCTCGGCCACCAGCTCGCGCAACGTGCGCCCGGTGGCGAGACGGAAGAGGATCTTGAACTGCTCGCCGTTGAGACTGATGGCCTGCTGCTGCTCGGGATTCTCGACGACGCGGAAGAGGGTCTCATCGCGATACCCGCCGGACTCGGCGCGGCGTTTCGCCTCGTCGTGCAGCCCGTCGAGCGTCAGCGCCAGCGGCGCGGCGTTGTCCGGGAGGGCGAAGGTGTCGAGGAGCGTGAACGTGCCGCCGTCCCACGCAAAGGTGTCGAGAACGGCGTCGACGGCGTCCGGCACTTTGCTCGACTCGGCCCAGACGATGGTCTGGCCCTCGAAGAGGATCCGGGTGCGGCTCCCCTGACTCTCGAGATCGAGCGTTCCCTTACGGGAATCGGTGCAGAGAAAACGAAGCAGCTCTGCGGCAGGAAAGTGCCGCAGGCTTCCCTGGAGGATGACCTGCATGGTTCTGGTAAGTGTAGCAGCCAGATACGAGGGATGAGGTACGAGGGATGAGGTACGAGTTGGCGTCTCGCCCACTCATCCCTCATCCCTCATCCCTCGTACCTGTCTCACCAGAGCTCTTCGATGGGGAAGTAGCGTTCTCCGTTGACGACGGGGACGTATTCGAAGCCGCGGCCGAGGGGGTCGTCCGTGCGGACCTTGGTGTAGTCGATGCCGAGGGCGGAGTAGATCGTGGCGGTGACGTCCTCGGGGCGCACGTCGCGTTTGGCGCTCCAGCCGAACTCGATGGCCTGTTGGCCCGCGGCGTCGGTCTGGCCGATGACGCGGCCGCCCGGGGTGCCGCCGCCGGCGAAGAGGATCGAGTTGCGGAGGTAGTGATCGCGGCCGCCCTGGTTGTTCAGCGGGCCCACGGTGCGTCCGAACTCGCTGGTGATGACGATCAGCGTGTCGTCGAGGATGTTCATCGTCTCGAGATCGCTGAGCAGCGCGCCGAGGCCGGCGTCGAGCTCCGCGCACTGCGCGTAGAGAGACTGCGCGGCGTTGCGGTTGTAGATGTCGGAGTGATGGTCCCAGCCGCCGAGGGTGGTCTGGATGAAGCGTGTCCCCTTCTTCGCGGCGGCGAGATTGCGCGCGACGATGAGGGAGTCGCCGAACGTCGTGGCGCCGTAGCGCGTGTGCTCCTCGGTGTTGAAGGAGAAGAGCGTGTTGATGCCCGGCGCGTCCATGAGTGTCTTCGACTGGTCGTAGAAGTCGTTCATGTCCAGCGACGGCTTGCCTAGGGCGCCGGTTTTGCGCGCGGTGTCGAGCTGGTGCAGCAGGTCCCAGCGGCGCGTGAAGCGATCCGCACCCTCGGGATGCGACAGCGTGGCCAGCCCCGTGGCCGAGGACTGGATGCCGAACGGCGCGTACTTGGCCGGGAGATAGCCGGAGCTGGGGATGGTGCCGGAGTTGAGGGCGATGAAGCCGGGGAGCACGTCCGCGGCCGTGCGCGCGGCCTGCGACTCGAGCGCGACCACCGCGCCGATGTGCGGCGCGATGGCGCCGGTCGCGCCGGCGGGATTGCGCGAAATCTGCGCCCAGGTCTGTCCGAGCTGGTGCACCGCGGCCCACGACAGTCCGGTGCGGACGATGGTCAGCTTGTCGAGATGCTCGGCGGTCTTCGGCAGGAGTCCCTGCGGCCAGCGCAGCGAGCCGTAGCTCGTCGGCGCGAGGTCGGTCGGCGTCCACGCGCCTTCCTTCATGTCCCAGAGGTCGGTCTGGCTCGGGGCGCCGGAGAGGAAGATGAAGATGCAGCTTTTGGCGCTGTTGCGCAGCGAGGGAGCTTCGGTGGCGGTCTGCGCGAGGAGCATGCGCGGATCGAAGACGTCGGCGAACCAGGAGGCGACGAGGCCGGTGCCGGCGATGCGGGCGAAGTGGCGGCGCGAGAAGGCGTTCATACGAACAGGAACTCCAGGCTGTTGATCAACACGTACTGCAGGTCCTCGGCACGCTCGCCGAGGTTGCCGGCATTCAGGTAGTCGACGGCGATGCGCTTCTCGTCCGCGGTCGGGCGGCGGGAGAGCGTGGCCAGGTAGAGGCGCTCCACGATCGCGCCGCGGTCCTGCGTCGCATTGAGCGTCAGTTGCACGGTGGACGTGGGAGAGCGGCGCACGCGGTCGGTGACGACGCGGTCGTTCATGAACGAGAGGGCTTGGGCGATGGCGCTGTCGTTCGAGCGCGGGTTGTCGTCGCGGTCGCCGCGGCCGCAGGTGTTCATCAGCATGCCGGCGCCGGAGCGGCGCGACTCGGTTGGGTCGGGCAGCTGGATGCCTTTCGTCAGGATGCCGATGCCCGGCACGTTGAACTGGTAGCGCTGGTTGGTGGCGGTGCCGATGGCGTCGGCGAGGACCTCCGCGTGGAGGCGCCGCGGCTGGCGCCGCGCGAAGTAGCTCTCGTCGGGATGCGTGCCGGTGTACTTCGACGACAGTTGATACGCGTTCGACAGCGCGATGACGCGGAGCATCTCCCGCAGGCTGTAGCCGCGGGCGACGAAGTCGGTGGCCAGCGCTTCGAGCAGCGCGGGATGCGAGGCCTGCGTGGAGAGCTTGGCCAGGTCGAAACCGTTCACGGGCTCGACGATGGCGCGGCCGAACATCTCTTTCCAGAGCACGTTCACCGTGGCGCGCGCGAACTGGCGGTCGGCGGTGAGCATGCGGCCGTAGGCGACGCGGTACTTCTCGCCCGGCTTCGGCTGCTCGCCCGTGGTCAGGAAGGCCGGCGTGACGACGTTCGGATCGCCCGTATTCGGCGTGCGCGGCGACTTGTTCCCGTCGACGGTGTTGAGCCGGTACGCTCCGTTCGGAGCGTTGCCGACGTCGAACCGTCCGATGAAGGCGTTGGGGTTCGCGGGATCGGTGTAGCGCTCGAAGCGGGCCGTGGTGCGGGAGAAGAAGGCGGCCATCTTCCAGAAGTCTTCGCGATCTTTCTCGCGGAGATAGCTGTTGACCAGCTCGAGGTGGCCGAGGCCGTCGTGGCAGGAGATGCAGAGCGTGGGGAGGCCGAGGAACTTCTCGGTGGAGTGCGCGGCGAGATTGTCGAACGTGTCTTGCGGCGGGCCGTTGGGCTGCAACTGGCGGACGACGTAGTTGGCCACGCCGACTTCGAAGTTGCTCCCCTCCCCTGCCAGCACCTCGCGCACCATCTGGTCGTACGGCTTGCCGGAGGCGATCGAGTCGCGGATCCAGATGTAGTACGCGTTGCGGCCGAGGTAGTACTCGCGCGAGTTCGTGGAGACCTGCACGTTCTGCACGAGCTCCCCGAACCAGAGCGTCCAGCGGTCGGTGAAGGCCTGCGAGCGCAGGAGCTCGTCGATCTTCTTGGCGCGCTTGTCGGTGGCGGCGTCGGCCACGAAGGCCGTGACTTCGTCGGCGGTGGGGATGGCGCCGGTGAGGTCCAGGGTGACGCGGCGGAGAAACTCCTCGTCGCCGGAGAGCGGCGCGGCGGCGATGCCGTTGGCCGCCAGTCTGGCGAAGATCTCCGCGTCGATGTAACTGGCGGTGGGGCCACCCCCCGGGCGTACGGCGCGCTGTTTGGAAGGCGCCTCGAACGCGATGAGCCCCGTCACGATGAGAATCAGCAGTGCTGCGCGTCGCATATGTCTCCTAGACGGGGCGGAAGGACGGACGTTTACACGGCGGTCCGCTCCATACCCGCAATTGTGCTACAAAGCGGCCATGCTCGCGCACCTCACGGACACGTTCTTCGAGCCGCACGTCGGCACCAGTTTCTGGGTGGAGTTCCCCAACGGAGGGAAGGTCGAGTTGCGGCTGACCCGCGTGGCGAAGGTGATGGAGAGCGAGGCCGCCCGCCTCGAACGTCACCCCTTCTCGCTGTTCTTCGTCGGCCCGAAGTCGTTCATGCTCGCACAGCACACGTATCACGTCACGCACCCGGAGATGGAAGCGATGGACATCTTCATCGTGCCGGTCGGGCAGGACGCGCAGACATACCAGTACGAAGCGGTGTTTACCTAGGAATCGCGCGGCAGAACCGCACGCGTGCTGCTGCCCGTAGCGGAGCGTGCGGGGGCTATGGACTGCGGCGGCCGCAGACGCCGCTTTCACTGCCTTCGTGGTGCGGCGTCGCTGTGGCACCGAAGGCAGTGAAAGCGGCGCCTGCGGGCGCCGCAGTCCATAGCCCCCGCACGACGGGGTCCTCGTTGACTGAGTGGCTGGAATCCTTCGATTCACACCATGGTGTGTATTCAAATGCTCCCCGACCTATCGGAACACACCATGGAGTGAATCTTAAATGCTTCGGGGAGCTTCCAGAGACGCCTGAGCGTCCTCGCAAGGCTACAGAAGGGGTCCCAAAACACTCCATGGTGTGTGTTCGTGACGCGTTTCGGGTCTTGCACGACGTCCGCAGAGCCTTCGGACACACACCATGGTGTGTATTGAGGCTCCCGGGATGCTATTTATTCACTCCATGGTGTGTTTCGACGGGTCGCCGAGTGTCTCGCGAAGCATCATGGGGGTATTCGAGAGGCATCGGCGGTGTCTCGGATTCACTCCATGGTGTGTTTCGATGGCCCGCCGGGCGTCTTGCGAGGCATCATTGGGGTATTTCGAAAGGCATCGGCGGCACTTCAACACCCTCCATGGAGTGTTTGAAAGCTCCGGGGGAGCTGTACTAAGCGGCCGGCGTCCAGCGCATCAGATAGTAGACACCGTTGGTGTCCACCTTCTCGAAGCCGAGGCGCTCGTAGAGACGGAGGGCGGGGTTGTAGGACTCGACGTGGATCGTCACCGGCTTCCCCACGCTCGCGCCACGCTCGAGGACTTCGCGCACGAGCGTCGTGCCGACCCCGGAGCCGCGCCACTCGGGCATGAGGGCGATGTCGACGAGGCGGATCTGGTCGCGCCATTCGTCGATCCAGAGGCGGCCGATGGCCTGGCCGTCCTTCTCGATGATGTTCTTCTCGCAGGTGGGGTAATGGAGCTGGTAGTGCTGGTACTGCGCGCCGAACTGCTGGTCGAGGAACTCCTTCTTCTGGAGCTCGTCGAAGGGGAACTGCTTCAGTTCCTCCTCCCGCGTGGAGCCGTAGAGGAGCCGCATGAAGTGGTAGTCGGCGGGAGCGGCGGGCCGGAGGGTGATCGCGCCGCGGCCGGCGCGATCACCCGTGGGAAACGAAGTCACACTCACAATTTAGCGTAGTCGACACGAAGCACGAAGTGCTCGAACGGCGCCACGCTGCCGGCGCCGTCGACCAGGGACCAGCGGCCTTCGACCATGCGCAGGGTCCAGGCGGACCAGCGCGGATCGGAGTCGCCGTCGAACATCGGGACGATCACGTAAAAACCGCGGGCGAGTTTCACCGCGTCCGGCTCGTTCTGCAACGTCAGCGTGAGCGGAATGGGCGTGCTCTCGGTGGCGTCGATGGTGAGCGCGGAGCGGCGGGAAGCCGCGCCGGCGGGCGCACCGGTCTCGACTCCGACCGTGAAGACGATCTTCTGCACTTCGTCGACGGGCACGTTGAAGCCGACGCTGTTGCTCTGGCAGCCGGTGGTCCGGCTGCACGACCACGCACGGAACGGGGCCACGCGGCGCTCGGCGCCGTCGAGGTACGAATAGTTGGCGAGCAGTTCGACGGCGCGGCGCCGGCGAGGGTCGGCAGGCGCTCCACTCACGCCCGACACGACGATGCGAGCACCGCGGCCGATGAACGCCCCGTCTCCCGCCGGAATGCTCGACGCGGCGGCCACGGCGGCGTTCTCTTCGAACGCGGCAAAACCGACCGCCAGGCGCTTCGGCTGCGAGATCGTCTCAGCACCGAAGACCCTGGGGCCCACCGTGGCCGCGGCGACGGCACACGTCGATGAAACGATCAGGAACTGGCGCCGGCCGATGAGGTGGCGGTTGGACATGGTGTTCTCCTTGTTTCTCTCTTCTCTCTCGATCACTTGCTGCACAACCTTCTAACCGCGCGGGGGGAACACGCCTTGGAGCGCGATGTTGAAGAAGAACGTCAGGTAGGGCTGCATGTTGTTGTGGGGCTGGTCGCCGCCGGCGGGGGCGAGGGCATTGGGAGACATCGCGACCAGCGGCGCGCCGGCGGGCGGCAGATAAGGTGTGGCGTTGGCCGTGCGCGCCAGGACCGCGCCCGTCGGCAGGTTTGTATCCGCAGGCGGAACCTGCGCGATGATCGCATGGGCGTGTGCCGGGATCTCCGACTCGAGTAGCGTCACCGTCTCGGATCCGCCGGTCTCACCAAGATCATGGAGCGACAGGCCGGGACCCTGTCCCGGGTGCATCGGTGCCCGCCCCTCGAGGTCGGGAAGCGCAAAATTGGACTTGCCGTCGCCACCGTAGGTGGTGCCGAGCAGCGAGAAAAGCGCCGTGTTCTGCGACAGCGGCAAAAGCTGCCCGTTGCACCAAGCCCACCCTTTGGGGGCGAAGTTGAAGGGGAAGATGCGGATTTCAGCAACAAACGGATCGGCCATTTTCAAATCTCCTTCGTTAGCATCGCGGTTGTCGGGTAAATCACTGCGTCCTAGGTTGGAGACGGGAAGAGGCCGAACAGCGAGATGATGAAATCCACGCAGAGATAAGGCTGGAAATTGGTGTGCGGCTGACTTCCGCCGACCGGGCCGACGGACTGCGGCGCCATCGGCGAGCCACCGGGCGTGCTCTGATAGGCGTCGAACGTGTTCGTCTGGGCGGTGAGGTTGTTCGCCGGATTCGCGTCGTTGGCGATCGAGGTCGTACCGAGCAGCGGATGGGTGTGGATGGGGATCTGATTGACGGTCAGCGTGATCTCTTCCGCGCCGCCTGTCTCCGCGAGAATGAAGCCATTCCCCTGATGGATGGGGATGCGTCCGCGGAGATCCGGGAGTGCGAACGTGCTCTGCCCGTCGCCGCCATACGTGGTGCCGATGAGCTGAAAGAGCGTTTCGTTCTCCGAGATCGGCAGGAGTTGACCTTCGCAGAACATCCACCCTGCGGGGGCGAAGTTGCCGGCGAACATCCGGATCTCACCTACATAAGGTTGTGCCATGTGTATTGCTCCTTCCTAGTTCGGGCTTGGGAAAATGCCCTGCAGCGCGATACAAAAACTCAGAGTGAGGAACGGCTGCATGTTGAGGTGCGCCTGCGAGCCGCCGACGTTGGAAACCGCCTCCGGCGCAAAGGCCACGAGGTTGTCGGCGCTGTGGTACATCTGGCTCGGCGTCGGCGCGAGCAGGTTGCCCGCGGGGATGAGAGCATTGCCGTTCGTACTCGTTCCACTCAATACATGCGTATGCGTCGGCAGCTCGGAGATCGACAGCGTGTGCGCCTGCTCGCCTCCCCTTTCTCCGAGCGTGTGACCGCTGCCGACATGAATCGGCGTGCGGCCCCGCAGATCGGGAAGCGCGAAGTTCACGCGGCCGTCGCCGCCGAACGTGGTGCCAAGCAGCGAAAAGAGCGCCTGGTTCTGGTTGATGGGCAGCAACTGGCCGTTGCTCAACGCCCAACCCTTGGGGGCAAAAACGAAACTCATGATTCTGATCTCGCTCAGAAATGGCTCTGCCATGTCTCCTCCTGTCTACTGATCGTTACGGAGTGCTAATGGGACCTGGAATAAGGGTACAGGCAGAGCTCGCGCTCGCACTGCCGGTGTTGGTGCTGATCAATTGCGCGGTGCAGCTCGCGCTCGCCGGTGGCGTATCCACCAGTTGCAGCGTCGAAAGACCGGTGCGTAGCAAAGCCAGATGTGTCGGGAGCAGTTCCGCCGTCGCGCCGGCCGGGACGATGTTGTTCCGGACATCGGTACGGACGGTGTTGCAGACCGAGACGCAGTTGGACTGAATGAAGATGGCCGAAAGCGGGAACCCTGATGTGTCCTGAGGATTGACGTCGTTGTTCGTCACGGTTACGTCGAGCCCGCCGTTGCCATTGCGCCCCACGATCTCGATCCCGCGGCCGAACGGCGTTTGGCGCACCACGTTACCGTCGACGAGAGCCGTGGCGTCCGCGCCACCGTTGATGTTGATGCGCATGCCGTTGCCGGTGGCCGATCCCGAGCCCACGACGCCCGCAATGCCGACAGTGTTGTTCAACACCTTCGCCGTCAGCACGCCACCCGCGGGCGAACCGGCACCGGTGAAGACGTTGAGCGCTTGGCCTGCGTGACCGAGGAACGTGTTCGACGACACCTCCATGACGTGCGACGAGGTGCTGTTCTGGGTGAGGTCCGCACCGATGTTGTTGTTCGAGAACGTATTGTTCTGGATCAGCGTCGCCTGGATCTGCGACGTCATCTCGGAGCTCACCTGAATGCCGTCCGCGCGGTTTCCGGACAACGTCGAGCCGGTGAGCGCAAAGGACGTGACGACTGCGTTGCCGGTCGCGGTGAAGTTGATGCCGTTGTTGCCCATCGCCGCGTTCGTGTTGCTGAACGTGCTGCCGGTGATCGCGAACGACGCCGTCCCGGTGGTGTTGACGATGTCGAGGTTGTCGTGCGGCGAAGCGGTGATGATCGAGTTGCTGATCGCCACCGCGCCACTCACTTCATCGAGCTCGACACCGTCATCGGTAGTGGTGCCGGCGGTGTCGGAGACGGTCGACGACGCCAACATGAATCCGTTGACGTTCTGGCCGTTGATGCCGTCCGTGCCGGAGTTCTGGATGGACATGAACGAGAAGCTCGGGCTGGTGGTGTTCACCAGCGACACGCCCGCACCGGTCGTGTTCTGGATCGTGCCGCCGCTCCCCGCCGTGCCCGTGCCGAGGACCTTCAGGCCGCCGACCGTGTCGGTGTTGTTGAGGACGATGCCGCTCGCGGCGCCGGTCGCGGAGATGCTGGTAAAGGCGAGATTGGCGCTGCCGATGGTGGTGTTGGTGACGGTGAGGCCGACGCCCGCGGCCGCGGAGATCGCGCCGCCGCCGGAGGTGACGCGCATGCCGGTGGAGCCGGTGTAGAGGCCCGTGCTGGCGATGGTGACGCCGGTCGTGGCGCCGTGCGCGCTGAGGGAGCCGAAGGCGAGATCGCCGCTGGCGCCGGCGAGCGTCATGCCCGCGCCGCCGACCGGGTCACCCGCCGCACCGATCGCGATCGTACCGGCATTGACGGTCTCGAACGCGGCAGTGGCCGCATTCGCGTCGAAACGCGCAGCCGTGATCGAAATGCCGTTGCCGGCGGTGTTGCCGCTGATCGTCACGTTCGAGAGACCGTTGACGATCAGGGTATCAGCAGCGGACCCGTCCACCACAATGCCGCCGCCGGCGGGCGAGGCGACCGAGCCGTTGGTGAAGGAGAAGATGACCGTGCCGTCCGTGGCGAGGAGGTCGACGCCGGTGCCCATCGAGGTGATGGCTGTGTCGTTGATCGACACTGCCGTCCCCGCCGCGCTGTCGGCATTGATGTCGATGCCCTCGGCGCCCGTGGCCATCAGCACGTTGCTGTAGATCGCGGCCGACGCGGCGGAACCGCCCGACGGGCTCGTGACCTCGATCGGGTTGCCGCTCGGAGTGGTGATGTTGAGGCCCGCGATCTCGACGCCGGCCACCCCGATGACGAGCACGGCGTCACCGGACGCGATCACGTTCGGGCGCGTGCCCGGCGCGACGAGCGTCGTGGGGAAACCGTTGCCATTGAGGTTGCGCGGGATGATCAGGCCGACGCCCTCGCCCCACAGTCGCTGCGAGGCCTCGAGCTCGATCGAGCCGTTGACCGTCGAGTTGTGGACGAAGATGTAATCGCCCGCCCCGTCGACGTCGCCGCCGCCGTTGAGCGAGGCGAAGTTGGTGAACGGTGAGGTCGAGGTGCCGTTGCCGCCCGGCAGGGCCGAGCCGTTCACATACCAGATCATGTCGTGGATCGTGAGCGTGACGGTACCGGCGGCGCTGGCAGGCGCGCCCGCCGCGGGCTGGTCGGTGATGGTGTACTGGAACGAGGCGCTCGTCGCGCCGGCCGACGGCTCGAAGGTGAACGTGCCGTTGGCCTCGAGGGTGACGGTGCCGCCGGTAACCGCGCAGACGAACGGCGCGGTGGTGTCGGCGCAGCCGACGACTCCCGTGATCGTGAACGGATCGCCTTCGATCGTGTCGGCGTCGTTGTGGAAGACGCCCGTGCCGGACGGCGTGGTGTCGGACACGTGCGGAGTGACGTTGGAGCCGTGGTCGACGCGAAGCTCGGTGTTGCCTTCGGTCTCCCAGGCGTCGTTGTTCGCGGTCGGCGGATCGTTGATGCCGTTGACGGTGATCGTGAACGTGACCGGGGCGCTGGTGTCGACGCCGCCGTTGGCCGTGCCGCCGTTGTCCTGCGCGGTGACGGTGACGGTGGCGCTGCCAAATGCGTTCGAGGCCGGCGTGAAGGTGAGCACGCCGGCGGCGTTGATGGAGGGCTGGACGCTGAACAACGCGTTGTTGCTGTTCGTTGCGGAGAAGGTCACGGTCTGGCCCGACTCGTTCGGACCGGCGCTGATGGCCGTGGCCCACGTCGCCGAGTAGGCGCCGCTGTCTTCATTCACCGTGACGTCGCCGCCGGCGGTGAAGGTCGGCGCGTCGTTGACGGAGCCGACGTTGATGGTGAAGGTCTGCGGAGCCGAGGTGTCGACGCCGCCGTTGGCAGTGCCGCCGTTGTCGGAGAGCGTGACCGTCACCGTTGCACTGCCGCTCGTATTCGCGGACAGGGTCAAGGTGAGGTTGCCGCTCGGGTCAATCGACGGCTGGACGGCGAAGAGGGCGTTGTTGCTGTTGGAGACGTTGAAGCTGACGGTCTGGCCGCTCTCGTTGGCCGGGCCGGCGCTGATGGCCGTGGCCCAGGCCGCGGAGTAGGCGCCGCTGTCCTCGAGCACCGTCACGTCGCCGCCGCCGGTGAAGGAGGGCGCGTCGTTGACGGCGTTCACCGTGATGGTGAAGGTGACGGTGGACGACGTGTCATCGCCGCCGTTGGCGGTGCCGCCGTCATCCTGCAGGTAGACGGTGACGGTCGCGGAGCCGTTGGCGTTCGCGCTCGGCGTGAAGGTCAGCACGCCCGACGCGGAGATCGCCGGCTGCGAGGCGAACAGCGCGTTGTTGTCGTTCGAGACGACGAAGGTCAGCGACTGGCCGCCCTCCCCTGCCCCGGCGGAGATGGCCGAAGCCCACGCGGCGGAGTACGCGCCGGAGTCTTCGTTCACGGTGACGTCACCGCCGCCGGTAAAGGAAGGCTCGTCGTTGACGGCCGTAATGGTGATGCTGCTCGTCTGCGGCGCGGAGGTGTCGATGCCGCCGTTGGCCGTGCCGCCGTTATCCTGCGCGGTGATGGTGATGGTCGCCGAGCCGGACGCGTTGGCGGCCGGCGTGTAGATCAGCGTGCCGTTCGAGGCGAGCGCCGGCTGCACGGCGAAGAGGGCGTTGTTGCTGTTCGTGACGGTGAAGGTCACAGTCTGGCCCGATTCGTCGGCGGGGCCGGCGGAGATCGAGGTGGCCCAGTTGGCGAACGTCTGCGGGCCGGAGTCCTCGAGCGACGTCACGGACGGACCGGCGAGGAACGACGGAGCATCGTTGACCGGCGCGATCGTGATAGTCGCGGTCGCGTCGTCGGTGCCGCCGTTACCGTCATTGGCGCGGAAGACGAACGAGTCGCCGCCGTTGTAATTGAGGTTGGGCGTGTAGTCGACGGTGGCGCTGGTCGGGCCGGTGGAGATCACCGGTCCGAGGGAGCCATTGGCGGGGCCGGAGACGATGGTGAAGGTCAGCGAGTCGCCGTCGGCATCCGAGCCGGTCAGCGTGATCGTGACGGTGGTGTCTTCGTTGGTCGACGCGCTGGCGTCGTTCGCGACCGGCGGAGTGTTGCAGGTCACGAGCGGCGGGACGCCGACGGGCAGCGAAGGCGCGGCCGGAGAGCAGACGCCGGTGTGCGTCTCCGGGAGCGGGCTGGTGGCAACACCTTCAACCGGGAAGGAGGTGCCGGTCGTGTTGATCGTGCCGCAGGCGGTGAGGACGATGGAGCCCTGATCGGCGGGCGCGAGACCGGAAGTCGATCCGACCGGCCGGACTTCACCGAGACCGTTCGTCCAGACGATGTTGCCCGAGTGAGAGCGGATGGCGATCGAGCCCCCGCCGCGGTTGTTGTTGTTCGTGTTGAAGTCGCCGTGCGCGCGGATGGCGGCGGTGTCAAGGTTGACGTCACCCTTGGCGGCGATCTGCACGCTGCCGCCCGTGTCGCCGCTGGCGGAGTGGCCGTCGTCGATCAGTTTGCCGGAGCCGTTGACGGCATCGCCGAGCGAGGTGATGCGAATGACGCCGCCGTAGCTCTTGGAGTCGTGCAGGCCCGGGAGCGAAGTGATGAGGTAGAGCGAGCCCGCCGCCGGTGCGCCGAACAGGTCGATGGTCTCGGCGGCGAAGATGTCGACGCCTTTGTTGGCGGCGGTGCCGGTCGGCGCGTCGGCGCGGATGCGGCCCATGCGCGTACCGCTGCCGCCGAGGTCGCGGCCGTCCACGAGGACGTCCTTGCCGGAGCGGATGCTGACTCTGGCCGCGCCGTCCTTGCGCGAGAGCGCGGCGACGAGGCCGCGGACGGTGATGCCGCAGCCGTCGATGGTGACCGGGCCGGCGCCGCCGTCGGCGCCCTGCGAGATGATGTTCGCGGTGGAGCCGATCACGACGGCCGGCTCGACGAAGGTCGAGGAGCCGATGGTGATCACGCCGCCGATGGTGTTGCTGGTGCCGCCGTCGAGGGCGGCGCCGCCGGAAAGGCGAGTGGCCAGGAGGGTGCGGCTCGGGCCGGAAAGGACGTTACCGTCCACCGTCACGCTGGCCGCCGAGACGAGGACGATGGCGCCGCCGCGCGCGTTGGCGCTGCCGGAGTCGATCGTGCTGCCGGCGCCCACCGCGATGTTGCTGGTGACATTGGCCGTGATGGCGCCGCCGGTCGAGCCGCTGGAGCTCTTCGAGGCGGTCGACACGATGGCGTTGCCGCTGAGGGCGAGGTTTCCGCCTACAGTCAGCGTAATGGCGCCGCCGATTCCGGAACCGGTGCGGTTCTCGGCATAGAGCGCGCCTCCGGCGTTCACCGACATATTGCCGCTGACGGCAAATGCCATGGAGCAGGCGTTGTTGCTGGCGCCGGTGTCGTCGTTGCAGTTGACGGTGCCGTTGACGACGAGATTGCCGTCGCTGACGGTAAAGACGCCGTTGACCGAGCCGTCATGATCGCTCGACGAACCGTCGAGGGATGCGAACGCATTCGTCCCCGAAATGGTGACGTCGTGGGCCATGACCGGAACGGCGATCAGGGCGAAAAGAGAGAACAGAAGCCTGACCGACAGGGATCGCATACAGAAGCCCCTCCGTGGGTGATTGTTGTTTGAGGACCGGGGAAATGCGCCGCCCACCTCCACAATGCGGGGACGCTTACTGCATCAGTTCAAACGTGCTGCGAATCGATTTTCTCTCGGACGATTGGAGCGACAATTTAACGTCACTTTCCGAGAAGAGCAAGCACTCATTTGATGACCCTGTTTGCATTCGGGACGGGGCGCCATAAGTGCGCAAATGCGGGGTGGAGAAGAGGGTGGAGGGGCGACTTTTGCGTGCCGCGCAAAACAAACGCCCCGCACGAATGTGCGGGGCGTTTTCGTTCGAGTCGTGGTGCAGGAGTTACGGCGTCGTGATCGGACCGGCGATCAGCGAGCAGCCTGCGTTTGCGTTGGTATTACCGGTATTGGTACCGGCCAGTTCACTCGCGCAGGTTCCGGAGATCGGCGCCGTCGTATCCACGAGTTGCAGGGCCGACGCTCCGGTCTCGATCAGCACGAGTTGCCCCGCGACCAATTCACCCGTGGGGGCGAAGGCCGGCACGGTGTTGCTCCTGACGTCGCTTCTCAGCGTGTTGCACACCGAGAGGCAGTTTGACTGCAGGAAGATCGCGGAGAGTGAGAAGCCGCCGTTCTGCACCGTCGCGACGTAGTCCGGATTGACATTGTTATTTGTAATGGTGATGTCGAGGCCACCGGTGCCGTTGCGGGAGATTACTTCGATTCCGCGGGCGTTCGGCGTCTCGCGAATGACGTTGTTGCTGAGCAGCACCGTCGCCCCCGCACCACCGTTGATGTTGACCCGGATGCCGTTGCCGACAGCCGATCCCGAGGCGAACGAGCCGGCGAGACCGATGCGATTGTTGTCCATCGTCGCTTCGAGCGTGCCACCGGTGGTCGGTGCCTGAACGGCGGAGCTGAACAGATTGATCGGCTGGCCTGCATGCCCGCGGAACGTGTTGCTCAACACGTTGTACGTGAGGTTCGCAACGCCGTCATGGTTGAGGTCCATGCCGATGTTGTTGTTCTGGAACGTGCTGTTCTGAATCGTGGCGTTCGTGACCGTGGCCGTGGTGACGTTCGACGCCGGCTGCATCTGCATTCCGTCCGCGAAGTGGTTCTGGAAGACGGAGTTGTCGATGGTGAAGCTCGACACGGTCGCGTTCCGGATCTCCCAGTTCAAGCCGCTGTTCAGCACCGAGCCCGTGAAGACGGTGTTGGTGATGCTCCAGGTGGAGGTGCCGCTGGCGATGCCGCTGCCGAAGTTGTCGTGCGGCGTCGGTCCGATCGTGGAGTTGGAGACGGTGACGGCGCCGTTGATGGGCGTGCCCGTCGAGAAGTCGCCCATCTCGATGCCGCGATCGCCCGCTGCGCCCGCGGCGTCGGTGATGTAAGAACGGTCGAGCGTGAAGCCGTTCACGTCGCTGGCCAGGATGCCGTCGCCGCCGCTGTTGAGGATGTACATGCGCGTCAGCGAGACGCCGTCGACGTTCGTGAGCTGAATCCCGTGACTGGTACTGGCCTGAATGGTGCCGCCCGTGCAATCCGCCGTCACCGGTGCCCCAACGGTCGCCGGAGTGCCGAGCACGTATCCGGTCACGGTGCCGCCGCAGTTGCCCGCGGAGTTGCCCCTCACCTTGAATGCACCCGCGCCCGTGTTGTTGAGGATGATGCCGCTCGGCGCGCCGTTGGAGCTGACGCTGCGGAGCTCGACGCCGGCCGCGCCGATGGTCGTGCTGGTGATGTTCACCGCCGTGCCGGTGGTGGTGGTGATCTTGTTCACCAGGGCACCGGTCGCGTTGATGTTGCATCCGCTCTCGTCGCAGATCTCGAGGATGCCGCCGCCGCTCACGCTGAGCGCCGCGGCCGAGCCGGTGCTGAGCACGAGGCCGCCCGAGAAGCGCACGGTCGTGCCGGCCGAGTTGCCGCTCATGGTGATGCCCGTGCCGTCGCCGTCGTCGCCGTCCGTGATGGCGCCGGAGAAGAGGATCGTGCGCGTGCCGGTGTTGCTCGAGATGGTCATGAGCTGCCCCTGGTCATCGGTGATCGTGCCGGGGTACGTGACGTTCACGCTGCTCGTGCTGATGAAGAAGTCGGCGCTCGTGGCGTTCGTGATCACGCTCGTGCCGCCCACGGTGAACGTGCCGATGACGCTGGTCAGGTTCACGCCGTTGCCCGTGCTGTTCGTGCTGACGACCTGGCTGAGCACGAGGTTCGCGGTGACGGTCGTGAGAGACACTGCCGGACCGTTCGTGGCCTGGATCACGCCCGTGCCGCCGATGGCGGTGAGCTGCAGGCCCGCGGAGCCGGTGTACGCGGTCGTGCTGGTGGCCGAGAGGCCGGAGCCGTTGTCGGCGTAGATGTTCAGCGTGGAGAACGAAAGATCGCCGGCGACGAGGGTGAGCACGATGCCGGAGCCGCCGACTCCGTTGCCGGACTGCCCGACATTCGTGGCCCCGGCGTTCACGAGATTGAAGGAGCCGCCTGCGACTGCGTCGAACGTCGAGTTCAGGATGTTGATGCCCGTGCCGCCTGTCGCACCTGAAATGGTGTTGTTCGCGAAACCGGTGATGGTCGTGGACGCAGCGGCGCCGCCGGAGATGTTCACTCCAGTGCCGGCCGAGGTCACGGCGTTGTTCGAGAACACGATGGTCCCCGTGCCGGTGCTGGTGCGCGCGTAGTCGAAGCCGTTGCCGGTGGTGGTGATGGTGTTGTTCTGGACGGCGACGATGACGTTGCCACCGCTGGCGTGGTTGACGTCGATGCCTTCCAGAGTCGCGGCGGTGATGATGTTGTTGGAGAACGACACGCCCGCATTGTTGGCGCCGCCGCTCGTGGTGACGTCGAGTGCGTTGGTCGTGCCGCCGTTGATGCTCAGACCCTGGACGTCGATGCCGGTGATGCCGTTCTGGATGCGGATCACCTCGTTCGCGCCGGCATCCGGTCCGATGAGCGAATGGCTGGAGGCGGCAATGAGATTGAGAGGCACGGTGTTCGCCGTGACGCTCAGCGCGACGCCCTGGCCCCAGAGGCTCTGGTTGAGCTTCATCACGTTCGACCCGCCGTAATTCGTTGCCGTGCCGTCGCCGCGCATGACGTAGATGAGCTCACCCGCCGTCGATGCGGTGATCGCGGCGGCCAGCGTCTGATGCGGCGACACGGACGTACCGTTCCCCGCCACCAGCACGTCGTTCTTCACGTAGCGGATCGCCGGAGCGTGCACCGTAAAGCTCAGGTTGCCCGAAGCGTTGTTCGCACCGTCGAAGATGTTGTAGGTGTAATTGTCGGTGCCAAGGAAGCCGGCGTTCGGCGTGTAGTGGAATGAGCCGTCCGAATGCATCGTGAGCGAGCCGTTCGCCGTTGTCGTCGTGGCCTGACCACCGCCCGGAACCGGGACCGTTGCGCTGCCCGTCACGGAGGTGACGGTCAGCGTGTTGAACGATGGATTCGTATCGGGGTCGGTGTCGTTCGCCTTCACGCCCGTCGTGCGCGGCGTGGGGTGGACGTCGCCCGTCGACGCCACAGGCGCGGGCACCGGCAACGTGACGCCGCCCGTGATGTGGACCAGCGTCCCACCGACGGCGTTGTAGGTGTCGGCGATCGCAGTCGGCGCTTCGTTCACGTCGACGACCGTGATGGTGAAGGCTTCCTCGTAGAAGAGACCGCCCGCGTCGGTCGTGCGGATGCGAACCGAGTAACTGCTTCCCGCCTCGAAGTTGAGGCTCGCGGTCTCGCGCAACTGGTTGCCGTTGATGTTGAACAGACCGTTGTTCGTGTCGCCGACGCCGGCGACGAGGGTGTACGTGTGCGTGTCCGGAGAGTCCGGGTCCGTCGTGGAGAGCGTCCCGATGACGGCGTTGACACCGGAGTTCTCGTTGATCGAGGCGTTGCTCAGAGCGATATCGGTCGGCGTCTCGTTGACGTTCGTCACTGTAATCGTGAAGACCTCTTCGAAGAACAGGCCGCCCGCATCGGTACTGCGCACGCGGATCGAGTAGCTGTTCTGGGCCTCGAAGTTGAACGAAGCCGACGTCTGGAGCTGGTTGCCGACGATCTGGAACGAGCCGTTGCCGGTGTCGCCGGCGCCTGCGACGAGCGTGTACGTGAAGGTATCACCGGTATCCGGATCGGTCGTCGAGAAGGTGCCGACGGGCGTGGCGCTCGGCTGGTTCTCGGCCACGCTCGCGTTGCTGAGCGCGATGTCGGTCGGCGCCTCGTTCACGTTCGTGACGGTGATGGTGAAGACCTGCTCGAAGAAGCCGGTCGGAACGCCGTCGTCCGTCGTACGCACGCGGATCGAGTAGCTGCTCTGCGCCTCGAAGTTGAACGAAGCCGACGTCTGGAGCTGGTTGCCGACGATCTGGAACGAACCGTTGTCGGTGTCCCCGGTGCCGGCGACGAGCGTGTAGGTGTGCGTCTGCCCGCCTTCCTGATCCGTGGTCGTGAACGTGCCCACCACCGTTCCGGAGGGCTGATTCTCCGCCACGGTGTTGTTGGACAGGTTCAGCGCCGTCGGCGAGTCGTTGGCGTCGGTCACGGTGATGGTGAAGACCTCTTCGTAGAACAACCCGCCCGCGTCGGTCGTGCGCAAGCGAACCGAGTAGGTCGCCTGGGCTTCGAAGTTCAGGTTCGTCGCGTTCTGCAGCTTGTCGCCGACGATCTGGAACGAAGCGTTGTCGGTGTCGCCCGTGCCGGCGACGAGCGTGTAGGTGAACGTATCGCCCGCGTCGGGATCGGTGGTGGTGAGCGTGCCGATGTCGGTGCCCACCGGCTGATTCTCCGGGGTGGACGCGTTGGACAGGTTGATGTCGGTCGGCGTCTCGTTCGCGTTGGTGATGGTGATGGTGAAGACCTCCTCGAAGAAGAGGCCGCCCGCATCGGTCGAGCGCACGCGGATCGAGTAGCTCGACTGCGCCTCGAAGTTCAGGTTCGTCGCGTTCTGCAGCTTGTCGCCGGCGATCTGGAACGAAGCGTTGTCGGTGTCGCCGGCGCCGGCGACGAGCGTGTACGTGAACGTATCGCCCGTGTCGGGATCGGTGGTTGTGAACGTGCCGATGTCCGTGCCCACCGGCTGATTCTCCGGTGCCGTGGCGTTGGAGAGCGCGATGTCGGTCGGCGCCTCGTTGAGGTTGTTCACCGAGATGGTGAAGACCTCCTCGTAGAAGAGACCTCCCGCGTCGGTCGAGCGCACCCGGATCGAGTAGCTGTTCTGCGCCTCGAAGTTGAACGTCGCGCTCGTCTGCAGCTGGTTGCCGCCGATCTGGAACGAGCCGTTGCCGGTGTCACCGGTGCCGGCGACCAACGTATACGTGAACGTGTCGCCGGCGTCCGGATCGGTCGTCGAGAAGTTGCCGACGGCCGCGCCGCTCGCCTGGTTCTCGTTGACGCTGGCGTTGCTCAGGGCGATGTCGGTCGGAGTTTCATTGACGTTCGTGATCGTGATCGTGAAGACCTCCTCATAGAAGAGGCTTCCCGCATCGGTCGAGCGCACGCGGATCGAGTACGACGGCTGCGTGTCGAAGTCGAGGTTGACGGCGTTCTGGAGCGCGTTGCCGACGATCTGGAACTTCGCGTTGTCGGCGTCACCGGTGCCCGCTACCAGCGTATAGGTGAACGTATCGCCCACATCCTGATCGGTC
>Ga0190272_10000123_pt1 | contig 49266 bp, 41 predicted proteins | sample Popmic504T_FD_133746 | JGI IMG/M metagenome (GOLD analysis project Ga0190272, IMG submission 133746) | Populus adjacent soil microbial communities from riparian zone of Shoshone River, Wyoming, USA - 504 T | ecosystem: Environmental > Terrestrial > Soil > Riparian zone | place: USA: Wyoming...
CCTGGCGTCCTGGACGGCGTCGGTGATGCGGCCCTTGGCGCGGTGCGCGCCCCGGACGGCCCGGCCGGTCGCGTCCTTCGCCCGGTCGCCCGTGAGCTGCTGCTTCACCTTGGCCACGAGCTCCTTGGCCCTGTCCATCAGGCTCACGTCGAGCCTCCCTACGGTGCGATGCGGCCGGCCCCGACGACCGGCACGAGCCCACCTTGAACCCGCGCCGACGGAAGGGACACCCGGAGCCCGAACGATCACACGATGGAGCGGACGATCAACGCCGTTGGTCTGCGAAGAAGCCGTCGAGGAGCGCGGCGCACTCGGCGACGACGGCGGGGTCGAGCGCGTCGGGCCCCACCACCTCCGGCCGGTGGTTGAGCCGCCGGTCGCGGACGACGTCCCACAGCGAGCCGACGGCGCCGGTGCGGGTCTCCCAGGTGCCGAACACGATGCGGCCGATGCGGGCGAGCACGGCGGCGCCGGCGCACATGGTGCAGGGTTCGACGGTGACGACGAGGGTGCACCGCTCCAGCCGCCAGCCGTCACCGTTGAGGGGTGCGGCGGCCCGCAGGGCGAGGATCTCGGCGTGGGCGGTGGGGTCGCTGGTGGCCTCGCGGGCGTTGCAGGCGGCCGCCAGCACCGCCCCGGCGGGGTCGAACACGACGGCCCCGATCGGCACGTCGCCGGTGGCGAACGCCGGCCGGGCGGCGAGGATCGCGGCCCGCACCAGCTCGTTGTCGGCGGCCCGCCTCACCTGCCACCGACCGCCGCGGTGAACTCGGACTGGAACCCGCAGCGGCTGGCGATCAGCTCCAGCTGCTCGTCGGGGTAGAGGTCCTCCTCGCCGACGATCAGCCCGAGCTCCGGCTCCGGCAGGCCGAGGTCGGCCAGCAGCGCCAGGTCGCCCTCCGGCCATGGGTCGGACTCGTCGTCGTCGGGGACGTCGACGCGCAGCAGGTCGAGTACGTCGGCGGCGATGTCGTAGTCGAGGGCGGCGACGGCGTCGGACAGCATCAGCCGCACCCCGCCGGGCACCGGCCGGACCACGAGGAAGAACTCGTCGTCGACGTCGAACAGGCCGAACACGGCGCCGGTGGACCTGATGCCCCGCAACATGGTGATGGCCGTGTCCAGGTCCATCAGCACGTCGTTGTCCAGGCTGGCGCAGCGCCAGCGTCCGTCCTCCAGCACCACGGCGACGGCGAACCCGCGCAGCGGCTGGTCCTCCGACCGCGCAGCCTCCGCGTCGGAGGTGCTCTCCCTGCCCTGCACCGCCATACCCCCCACGTTATGCCCGCCCCCAACGCTTCGGGAAGCGCGTTGGCCGACCAGTAGCCGCCGCCCACCCGGTTGGTGCGGAGCAAATGATGCCAGGATCACCCCATGGCCTTGTCGGATGCATCCCTCGCACTGCTCGATGAAGCGCGCAACCTGCAGCCGAGCACCATCCGGTTGCGCCGTGAGCTCCACCGCAATCCCGAGCAGGGGCTGACCCTGCCGGACACCCAGGCCGCCGTACTGCGCGCCCTGTCGGACCTACCGCTGCGGGTGCACACCGGCGAGTCGACCACGTCGGTCGTCGCCGTGCTGGAGGGCTCGCGCCCCGGGCCGACGGTGCTGCTGCGCGGTGACATGGATGCCTTGCCGCTGCAGGAGGACACGGGCCTCGACTTCTCGTCGAAGGTGGACGGGGCGATGCACGCCTGCGGACACGACACGCACGTGGCGATGCTGGCGTCAGCCGCCCGGCTGCTGTCGGCGCGGCGTGACGAGCTGGCCGGCCGGGTGCTGCTGATGTTCCAGCCGGGCGAGGAGGGCTACCACGGCGCCCGGTACATGATCGACGAGGGGCTGCTCGACCCGGCTGGGCCGGCCGGCACCCCGGAGCGCGCGCTGGCCATCCACATCACGTCCACCCTGCGGTCCGGGCTGGTGACGTGTCGGCCGGGGTCGATCATGGCGTCGTCGGACGTGTTGGAGGTGACGATCACGGGCCGGGGCGGGCACGCGTCCGCGCCGCACGACGCGTTGGACCCGGTGCCTGCGGCGGCCGCGATCGTCGGCGCGCTCCAGACGATGGTTACCAGGCGTACCAGCGTGTTCGACCCGGTCGTCGTGACGATCGCGCACATCGTGGCCGGCACCACGAGCAACATCATCCCGGAGACGGCGTACCTGCAGGGGACGATCCGCACGCTGTCCGAGTCGGCCCGCGCGACGGTGCACGCCGAGATCCGCAAGATCTGCGAGCACGTGGCGGCCGGGTACGGGTGCACCGCCGACGTCGACGTCGTCCTCGGCTACCCGGTGACGGTCAACGACGACCGGATGGCGCCGCACGTCCTCGACCTGGCCGGTGACCTGCTGGGCGCCGAGCACACCGAGCCGATGGACGACCCGATCATGGGGTCGGAGGACTTTTCCTATGTGCTGCAACGGATTCCCGGTGCGATGGCGTTCCTCGGCGCCAGCCCGGTCGGGGTGGAGCCGGGCACGGCGCCGGCCAACCACTCGAACCGCGTGACCTTCGACGAGGACGCCATGGTGCACGGCGTCGCCATGTACACGCGCTTCGCCATGGACGCGCTGTCGTGACCGACGGGCGGGCGGTGTGCGTCATCGGCCTCGGGCTGATCGGCGGCTCCCTGCTGCGCGCGGCCGCCCGCGACGGCCGGGTCGTGTGGGGCACGACGGAGTCCACTGTGGACGCCGACAGCGCGCGGAAGGACGGGTACGACATCGCGTCCACCGTGGACGAAGCCCTGTCCAGAGCGGCGACGGAGGACGCCCTCGTGGTGCTGGCCGTGCCGCTGCCGGCGGTCGACGGGGTGCTGCGCAGGGTGCGCCGGTTCGCGCCGGGGTGCCGGCTGACCGACGTGGTGAGCGTCAAGGCACCGGTGGCCGAGGCGGTCTCGCGGCTGGCCCCGGGGGTGCGCTACGTCGGCGGACACCCGATGGCCGGCACGGCGAAGTCCGGGTGGGCCGCGGGCAGCGCCGACCTGTTCGGTGGGGCGGCCTGGGTGGTCGCCGCCGACGAGGGCCTCGACCTCGAGGTGTGGGCCGACGTCGCGACCCTCGCGCTGGCCACCGGCGCGGTGGTGGTGCCGGCGGCGATCGACGAGCACGACGCCGCGGTCGCCCGGATCTCGCACCTGCCGCACGTGATGGCCGCCGTCCTCGCGACCGTCGGCGCGGCCGGTGGACCGCTGGCGATGGCGCTGGCCGCCGGGTCGTTCCAGGACGGCACGCGAGTGGCCGGTTCACCGCCGGAGCTGGTCATCGGCATGTGCGAGGGCAACCGGGCCGCGCTGCTCGCGGCCGTCGACGACGCGCTGGGGCGGCTCGGGGCGGCTCGCGGCTCGCTGGCCTCCACCGGTGGGCTGGCCGCCACCATCCGGGCAGGGCACCAGGGGCGCAACAGCCTCGACGACCATCAGGCGGCCGAGGTGACGGCGGACCTCACCGACCACGACGCGCTGGCGAAGCTGCGCGAGCTGGGCCGCACCGGCGGCCGAGTGGTAGCCCTGATCCGCTGACCCCCCGGCCACACGGATGCGTGTGGCCGTTCCGCGGCCCCCGAAACGGCCACACGGATGCGTGTGGCCGATTCTCGGCCGCCCCGGCCCATTCTCGGCCGCCCCCGACCCAGGCAGTATGGATGGCGTGCAGTCACTGCGTGAGCTGGCGATGGCCATCCGGTCCGGCGAGCTGTCCCCCGTCGACCACGTCGACGATGTGCTGGCCCGGCTGGCCGGGGACACGTGCAACGCCGTGGTGCGGCTGCTGGCCGACGAGGCGCGACGCGACGCGAAGGAGCTGGCGGCCGAGCTGCAGGGCGGTGGGTGGCGCGGCCCCCTCCACGGGGTGGCGGTCGCGGTCAAGGATCTGATCGACGTGGCCGGGGTGCCGACGGGGTGCGGCTCGAACGTCCTGCGTGACGCCGCGCCCGCGACACAGGACGCGGCCGTGGTCGCGAAGCTCCGCGAGGCCGGCGCGGTGGTCGTGGCGAAGACCCACACCCACGAGTTCGCCTACGGCCCCACCGGGGACATCGCCGCGCAGGGACCGGCGCGCAACCCGCACGACCCGACGCGGATCACCGGCGGGTCCTCGTCCGGCAGCGCGGCCGCGGTCGCCGCCGGGCACGTGCCGCTGGCGCTGGGCACCGACACCGGGTGCAGCATTCGTACCCCGGCGGCGTTGTGCGGCGTCGTCGGGTTCAAGCCGACGTACGGGCGGCTGTCGACGGCCGGGGTGTTCCCGCTGTCCGAGTCGTGCGACCACATCGGCCTGCTCGCCGCGGACGTACACGGGGTGAGCGTCGGATACGACGTGCTGGCCCGCAACAACAGCGCCGACGGCGTCGGCACCGGCGGCGGCATCCAGCCGCCCGGCGTGGACGGCGTCACCGTCGGGGTGCCCACCGACGACTACTGGCGGGTGGCCGACCCGGTGATCGCCGACGCGGTCGAGCGGGCGGCGGCCCGGCTGGCCGAGGCCGGTGCGGTCGTCAGCAGGATCACGATGCCCGGCATCGACGAGCTCGCCGCGTGCTACCGGCCGATCGTCGGCGCCGAGGCGTACACCACCCACGAGCACTGGCTCACCACCCGCCGCGAGGACTACCAGCCGATCACCGCGGAGCGGCTCGCGGCCGCCGCCGGGCAGTCGGCCACCGAGTACGTCGCCGCGCAGCGCACCCGCCGGCGGGTCACGGCCGAGCTCCGCGCGCGGCTGTCCGAGGTCGACGTCCTGCTCACCCCGACGACGCCGCTGCGGGCCACCCCCATCGGCGCGGTCGAGGCGGCCGGGCTGCAGGTGCGGCCGGCGTTGCTCAGCCTCACCCTGCCGTTCGACCTGACCGGCTGGCCCGCCGTGTCGGTCCCGGTCGCGCCGTCCGACGGTGGCCTGCCGGTCGGCGTCCAGCTGGTGGGTGTCCGGATGGAGGACCGCGCCGTCCTGCGAGTCGCCGGGACCCTGCGGTGAACGACACCGAGGACGAACCGGTCCACGAGCCGTACACCGGGGAGGAGCCGCCCGACGAGCCGCGCCGCGGCGGGACGCTCAGCCGCGGCCGGCTGCTCGTCGCCGTGGTGGGGGTGGCGGTGCTGGTCGGCGCCGTCGTCACCCTGCGGTCGGGCGTGGACGCGCCGCCGCCACCGGCGATCGGGCCCGACGGGCAGCAGATCAGGGCGTACCACGACGCCCGGTTCGTCGTGCCGCCGGTGCGGCCGAGCAGCCCGCCGACGGCGCCCGGTGAGCTGCGGTTCGACGCGCGGACCAACGGCACCCTGGTGTCCTGGCCGGCGGCGCCGTACGGGTTCGAGGTGCGGTGGGGCAGGGCCGGCGGCGCCATCGACCAGGTCCGGTACGTCGCGACGGCCGGCACGAGCCTCATCCACCTCGACGCCGGCCGCTACCGCGTCGAGGTGCGGTCGGTCGACGACATCGGACAGCGTTCCGAGCCGACCGCAGCCGAGATCGACATCAGCGCCGACGCCCCGGAATGGCAACGGGGGTACGGATTCCTGGAGGACTTCACCCAGGGCGCGCAGCTCGACGCCGACCGGTGGATCCTCGCCACCGAGAACCAGGGGTGCATCAGCCGGGACGGCCGAACCGGGCCGATCATGATCACCGGCCGGTGCTTCTCCCTGCTGCGGCCGTCGAGCAAGCTGGTGTTCTCCGAGCCGGACGACGACGGGGTCCGTGGCCGGGTGGTCGTGGTCGCCGACGCGCCGTCGCCGCCGCGGCAGTCGCCCCAGCCGGACACCAGCGACGTGGACAGCCCCGGCGCCAACAACGAGTTCATGGTGATCGTCGGGCCGACCGACTACTACGGCGGCGACAGCGTCGTGCTGCGGATCGGGACCGGAAAGTCCTACCTCTCCAGCGGTTTCGAGCCGGGCATCGAGCGGGAGCGGATCACCGAGCTCGCCCAGGACGGCTCCAGCGGTCCTGGGGCGATGCACCGGTGGGAGCTGGTGTTCACCGAGGACGAGGTGCGGGCCGTACGCAACGGCGAACAGGTGGGGGCCATGTCCTTCCGGCCGCCGTGGCGGGAGAGCTCCGTCGCGCTGGCCTCGTTCGTCATCGAGGAGAGCAATCCGCCGCGCGGGGCCAGGATCGGCCTGCTGGGGCTCACCGGACCGGCGCCGGACGGGCGGCCCACCGAGGTGATCAGGACGGAGCCGCGTGGCGGCGGCCCTGGCACGGCCGCCGCGGAGCACCGCATCCCGATCGATGCCGTGCCGACCGCGGAGACCGTTCGGCTGACCGGGTTCGTCGGGACGGTGTTCGACGGCACGGCCCCCGAGCCGCCGCCCGCCCCGACCATCACCGCCGAGTACGGCGGCCGGCCGTTGACGTTGCGCAAGCTGGACTTCGGCGGCGGTTCGGACTCCGGCGGCTACATGTTCGAGGCCGAGGTCGCGGTGGACACCGTCCGCGCCGGTGGCGAGCTGGTCCTGCGATCCGCCGACGGGACGGCGTTCGAGACGTATGAGGTGCTGCTGCAGATCGACCACGCGCGAGGGACCGAGCTGCACGACTTCTCGGTCCACGTCGACGAACACCCCGGGCCGCGGCTGGCGGAACCCGAGCTGACCGTGCGGCAGAACGGCAAGAAGGTGTCCAGCGGGCAGCGGGTACGCCCCGGCGAGGTGGAGGTCGAGGTCGACGCCCGCTCCGTGCTGGCGCAGGGCGCCGGCGGGATCGCGGGGTGGGTGACCCTGCGGGTCGACCTCGACGGCAAGCGGATACTCGACCACCCGACCGCGCTGACCGGTCCGGCGGTCGCCGGGCGGTACCGGTTCCTGCTGAAGACCGGCCCGCTGAAGAACCGGTCGGCGACGCTGTCGGTCAGCCTGGTGCCCGACCGCCCCGGGGTGGCCCAGACCTCGGAGAAGTTCACCGTCCGCGTCGTCGAGTAGCGCATTCCGTGTCCGTACCGGAATGCGAGAGGCGTGACACCGGAGACGGGCGCCCCTTAGCGTGCGACGGGTGGACAGGCGGCGAATCGCGCTGGTGCTGGCCGGGGCCGTCGGGCTGACGGCCGCCGTCGTGCTGATGCGCCAGACCCAGGAGAGCGCCCCCCGCGACCTGGACGCAGCGCCACCGCCGACGATCGCGATCGCCCAGACGACGGTCGCCAGGTTCGCCGAGGCCGGGATCGTGCTGCCGGAGAGCGGCGACGGACCCGATGCGGTCGGCGAGCTGCAGGCCACCCCTGGCGACCGGACCCTGCGGCTGAGCTGGGCGCGATCCGCCGGCGGCGACGTGCCGCGCGGGGCCAGCGGGTACGACGTGCGGTGGGGACGCCCGGGCGCGCTGGACAACGCCATGCTGGTGGCGGCCACCGAGGTGGAGCTGCGCGGCCTCACCAACGGTGAGCGCTACGACGTCGAGGTGCGCAGCGTCGACGCGTACGGCAAGCGGTCGGCGCCGACGGGCGGGTCCGGCACCCCGGAGCCCACCGGGGACGACCCGCTGCGGCCGCTGCTCACCGGCCTGTACGACGACTTCCGCGGGGACAACGCGCCGGACCCGGCGAGCTGGGCCGTGCAGCGGGCCGGGAGCAACTGCCTGCGGGCCGGCCCCGGCACCGCGCAGGAGGACGACCGGCTGGTGCTGGACCTGCGGTGCGGCAACAGCGAGGCGGTGCTGCGGGCGAGGGCGCCGATGCGCCTGGACGCCGGGCCGACGCTGGGGCGCGTCGTCGTGGTCACCGACGGGCCGGTCCCGCGCGGCGAGATCTCCATCACGCTGGCGCCGGGGCCGGTGACCGCGCTCGGCGTCGCGGCCGGCGCCAACCCGCCGGCGACCGAGCCCGGCCGGGCCGTCGAGGACGCCGCCCTGCCGCCCGGCACGATCCGCGCCGTGGTCACCGCGAACGGCGCCAGGATCGTCACCGGAGCCGGGGTCCGCCGCACCGGCGCGCCGGCCGCCGGCGAGCTCGCCTCGGTGCTGGGCGCACCCGGCGTCACCGCGCGGTGGGAGCTGGAGCTCACCACCACCGGGGTGCTGCTGCGCCGGGACGGTGAGCTCGCCGCCGACGCCGACGTGGTGCCGGACTGGCGGGAGACCACCGTCATGGTCGGCTTCACCGCGTCGCCGGGCGACTCGGCCAGGCTGCACGTCGACGCCATCGGGTTCACCGGCGAGCGCACCGAGCCGCCGACCGTCGTGGACACCGCAGGGGCGCTCGCCGGCGAGACGGTGCGGCCGATGCCCGGCGACCAGCAGCCGGGCGGGGCCGACCCGCGGCGCCGGGTGATCGACGCGGCGCCCACCGCCGAGTCGGCGCGGCTGCAGGTGCTGGCCGGGCCGACGGCCAGTTGCGCGGAGGGCGAGCTGGTGGCCGACTTCAACGGTCCCGTCGTGAAGCTGGGTGCCGCCGTACCCGGTGGGCTGCCGCCGAAGGGCCCGTACTGCCCGTACGTCGCGCAGCTGTCGCCGGAGCTCGTCGGGCTGCTGCGCGACGGTGTCCTCACCACCCCGGTGATTCGCAGCGCGTCGAGGACGGGGGTGTCGGTGACCGGGGTGCTGTCGGTGACCCATCCGCGCGGCACCCCGGTGGAGCGCGGGCCCGCCGCCGAGCCGCCGGGCCCGCCGCCGACCAACGAGCGGCACCGGCTGGCGCACCTGTCCGCCGAGCTGCGCGACGCCGCCGGCGAGGAGCTGGTGGCCGGCGAGCCGGTGGCCAAGGGCCGGGTGGTGCTCGACATCGAGCTGGACGGCCTCGCCGGGCAGCGTGAGACCGGGCAGCTGGGCGGCATCGCGGGCATCGAGGTGCGGCTGGACAACAAGCTGGTGGCCGGCCTGCCGACCGTCGAGGACGGCGCGGCGGCGGCGGGTGCCTACCGGTTCGGGTTGTCGGTGGCCGAGCTGGACGCCGGGTCGCACGTCGTCGAGGTCAGGGTGTTCGGCGTCCAGGCGGGCGCGCGGCCGCGGAGCCTGCTACTGGGCTTCCAGGTGGACGGTTAGATCCGCTTCGCCAGGCCGGGGTAGTCCAGCACCAGCCCCTCGTCGTCCACGACGAGGTCCGCGGTGAAATCGCCCTGCCGGAAGGAGACCACTGCTGGGCCGCCGTTCGGCCCGGCCGGCTCGACGGAGCGGTAGGTCTGGCGGACCAGGCGCACCGACAGGTCGGGCAGCTGCACCCGCACCACGTACAGCTCGTGCTCACCGGCGGCCCTGTGCAACCCGAGGCGGCGCACCGGGATCGCGTTGAACAGCACGCACGCGGACACGTCCACGTCGACCGCGCCGTCGAAGTCGGTCCGCTCGGCGCCCTGGCCGTGGTCGACGAGCCAGATGCCGTCCTCCGAGCGGTTGAGCGTCACCTGGTGTTCGCCGTCGGCGTTGACCGCCCGCACCGACACCCTGCTGACCACCCCGGTCTCGCCGGTCGCCAGCGAGTAGGTGGCCGAGTAGGCCGGCTGTTCCACGGTCGCGGACGCAACCAGGGCACCGGTGGCCCTGGTCCGGCGTTCACCGAGGACGACGCGTGCGCCCTCCAGCAATGGGGCGTCGGCGCCCAGCCAGGTGAGCATCATGGTCACTCCCACGACAGTAGTAGCGCCACCGATCACGGGACCCCCTGGCCCGGTGATCGGTGGCCACCGACCGCGTTACCTGGGCTCGCCGGGGATCGCGTCCTTGATCTTCTCGACGACCGAGCCTAGGCCCGCATCACCCGGGTGGCCCAGACCCGACACCGGCCGCAGCCAGGAAGCACCCATCCGAGCGACGGCAAATCGCTACTTTCTGGGGTCACGCGGGCACCAGGCGCTCCCCTAAAGTGCGTGGATCGACCCGGACGACCCCCAAAAGGATGTTCGATGGCCTCATTGCGTAATTGCCTGGCCCTGATCGCGTGCTCCGCGATCACGGCCGCACTCTTCGCGCCGTCCGCCATGGCGGCACCCACCGAGAGCGCAGCATCGACGGCGGGCCACCACGGCCCGTCCGACCCGCGGACCCCGAGGATCCCGCAGCGCTACCTCGACCAGCCGGTGCAGTGGAGCGTCTGTTCCTTCGACGCCAGTGTGAAGAGCCAGTACCCGGCGGCGCCGACCACCAACTGCGCCACCGTGATGGTGCCGATGGACTGGGCCAACCCGGACGCGCACCCGGACATCAGGGTGGCCATCGCCTACAGCCGGGCCACCGGGCAGTCCCGCGGCGTCATGACCAGCAACCCCGGCGGGCCGGGCGGCGCCGGCCTGTCGTTCACCGCGAACCTCGCCCTGCAGCAGACCCGGTTGTTCGGCGACTACGACCTGCTGGGCTTCGACCCGCGCGGCTTCGGACGCAGCGAGCCGCTGCAGTGCCTCACCACCACCGAGAAGCTCGACGCGCTGCCGACCACCACCGACTACCGGCGACGCGACGCGCAGACGCACCGCACCGAGATCGCCGAGGCGCAGCTGTTCGCCGAGGCGTGCTCCGCCACCGAGTTCGGCCAGTTCGTCAGCAGCCAGCAGACCGTGTACGACATGGAGTTCCTGCGGGCCCTGCTCGGCCATCGGCTGCTCAACTTCATCGGCTACAGCTACGGCACCTGGCTCGGCGGCTGGTACGCCGACACCTACCCGGGCCGCGTCGGCCGCTTCGTCAACGACTCCAACATGGACTGGACCCACTCCCAGTGGGACAACGTCAACTTCGACCCGTTCTCCTACCAGCGGCGGTTCGACACCCAGTTCGTGCCGTGGATCGCGCGGCACGCCGACCAGATCACCCCGTCGCTGGGCACCACCCCGCGCCAGGTCCAGGCCAGGTACAGCAGCGTCCGCGCCGAGCTCATGCGGCTGCTCGGCACCGGCACCAGCTCGGTCCGCGGTGACAACCTCGACTTCGCGATCGCCGGCATCATCGGCAACAACACGCGGTTCGTCCGCGCCCTGCTGGACTTCCTGGTGCACGACGAGTACGTGCTGGCACCCGGCGCGTCCGGCGGGATCGAGCTGGGGCACGTCGACCGTGCGTGGGCCCGGTTGGCCCCCGCGCTGCAGGCGTTCGACACCCTGGCCGCGACCAGGGCGCGCTACGGCGTGTCGGCTGCGTCCACTTCCACATCCACCGGCCTGCTCGACAGCGGCGAGCGCGTCATCACCCGGTCCGGCATCCTGGCGCAGGCCCGCCGGACCGCCGCCGCGTCCCGCTCTGGCGACGCGGTGGTCAACCTCGGCGCCGTCGGCACCACGGTGCGGTGCAACGACACCGCGTGGGAGGACAACCCCCGCTTCTACACCAAGGAAGCGGACCGGATGACCCGCAAGTACCCGTGGGTCGGCTACCTCAACGGCGTGCCGTTCTGCGCCTTCTGGCCGTACGAGCCGCAGGACCGCCGGCTCGACCTGCCCGGCTCGCCGCGCATGCTCATGGTGCACGCCGAGCTCGACCCGCAGACCGCGTACGAGGGCGGGCTCCGCACGCACCGCGACGTCCCGAGGGCCACGCGCCTGGTCTCCGTCGACGACGAGGGCCAGCACGGCCAGTACCTCCTCGGCCCGTCCACCTGCGTGGACACCATCGGTGACCGCTTCGTGTTCGGCGGCGAGCTGCCCGGCCGCGACGAGGTGTGCGGGACGTCGCCGCTGCCCGCCGACGGCGGGGTCTACGCCGTCGACGGTCCGCTGGACGGCAACAGCGTCCCGCTCCCCCGCTCCGCCAACAGCGGCAAGCGACTCAACCCGGCGCTGCAGGCCAGCGTCGACGAGGTGGCCAGGCACTCGCTGCTCTGAGCACCCTCTCCGGCCACCTCCTTGGCACACCGAGGCCCCGGACCCTCACGGGTTCGGGGCCTCGTGCCGCCCGGGATCAGCAGGCGCTAATATAAGCAGCAAGCGATATTAGCCTTACTCGTCCGGACGGAGCACCTCATGATCGACGTCAGCCACCAGATCAACGCAGCCCGGCGCGCGGTCGGCTCGCGCACCCTGGAAGCGGGCGAGGCCCGCACCGTGATCATCAGCCAGACCTACGGCGCCGAGGTCGACGACGTGTGGGACGCCTGCACCAACCCCGAGCGCCTCCCGCGCTGGTTCCTGCCGGTGTCGGGCTCGCTCGAGCTCGGCGGCAGCTACCAGCTGGAGGGCAACGCCGGTGGGACCGTCGAGCGGTGCGACCCGCCGAACGGCTTCGCCGCCACCTGGGAGTACGGCGGGGAGGTCAGCTGGATCGAGCTGCGGCTGAGCGCGGAACCGAACGGTGGCACCCGGTTCGAGCTGGAGCACATCTCCCACGTCGACGACGAGCGGTGGGCCGAGTTCGGCCCCGGCGCGGTCGGCGTCGGCTGGGACCTGGCGCTGATCGGCCTGGCCACCCACCTGTCATCGGGCGCACCGGTGAACCCGGCCGAGGTCGCCGCCTGGAGCACCTCCGAGGACGGCAGGCGGTTCATGACGCTCAGCAGCGAACTGTGGCGCGACGCCAACATCGCCGCCGGCGCCGACAGCGCGGCCGCCCACGCCGCCGCCGACCGCACCACCGCCGCCTACACCGCTTCCGAGTGACCCCTACGACCGCCCGCGATGTCACGCCGTGTCACCGCAAGGGGGTCGAGGATATTTCGGGGCTCAGTGCCGAAATCGTCACATAGCCAGCCGGATTGCGACGATTCCGGCACACGGCGCTGGAGAGACCCCGCAACCCTCCCCGTTACGCAACGTCAGGAGGTGCCGTCCGGGGCGCCGCGCGGCCGGCTGGATGATCCCCCGGACACGCTAGGGTCCGGCGCACGTACCGGAAGGACAACGGGGGACCGTGAGCAGGCGCTTCGAGGAGCTCGACTGGCGAGAGACGCCGATGGGGGTCATCAGCCTGCGGCGGCGGCTCGACCCGGCGCTCAAGGTGGACGTCTACGAGGTCAAGCTCGGCGACGAGTTCCTCATGTCGAGCCTGTTCACGGTGGCCGAGGTGGCGCTGGCCCGCCTGGGCCTGGCCGCGCTGCCGCCCTCCAGCACCGACCTTCATGTCGTGGTCGGCGGCCTCGGGCTCGGCTACACGGCGCGCGCCGCGCTGGCGGACCCCCGGCTGCACACCCTGACCGTCGTCGAGGCGCTCGGCGAGGTGATCGAGTGGCACCGGCAGGCGCTGCTGCCGTTCGCCGACGAGCTGACCTCGGACCCGCGAACCACCCTGCTGCACGGCGACTTCTTCGCCATGACGCGGGCCGACGGCTTCGACCCGCGGACGCCGGACCGACGCTTCGACGCCGTCCTGCTCGACGTCGACCACTCGCCGCGCCACGTCCTGCACCCCAGCCACGCGGACTTCTACACCGCCGACGGCCTGCGCCGGCTCGCCGACCACCTGCTTCCCGGTGGCGTGTTCGCGCTGTGGGCCGACGGGGCGCCCGACGACGAGTTCACCGCGGTCCTCGGCCGGACGTTCGCCACCGCGACCGCGCACACCGTCACCTTCCCCAACCCGGTGCTGGGCGGCGAGTCCGCCAGCACGGTCTACGTCGCGGTGGTCGCGGCGGGCTGAGCGGGCCGGCGCCGGCCCACATGAAGCGGCGCTCAGGTGGCCTTCATGGTGGGCTTATCGGTGATCGCCACTGTCGGAGACGTCCGACGTCACCGACACCCTGGACGAGGCGATGGAATCCGCTACCGCCCTTGCTCGCCGCGCCCGCCCGCAGCTGCCACCGCCATGGGCCCGACCCGCGGTCACCCCGCGCCCCGCGGTCACCCCGCGACCTGCCTCGACGTGGCGATGGTGGATGCCCGGCCTCGTCGTACTGACGGCCGCCGCCGGGCTGCTGCTCCACTCGGCGACGTCCGATCCCGGCATCGGCGGGGTCGAGGTGGGCGGCGCCGCCTGGTGGGTCGTCACCGTGGCGCTGCACCTGCCGATGGTGGTGATCCTGCCGTTCCTGGTCGGCGGGCTGGTCGAGCGCATCGGTTACTTCTGGCGCGGCCGTACCCCCGTGCGGCCCGGCCGGCTGCCGCTGCACCTGCCGACGGTGTGCGTGCAACTGCCCATGTTCAACGAGCACGCCGTGGCCCGGCGCGCCATCGAGGCGGCCTGCGCGCTGGTGTGGCCGCCCGGCCGGCTCAGCGTGCAGGTGCTCGACGACTCGACCGACGAGGACACCCGCGCCCTCGTCGAGGAGATCTGCGCGGACCTGCGGGCATCGACCGGCGTCGACTGCACCGTGCTGCACCGCGTCCACCGCGACGGCTACAAGGCCGGCGCGCTGGAGGCGGGCCGGCGGCGCACCGACGCGGAGTTCCTGGTGATCTTCGACGCCGACTTCGTGCCGGCCCGCGACTACCTGCTGCGCGCCATTCCGCACTTCTACCACCGCGACGGCACCGCCGACGCCGGTCTCGCGCTCGTGCAGGCGCAGTGGGGCCACCTCAACCACGACGAGTCCTCGCTGACCCGCGCGCAGTCGCTCTGGGTCGACGACCACCACACGCTGCAGATGTCCTGGCGGTCGGCGATGTGGCGGTTCGTCAACTTCACCGGCACCGCCGGCGTCTGGCGGGCCGCCGCCATCGAGACCGCCGGCGGCTGGCGCGCCGCGAGCCTCGTCGAGGACTGCGAGCTGAGCTTCCGCCACCTCTTCGCCGGGTACCGCACCACGTTCGTCAAGGAGATCGTGGTGCCGGCCGAGCTGCCGGCGACCTTCACCGCGTACAAGGCCCAGCAGAAGCGCTGGACCCAGGGATGGGTGCAGTTGCAGCGGCTGCACCTGCCGACCCTCGTGTTCCGGTTCAGGTGCTCGATGCCCCGCCGGATCCACTTCGTCTACCACATGTGCATCTCGTGGCAGTGGCCCGCGTGGGCGATCTGGATCACCGTGCTGCCGTTCCTCATCCACAACGACCTGTGGTTCGGGGCGTTCGGCACCACGGTCGGGTTCTGCCTGTACCTGCTGCCCACCGCGCTGTGGACCCTGGTGGCCGCCACCGTCACCTCCGCCGAGACGCGACGCACCTACCCCGGACGCCTCACGCCCGCGATCCTCGCCGGCCGGATCGGCCGCATCGTGCCGTACATCGTGATCAACATCGGCATGCTCCCCCACCAGTTCAGCGCGTTCGCCGAGGGACTGTTCGGCCCCATGCACAGCGAGTTCGAGCGCACCCCCAAGGCCGGCGCCGCCGGCGGTCCGCGGGCCAGGCGCTACACCGTGAAGGTCCACTGGCCCTACCTGCTGACCGAGGTGTTCTTCGTCGCCTACCAGCTGTCCTGGGCCGTGCTCTTCGCCGTCAACGGGCTGCTCCTGTGCGCGCTCGGCGCCGCGTTCGTCGCCTGCTGCGTCCTCCTGCTGGCGTTCTTCTACGGCGACCACGCCGGCAAGGTCTGCTTCGTCCTGGACAGAGCCGCGCCGCCGCCCGCTCTGAGCGGCGGGCACGCTCAGCGCACGGAACGCGCGATGCGGAATCCGACGTCGTCGATCCGGAAGGTCGGGTGGCTGCGGCGCCGCACCGAGGCCCGGCAGCTCCACCTCTCGTCACACCAGCCACCGCCACGGAGCACCCGATAGGTGCCGTACACCTCGGCGTCGTATACGTCCCAGCACCACTCCCACACGTTGCCCAGCGTGTCGTACAGGCCCCACGCGTTGGGCTGCTTGCCGCCGACGTCGCGGAGCCGCTCGTCCGAGTTGCCGCGATGCCACGCGATATCGTCGAGCGGCCCGTACCGCGCGCCGGTCGTACCGGCCCGGCAGGCGTACTCCCACTCGGCCTCGGTCGGCAGCCGATACCCGGCAGCGGACGCGTCCCACTCGACAGCATCGTCGTCCTGCACACGGTAGGCGGGCGCCAGCCCCTCGCTCAGGGACAAGGCGTTGCAGAACCGGACGGTGTCCGACCACGACACACCCTCGACCGGCAACCGATCGCCCCGCGCCGTACTCGGCCGCCGACCGGTGACCCGCGCGTACCGCGCCTGCGTGACCGGGACCGCCGCGATCTCGTACGGCGCCAGCTCGACCGACCAACTGCGCCGCGTACGCCGGTCCGACAACGTCACCGACCCCGGCTGAACGGCGATCATCCCACTGCTCACCCTTCCGGTACTGGCCCGTCCGACAACGCTGGATGGACGGCCCTGCGACGAGATTGTGGCTCGTAGCTCCGCCTGGCCGCACGGCGCCCACCTCCGCCGTAGACTGTCCACATGAGCGCCGAGCGTGACGAACTGCTACGCCTGGTCCGGCAGATCCCGGAGGAACAGGTGCCGCTCGCCCTTGCCGAAGTCCAGAGGCACCTGCGTCCCGTGCAGTCGTCCTGGCCCCCGGCCTGGTTCGGCATCGCCGAAGGTGACGGCACCGATGTCGGCGCCCGCAGCGAGGATCTACTTCGGGAAGGCTTCGGCCGCTAATCGTGATCGTCTGCGACACCGGACCGTTGGTCGCCGCTGCCTTGTCCAGAGATCCCGACCATCACCGGTGCGTCGAGCTGTTCACCGGAATGCACCTCGCCGGTCGACAGATGCTATTGCCCGCACCAATCGTCGCCGAAGTCGGATACCTGCTGGGCACCAGAGCGGGAGTCAAGGCGGAGTCCGTATTCCTTCGATCACTCGCGGCCCACGACTTCGTACCGGTCGAATTGATACAGTCAGACTATTCCCGCATGGCCGAGCTGGTTGAGCGCTACGCAGACCTACCGCTCGGCACAAGCGACGCAGCGGTCATTGCTCTGGCCGAACGGCTCGACATCACCGATGTTGCCACCCTGGACCACCGCCACTTCGCTGTCGTACGTCCCCGCCATACGGCCGGCCTGACCCTACTGCCTTAGCCGTTGCGGCAGCCGGGCTGTCCTCGCGACGTTGCGCGGTACGGACGGTACGTATTCCGCTTTCGGCACCGGGCCACGCACATCGTTGCTGCCGGGATGGCGCCCGTGCGTTGATCGTGATTCCAACGGCGGACGGCCGGTGGCGGGGCTCGCTGCGCCGCCCGGCCAGGTCACTGGTGAGCACGAGCCGGTCGGAGGAGGTTCCCGGTGAGGCGAGCGTGGGCGGGCGTCGCGATCCTGCTGTCCGCCGCCGCCATGGTCTCCTGCTCGGAGGTCCCCGATGCGGCCGCGCCGGCCGGCCTGGTAGTCGCCCGCGCCGCCGACGTCACCACGCTCGACTCCGACGCGATCTCGACGAGCAAGGAGGGCTCGGAGACCTACGGGCTGATCGCCGAACCGCTGTACACGATCGACGCGAAGGGCGCGTTGCGGCCGCTGGTGGCCGAGAGCCACACGGTCAGCGTCGACCAGCTCACCTGGACCTTCGTGCTGCGCCAGGGCGTCAGGTTCTCGACCGGCGTGCGGGTGACCGCGGCTGACGTGAAGTTCACCGTCGAGCACGCGCGGCGGGGGCCGCTGCAGGGTGAGCTGTACCGGGGCATCACCTCGATCGAGGCACCGGACGACCGGACGGTGGTGCTGAGGACGGCCGAGCCGGACTCGGCCCTGCTGGCGAACCTCGCCGGCTACCCGGCCGCGATCATCCCCGAGGACTTCGGCGGCATGGACGAGCCGGCGTTCTGGCGTGATCCGATTGGCACCGGCCCGTTCATGATCGACCAGTGGGAGCAGGGCAGACAGCTCAGGCTGGTGCCCAACCCGCACTTCAGGGGGGCGAAGCCGGCGCTGGCGAGCCTCACGTTCCGGCCGGTGCCCGACGCGCAGACGCGGATGCTGCAGCTGCGCAGCGGACAGGCCGACATCGTCGACGGCGTGCCGTACGCGCAGGTCGACGCGGTCCGGTCGGACAGCGCACTGCGCCTGGTCGAGCTGGCGACGCCCACCGCGGTCTTCCTGACCCTCAACACCGCCAAGCCCCCCTTCGACGACCAGCACGCACGCCGGGCGGTGTCGCTGGCCATCGACCGCCAGCAGCTCGTGCGGGCGACCCTGCTCGGCCGGGGCCGACCGGCCGGCAGCTTCCTGGCGGCGACGGCGCTGGGCGGCTACCTGCCGGAGTTCGGGGTGGCGCGCGATCTCGACGCGGCCCGCGACGAGCTCGCGCGGTCATCCTCGCCCGGCGGCTTCTCGTTCGAGATCATGTACGACGCGGCCAACGCCCAGTTCGGCACGGCCGTCCAGGTGATCCAGGCCAACCTGGCCGAGCTCGGCATCACGGCCACCCTCAACGGCACCGACCGCAACGCCGTGCTGGCCACGTTCGCGACGCCGAACTGGACAGCCGGCGTCGCCGAGATCACCACCGGAGACGTCGGGTACGTCCTGCAGTTCTACACCGCCACCAACGGCTTCGGCTCGGGATCGGCGCTGGTCAGCGAGGTCAGCAAGCGCTGGCGGGAGTCGAAGCTCGAGTTCGACGAGAGCGGGCGACTGACGATCTACCGCGACCTCGTCGCCCTGATCGCGGACGACGCCCCACAGGTCGGCCTGTACAGCCCGCCGAGGCTGTACGCCACCAGTGCCCGCGTCCGGTCGGTCGAGCCGGTGGACCCGACCGGGGCGCTCGACTTCTCCAAGATCGTCGTGACGTGACCGGCTGAAGGGGGCGCCGGGTTGAGACGAGCTCGCTATCTGGCACGGCGGGTGGCCGGCGTCCTGGTGACGCTGTGGGGGGTGAGCCTGCTGCTGTTCGTCCTGCTCCAGCTGCAGCCGGGCGGGCCGGCCGAGGCGATGCTGGGCATCACCGCCACCCCGTCGCAGATCGCGGCGCTCAACCGGGAGCTCGGCCACGACCGGCCGCTCCCGGCGCGGTATCTGCACTACGTGGCCGGGTTGGCGCACGGCGACCTGGGCGAGTCGGTGATCTTCGGTCGCCCGGTCACCGAGGTCATCGCGGCCGCGCTGCCGACGACGCTGAAGCTCGGCGCGTACGTCCTGCTCCTGAGCGGCATCGCGACCGTGTCGCTCGCGACGCTCGCCGCGTCACGGCGTGGGGGGCCGGTCGACCACGTCATCCGGGTGCTGCCCATGGTCGGCCTCGGGATGCCGTCGTTCTGGATCGCCGTCGTGCTGCTCTTCCTCTTCGCCCTGCGCCTGCCGGTCTTCCCCGCCGGCGGGCTGCAGCCTGGCCTGGTCGGCGGGCTCAGGTCGCTCTTCCTGCCGGCCGTCACCCTCTCCGTCGTGGTGTCGGCGATCCTCGTCCGCAGCTTGCGACGCGGACTGATCGACACCATGGAGTCCGACCACGTGACGGCGGCCAGGGCCAGGGGCCTCACGGGCGCCCGGCTGCTGCTCGGTCACGTCCTGCCCAACGCCGCGATCCCCACCCTGACGCTGCTGAGCCTGGTGTCCGCGTCCCTGCTGGGCGGGGCGGTCGTCGTCGAGTCGGTGTTCGCCCTGCCGGGGATCGGCCAGCTGCTCGTCGACGGGTTCCGCCGGCACGACGTGCCGCTGGTCATGGGCGTCGCGCTGCTCACCGCCGTGCTGGTCATGACGGTGAACCTGCTCATGGACGTGGTCCACGCGCTGCTCGACCCGAGGGTGGGGCCGCGATGAGCGACATCGCGACGGTCCGACGCCGGCGGGTGCGATCGACGGGGTTGCTCATCGGCGTCGCGATCGTGGGCGGTTACCTGCTGGCGGCGCTGTTCGCGCCCTGGATCGCGCCGGCCGGCCCGCACGAGCTGAACGTGGCGGACGCCCTCGCCCGGCCGAGCGCCGAACACCCGCTCGGCACCGACGACCTCGGCCGGGACGTGCTCTCGCGCCTGCTGTACGCCGCGCGCGTCGACCTCGCCCTCGGCGTCGCCGCCGCCGTGACGGCCTACGTGCTCGGCACCATGGTCGGCCTGGTCTCCGGGTATGCCGGTGGCTGGCTCGACCTCGTCCTCACGCGCGTGATGGACGTCGTGCAGACGATGCCGGTGATCGTGACGATCATGATCCTGCTGCTGGTCATCGGCCGCGGGCCGGTCGGTATCGTCGTCGCGCTCGCCCTGGCCGGCTGGGTCGGCTACGCGCGGCTGGCCCGCGGCACCGTCCTGGCGGCGCGGAACCTGGACTACGTCGCCGCCGCGCGGCTGGCCGGGCTCGGGCACCGCCGGGTTCTCCTGCGGCACGTGCTGCCGAACGTGTGGACCCACGGCGTCGTGTTCCTCGCGTCCGACATCGTCGCGTCGGTCGGGGCGATCGCCACCATGGGCTACCTCGGGATCGGGCTCGAGGTGTCCGCTCCCGAGTGGGGCCGGATGATCTCGGCCGGCCAGGCCTTCCTGGCGACGAACTGGTGGCTCTCCGTCGCGCCCGGACTGGCGATCGTCGTGCTCGGGCTCGGCCTGGCCCTCGTGTCCGACGGGCTCACCGACCGGCTCACCGACCGGCTCGGCAGGTGACGGCCGTGCGGGTGCGCGACCTCACCGTAACCCTGCGGACCGCCCAGGGAGACCTGCGGGCCGCTGAGCACGTGGCGTTCGACCTGCCGGCCGGTCAGGCGCTCGGGCTGGTCGGCGAGTCGGGGGCGGGCAAGAGCACCGTGCTGCGCGCGCTGCTCGGGCTGTTGCCGCGCGACGCCACCGTCACCGGCAGCGTGCGGCTCGGCGGGCGCGAGCTCATCGGCCTGCCCGACCGGGAGCTCGCCCGCCTGCGGGGCGGGCGGGTCGCGCTGATCTCCCAGAACCCGGCGACCGCACTCGACCCGATCCGCAGGGTGGGCGGCCAGATCGCCGAGCGGCCCATGGCCCTGTTCGGCTGGAGCCGGGCGAAGGCCCGCGACCGCGCCATCGAACTGCTCCGGCTGATGGAGATCGCTGACCCCGAGCAGGTGGCCGGCCGGTACCCGTTCCAGCTCTCCGGCGGCATCCGGCAGCGGGTGCTGATCGCGACGGCCCTGGCGTGCGAGCCGGCGGTGCTGCTGTGCGACGAACCGACCAGCGCGCTGGACGTGGCCACCCAGGAGCGGGTTCTCGGGCTGTTGGGCACCACGGGCGCCGCACTGGTCCTGGTCAGCCACGACCTCGCCGTCGTCGGTCGGCTGTGCGGCTCGGTGCTGGTCATGTACGCCGGGCGCGTCGTCGAGCGCGGCCCGGTCGACGAGGTCTTCGCCGATCCACGGCACCCCTACACCCGCGCGCTGCTGGGCTCGCTGCCGGTTCCCGGTGAGCCGCCCGACCGGTTCCGACCCCCGTCGGGCTGCCGGTTCCGGACCGGGTGCGCCCTGGCGGAGCAGCGGTGCGCGAGCCTGCCCTACCGGCTGATCCCGGCCGGGCCGCGACGCGACACGGCGTGCGTGCACGCGACAGCGCCCCTGCCCGGTGTCCCCCTGACCCGGGCGGTCAGGAGAACATCGGGCGCGAGCGCGGGGCCGCCGGTGTTGGAGGTGCGTGGCCTGGTCATGGAGTTCCCCGGTGCGCCGACCGGCCGGCCGTTCGCCCGCCGGCCAGGGCCGCGGGTACTGGACCGGATCGACCTGCACCTCGACCGGGCGGAGATCCTCGGGCTCGTGGGCGAGTCCGGGTGCGGCAAGTCGACCCTGGCCGGCTGCATCGTCGGCCTGCACCGGCCGACCGGCGGGGAGGTACTGGTGGCCGGACGCCCGATGCCCCGCCATCGCGGCGCCGGTGATCGCCGCCGGATCCAGCTGGTCTTCCAGGACCCGGCCTCCGCGCTCAACCCGGCGCGCCGGATCGACGGGATGCTGGCCGAGCTGCTGCTGGTGCACGGCCTGGCGCCACGCCACGAGGTCCGGCCGCGGTCCGTCGAGCTGCTGCGCTCGGTCGGCCTGGACACGAGCGTCCTCGGCGCGTACCCGCGCGCCCTGTCCGTTGGTCAGCAGCAGCGGGTCAGCCTCGCGCGCGCTCTCGCGCTGGAGCCGGCCGCGATCATCGCCGACGAGATCGTGTCGGCCCTGGACGTCCCGATCCGGGCATCGGTGCTCGACCTGCTCGTCGAACTGCGCGCACGCCTCGGCGTGGCGATTCTGTTCATCAGCCACGACCTGGCCGTGGTCCGACAGCTCTGCGACCGCGTCGCGGTCATGCACCGCGGCCGGATCGTCGAGCTGGACCGCGTCGACGCCGTCTTCGCACGCCCCCGGCACCCGCACACCCGCCGGCTGCTCGCCGCCATCCCAACGCTGCCGTCCACCCCTGCGGACGAGTAGGAGAGGTGGCCGCGCGGTGCTGCTCGAGCGCAACCACGAACTGAACGTGCTCGCCGCGTCGATCGAGGCGGCGAGCAGCGGCTCGGGCCGGTTCGTCCTGGTCGAGGGAGTCGCCGGGATAGGCAAGACCCAGCTGATCGCCGAGGCGCGGTCCCAGCTGACCGCGGCGGGGTTCCGGTTGCTGTCGGCCCGTGGTGTCGAGCTGGAGCGGGACTTCTCCTCAGGGGTGGTCCGGCAGCTGTTCGAGCCGGCCGTCGCGGCCGCCGACGACGAGCAACGGCGACGCCTGCTCTCGGGGGCGGCCAGCCAGGCCGCGGCCGTGGTCGGCGGTGATGTCGCCGGCACCGATCGCGCGGAGCAGCGGGGCGATTTCTCCGCACTGCACGGCCTCTACTGGCTCACCGCGAACCTGTGCCATGACCAGCCGCTGGCGCTGCTGATCGACGACGCGCACTGGGCCGACATCGGGTCGCTGCGGTTCCTGGCCTACCTGCTGCCCCGGATCGACGGCGTGCGCGCGCTCGTCGTCGTGAGCATGCGACCGAACGAAGCCGGGGCCCACCAGCAGGTGCTCGACCACCTCGCCGCCGACTCGGGCTGTTCGCTGCTGCACCCGGCCCCGCTCACCTCGGCGAGCGCGACGGTGCTGCTGCGCGCCAGGTTCGCGGCCGCCGGCGGCGTGCAACCGGACGCGGCGTTCCTGGCCGCCTGTCACGGTTCCACCCAGGGCAACCCGCTGCTGCTGCACGAGCTCGCCGGGGCCCTGCTCGCCGAAGGCGTCGCGCCGGTCGCCGACAACGTGGCCATGGTGAACAGCCTCGGCGCGAGGGCGCTCAACCGCAGGGTCGGCCTGTGGCTGTCGCGGGTGTCGGTCAAGTGCCGGCTCGTCGCCAGGGCGCTGGCCGTGCTCGGTGAGCAGGCGCCGCTGGTCCAGGTCGCGTCCCTGGCCGGCCTGACCGTGGCGCAGGCGTCGCGGGCGTTCGGCCATCTCGCCGCGGTCGGAATCCTGCGGACCGCGGCCGGCAAGGCATCGGCCACGCACGCCGACTTCCACCTGGAGTTCGTGCACCCGCTGGTCAGGGCCGCGGTGTACGACGGGATAGATCCTGGCGACCGGATCGCGACCCATCGGCGCGCCGCCGCCTTGCTGGCGAAGCTGGGAGCAGGCGACGAGCGGGTCGCGGCCCACCTGCTCCGGCTGCCACCAACCGGTGACCCGCACGCGGCCGGCGTGCTCCACCGCGCGGGGTCGGCCGCCATGGCAGGCGGTTTCGCCGACACCGCGGTGACGTACTTCCAGCGCTGCCTGCAGGAGCCGCCGCCGGCGGCCCGGCGGCTGGAGGTGCTGTGCGAGCTCGGCGGCGCCGGCCTGTTGATCGACGACCCGGCGGCCGCCGGGCACCTCGACGAAGCCCTGCACCTGGCGACGGATCCGGTGGAGCGTGCCGAGATCGGGCACATGCTGGGCGCGGCGCGGTACTGCCTGTGGCGCACCGGGGACGCGGTCGTGGCCTGGCAGCGGGCGCTCGATGAGCTGCCGGCCGATGAGTCGGACCTGCGCCGGCAGATCGAGTCGACGCTGCTGGTCGTCCCCCTGAAGGAGCCGGGCCACGATGACCTGGCCCGTCGGGTGGACGAGCTGCGCGACCTCGAGCCGCACGCCAGCGTGGGCGGGCGGTCACTCGACTGCGTGATAGCACTGCACGACGCGGTCGCCGGGGACCCGCGCGCGGCGCCGCGGGCGCTGCGCGGCCTGCGGGACGGGCTGCTGGTGCGGCGGGCCCACTCGGGAACCGCGCTCGACACCGCGTGGAGCGTGCTCGCCTGGGCCGACCGGGAGGAGGTCGTGGCGAGCCTGGACGCCGCGGTCGCGGCCTGGCACCACCTCGGATCGTCCTCTGGGGTGACGAGCCTGATGTGGCGGGGGCTGGTGCGCCTGTTCCGCGGCCAGTTGGCCGACGCGGAGTCCGACCTGCGCGAGACGGTCCGCACGGTCGCGGTGTCCCAGCTCGCCCACCGCCGCGCGTTCTGCGGCACGTTCCTGGCCGACGTCCTCATCGAGCAGGGCCGGCCGGCCGAGGCCAGGACCCTGCTCGACTGGGTGGCCGAGGTGCCGGAGGCGTCGCCCAGGTCGAGGCCGGCCTACTTCCTGCCGGACAGCAGGGCGCGCCTGCTGCTCGGCCGGGGAGAACATGCCGAGGCCCTGCGGTTCGCCCTGGCCGCGGGTCGGCGGTTCGCCGCTGACGGCGGCACGAACCCCAGCATCGTGCCGTGGCGGTCGGAGGCGGCGCTGTGTCTGCACGCCATCGGGCGGGAGGACGAGGCACTCGCCCACGCCGAGGAGGAACTCGGTCTGGCCCGCCGCTGGGGCGCACCCCGTGCCCTCGGGCGCGCGCTGCGGGTCACCGGCCTGGTCACCGGCGGTCGCCGGGGGCTCGACCTGCTGGCCGAGGCGGTCCACGTCCTGAGCACCTCCCCGGCGCGGCTGGAGCACGCCAAGGCTCTGGTCGACGCCGGTGCCGCGCTGCGGCGGGCCGGCGCACCCCGCGCCGAGGTGCGCAACCACCTCGCCGAAGGCCGGCGCCTGGCCGAGGTATGCGGCGCGGCCCCGCTCGCCGAACGGGCACGCGTCGAGCTGAGCGCGGCCGGTGACCGAGTACGCGGGCACGCGCTCATGGGCGCGGCGGCCCTGACCCCGACCGAACGGCGGGTGGCCGAGCTGGCGGCCACCGACAAGACCAACCGGGAGATCGCCCAGCTGCTCTTCGTCACCGTCAAGACGGTCGAGACCCACCTCGGCAACGCCTATCACAAGCTCGGAGTGCGGGGCCGTCGCCAGCTCTCCGACCAGCTGACCTGACCCGACCCTCCGGGTTCAGGGCCCGATGTCGGGGTTGTCCCCGAGGGCAGGTGATCGGCCGGCACGCATTCTCGACGAGCTGCCATCGACCTGCGATTCGGGAGGCGCTCACATGCCACAAGGACTGACAGACGACAGTGCGGTCAAGAATGCGTACCACGAGCAGCTCTACGAGCTGGGCCAGGCATTCCAGGCCATGTACCAGGCCGGTGCGCTCGGGGCTTCGCCGGAGGAGTTCATCGACAACCTCAGGACGTACGAGTCCACGCTCCAGCCGCTCGGCGATTTCGAGCAGCTCAAGAATGCGGTATCGGCCGACATCACCGGCCCGTACGCGGCCGACCACCTCGACTTCGTGTCCCAGGTGATGCCGCTCATCCCCGATCAGGACGGCTACTCCTACGACGCCAAGCAGCGCTGGTACAAGGACGGCGAGCTCGTCACGGAACAGTCGGACTCCGCCGAACCCGATGCCGAGACTTCAGCACCGGCCTCGGCGCCAGGACGAATGCTGGACGAGGAGAAAGGCCTCTACTACGACGAGACGAACTGGTACGACGGCAACGGGGCACTCCTCGAATGGGACGCCACCAGGAACCTCTACGCAGCGGGCGACCGCTGGTACGACCAGAACTTCGTCCCGCTCACCTGGAGCGACGAGAAGAACCTCTACTACGACTCCAACAACAACTGGATCGACCCGAACGGCTTCCCCCTCAGCTGGACCGCGGAGGGCTTCTACCTCTCGTCCGGCGGTGCCCGCTACGACCAGTACGCCAACCCCCTGCCGGACGCCCCCGCCACCGAGCCGGCCGCCGCCCCCGATGAAGCGGACGGGGCCGATCAGGCCGCCCCGGCCGTCGCGGCCGACGTCCAGGCCGCGGTCGACGACGTCATCGCGGCGATTCTCGAGGAGGACGGCACAGCAGATCTCACCAGTGAGGAGATCAGCGAACTGATCGCCGACGTGCTCAAGGACCTTCAGGCCGCATAGCTGGCCGCCCGAACTGAGAGGTTAGGTATCCAATCATGGGCTACGAGGAAAAGCTCGGCAACAAGGTCGCCCTCGTCCGCCACAAGGCCGCAAACGCGCTGAAGAAGGCATCGGTCGGCGGAAAGGCAACGGTGGAAACGCTCCAGCGGGTCGTGGAAACGGGCGAGATCACGGCCGCCGTGGAGCTGAGCAGCAACTTCGCAGCGCTGGAGCAACAGGAAAGCGCGAGCAAACACGAGGAGCGGCGGAAGCGGTTCACCAAGCTCCTCATCGAGGCCGAACTGGCCCTGCCGGAGCTCAAGAGGACCGTTCTCGACGGATTCGATCCCACCGTCCAGCGGGTGAGCGCTTGCATCGAGGCGATCAAGGCGATGGACGAACTCGACTTCATCAACCAGACCTACGGCGGCTACGCCGAGGTGAAGGCGTGTCGCGTCAAGCTGGAGGCCGTCCGCGACGGCGGGCTGCTCAGCGGCGGCGTCGTACCTTCCCACGCGGAGGTCGTCGAGGTGATGACCGCGCTGGACACCGGAATACCGGCCGGCCGAGAGCTGCTGGACGCGGCCGGCGACGACAGCAAGGTCGCATGGGCCGACCTGAGGAAGTTCAGCCGTCAGCTCGACCACGCGTTCAAGGCGGGAATGGAGTACGGCAAGTACGCTGGCGCGTTGCACATGGCCGTCGACGCGGCCGGACCCGCGATCGAGGCGTACCTCCTGAACGTCGCACGGCTGGCCAGGCAGAACCAGATCCCGGACAAGCACCGTGCCAAACTCGAGTCGGGGATGAAGGTCTTCAACGGCCTGGTGGGTATCGCCGCGCACTTCGTACCACCGACCTACAACGCGATTCCCGGGGCCGTCAAGGCGCTGTCGACGGCCATCGAGAACCTGGCTGACGACATGCTGCTCGCCGACGCCGCCGAGAAGGCACGCAAGGGCGCCGCCCCTGGCACTGAGTTCGAGGTGCTCAAGCCGCTCGACATCGCGGAATGGCTCTACGCCGGCCACCTGAAGAACGCGAAGCTCGGCATCAGGATGATCGGTATCGCCGGCGAGGAGATCCCCGGCTGGAGCATCATCTCGATGGCCATCCTGAAGATCATCGAGGCGGTACTGGCCGCGAAGATCAGCGAGGCCGAGAAGAAGCTCCCCGAGGCCGAGAGGAAGCTCCGCCAGGCCGAGAAGGGGCTCTCCGACGCCGACGTGATGAAGAAGCAGAACAAGAGCGTTCCCGACCTGATCTTCGGGTCACTTCAGAAGGAGATCCTGGACGAGCTCAAGCCGGCATCGCTTCTCGGCACGATCCTCGAAATCAACGACGGCGAATTCGACCCCATCGAGTGGGCCGAGAACAAGGCTCTCGAGACCATCATGGACGTGCTCGCGCCCAAGATCGTGGAGTGGTTCCCGCCAGAACCCGCCCAGGCCGTGGACGGCGACGCCCTGCGTGCCTTCGCCAGGGGAGTCCTGGTCAGCAGCCATCCCAAGTGGGTCGGCGGCGGCGAGGCGGTCGATATCGACGCCTTCCCGCTGACGTCGGCGAAGGGCGCTCCCAGCGAGGACAAGTACGGCCGCAAGGTCGAGGCATCGGACAGCCTGAAGACCAAGCACAACGAGGACGGCGGCGTACGATACTACGTCGCGGTCAAGGCCAAGGAGAAACTGGTGTGGGGATTCATCAACCCTCAGACCCTGGCCTTCCTGGTGGACTACCCCGATAACTCCGCGCTGTCCGACTGGCAGAATCGGTTCATCGACAGGGACAGCTACCGCGAGAACGGCCAGCTGCACGCCGGCAAATGGTACAAGCCCGTCGAGAGCCAGAACTTCTACCTGTTCGTCGGCGACGACGGGAGCCACGAATGGGCCGGCGGCCAGGCGTCCACCGCCAACACCAGCACAGGAAATGTCATGGGCGTCCTCCAACACATCTATGGGGGCGACCTGAACCCGAGCACTGACGTGCTCATGGAGCTCAACGCGGTGTAACCACCACAGGGTAGACGCGGCGGATCGTGCACCCATGCACGATCCGCCGTCCGATGTCTCATTCGCTGTACGCTTCCACTTCTGCCACGTAGGCGTCGGGCAGCGGGAGATTGGTGACCCAGATCCGCAGGTAGCGAATGGGGGATGACACGGTGACCGGGATGGTGACCGTGTTGCCGGTCGCCGGAGTGAAGGCGTATGGCCGGTCGACCGGGGCAAGGTAGCTCCACGGGTTCATGGCTGCGGGTGCGCCACTGACCGACAGGATCAGGTTCTGTGCGGGCCATGTCGGGTTCAGTTTCACTACGACCCTGGTGAGCAGGGGTGGATAGTAGCCGAAGTCGATGGTGACATGCTGGGGGAACCCTCCGGCGGAGGTACTTATCCACTCGGTGTGCGGTCTCCCGTCGTTGGCCTGGGAGGGCCAGAACGGGACCCTGACCGTGCTTGCGAAGGCGTAGCGGCCGAGGGCGTGGTTGACCGGCGCGGCAGTCGCGGGTGTTCCGGCGGCGAACAGGGCGATGGCCGCTGCGGCGGCCAGTAGGTGGACGCGGGACATGGGTGGCTCCGTGGCAGTCCTGATGTCGTGCATCCAGAGCCGTCCAGTCACCGTCCAAACGGCTGTCGTCACGGTCCGTACCAGGGGTGGCCGGCTCAGCTGCGGTGATCACGGGCTTGTGGCCGCTAGTAGGGCTTTGTTAGGTGCTGTTGGGCTGGGGTTTGTGTTCGCGGGTTCGGGTTTGGGCGGGTTGTCTGCAGGTGTGGCAGATGCCTGTCCAGACTGCGAGTAGGGCTTGGAGTTCGCGCAGGACCGCGTAGAGGGTCAGGCCTGCGCAGGGGCTTTTGGGGTGTGTCTGAGTTGGGTGCAGATGGCCTGGGCCAGGGCGGTCAGGGTGACATGCCGGTGCCACCCGAGCCAGCTGCGGCCCTCGAAGTGGCCCAGTCCGAGACCGTCTTTGAGTTCGCGGTAGTCGTGCTCGATCCGCCACCGCATCTTGGCCAGTCGCACCAGGTCCCGCAGTCGGGTGTCGGCGGGCAGGGTGGAGAGCCAGTAGTCGGTGGGTTCGGCCGCGCCGGGTGGCCACTGGGCCAGCAGCCAGCATTCGGGCAGGCTGCCGTCGGTGTCGCGGGGAATGTTGCGATTGGCCGGACGCACTCGTAACGCGAGGAATCGTGACCGCATGCTGGCGGTCGGGTTGTTCGGTGTCTTCTTCGATCCGTGTCGCCAGAGGACGAACCGGCCCGCTGACCGTCCGGCGGCCATGACCAGGGTTTTCAGATCCTGAGGCTTGTCGAGGTAGCGGGGCGAGGGTGGGCGGCCGGTGCCGGAGTAGGCCGGTGTCACCGGCACTGCATACCCCGGGTGGGCGGTCGCGGTCGGGGAGACCGCCAGCACGTAGGTCAGGCCGCGCTCGGTCAGGCCGAGCCGGAACTCGGTGGCGTCGCCATAGCCGGCGTCAGCCACGACCGGCCTGTCCGGCGATCCCCACCCGATGATCTCGTCGAGCATGTCCAGTGCCAGTCGCCACTTCTCCCGGTGTCGCACCTGCTCCGGGATCGCACTGCGGGTCCGCCGACGCCGGATCTCCGCCGCGGCCTGCTCATCGGTGGTCTTCTCGTCGTCCCAGGACTCGGGCAGGAACAACCGCCAGTCCGGCGCGGCGGAGGCCCAATCGGTGACCGCGTGGACGCTGACCCCGATCTGGCAGTTCCCGGTCTTGCCCAACGCACCGCAGTACATCCGCGCCACACCGGGAGAATCCCTGCCGTCCTTGGGAAACCCGCTGTCATCGACCGCCCACGCCCGTGGGTCGATGAACTCCCGCGCCCACACCGCCATCCGCCGCCGCACCTCGACGTGATCCCACGTCGAGGTGGTCACGAACTGCTGCAACTGCTGGTGATCAACCCCGAGCCGGGCAGCCATCGGCTGCATCGACTTACGCTTGCCGTCCAGCATCAACCCACGCAAGTAGAGCTCGCCCTTGGCCCGCTGGTCACGCCGCGCGAACCCGCCGAGCATCCGCCCGGGGAACTCCTCGATCACGGGCCGGACCTGATCCATCTCCTCCGTGTCGGCGCTCATGAAATTCCGCAGGTCTGAGGCGGTCTCGCTCACGTAATTCCCCAGGGCTGCGCTCACGTAATTCCCCACCGGGACGGTGAGCGTGTCGCCCAGGCTGGGGGTCCTCGCAGCGACAAGGCTTCTCCGGTTCACGACAGGTGGCCGGGGAGTGGGATTGGCGAGGAGAACGTTCGACGTGACTGATGTGACCGAGATCTTGGTCGGGCCTTGTCCCCGGTTCGTGGACACGGGTGGATTAGGCAGCTGCTGAGACGGTAGCTGTGTAGGCGTTCTCGTAGGTGTTGGGGGTCTGGTAGCGGCACCAGGAGTGCCGGCGTCGGGTGTTGTAGCGGGTTAGCCAACGGACAGCTCGCGACGACAGGCCAGCTCGTCTGGCCAGGACGGATTGTCTTGCAGGACTTCTCGTTTGAGCGTGGCGTTGAACGACTCGGCGAGGGCGTTGTCAGCGCTGGAGCCGACCGCGCCCATGGACTGTACGAGGCCGAGTCGCTTGCAGAGGTCGGCGTAGGCGCGTGAGGTGTAGACCGAGCCGTGGTCGGAGTGGAAGATCGCCCCGGTCAGGCTCCCGCGGGTGCCGGCGGCGGCGCGGAGGGCGTCTTCGACGAGTTCGGTGCGCATGTGGTCGGCGATCGCCCAGCCGGCCAGCCGGCGGGAGTAGCAGTCGATGACGGTGGCCAGGTAGAGGTTCGTGCCGTCGGCCAGCGGCAGGTAGGTGATGTCGCCGACGTAGACCCGGTTCGGGGCGGGCGCGGTGAAGTCGCGCCGCAGCAGGTCAGGCACCGTGGTGTGGGTCTGCTCCGGGATCGTGGTGCGGACTCGGCGTCGTCGTCGGTAGCCCTGGATGCCGTGGGCGCGCATGATCCGGCCGATCCGTTTCTGGTTGACTCGCCGCCCGGCGGGAGCGCCGTTGTTGAGCTCGGCGGTGATCCTGGGCCGCCCGCAGGTAGTGTCCGCGGCGTGCACCTGGCGGATCCGCGCCGCCAGCGCGGCGTCGGCCGCGTGGCGGGCGGCCCGGGTTGGGCCGGCGGCCTTCCAGGCGTAGAACGAGGAACGCTGCACGTCGAGCAGTGCGCACAGCCCACTTCACACTCCAGCCCGGACGGGCGCTGGAGGTGGTGCCGCAGTGGTCGGCGACGAACTGGAAGCGGCTCACCAGTTCGTCGCCCCGGCGAAATATTTGGCCGCCTGACGCAGGATCTCCCGCTCGGTTTCGAGCTTGGTCTTCTCCGCGCGCAGTGTCTTGTTCTCGGCCTCCAGCCGGGCCAGACGCTGTTCCGCGGTCTCCGCCCGGGCTGGCTCTCCGGTGGGCTCTTGCGGTCGGCGCTGAAGGCGTGGGCTGCGGGTGGGGGTGTCGTCCGGGGCGGTCCTGGTGCCGATGCCGAGCCGGTCGAGCCACAACCGCAGCGTGGTGCGCTCGATACCCAGGTCCGCGGCGATGCCCTTCACCGTGGCACCCGGGGTGGACTCATACAGCTCGACGGCCTGCCGACGGAACTCGTCGGAGTAGTTCTTGCGGGCCATGGTCGTGGATCATCTCGCTTCCCCCGCGTGCGGGGATCAGCGTGTCCACGAAACGGGGTCAGGGCCCGTCCGGGGTCGCCGGAGGTGGCGTTCGAGTGGTGGTCGCGTCAGCTGTACGGGATCGCCTGCCCGGTTGGTTTGCTCTTTGATGTCGTACAGGTGCCGGTCATCATCGGCCGACTGATGTTGGCGAGGTTGCCGGGGTCGGAGCTGCCCGTCGTGCGGGCGCGGGTGGGGACGGGTCGTGGTGCGCCGGTCTGGCGCTTTCTGGTGCGACCAGGCTCACCCCGGATCCGAGATCTGCCGGCCGAGTCTCCAATGACGTTGATCGGCCGCGGGCAGTGGATCGACCTACCGCCGACGCCAGCACCGGGCGGGTCGACGCGATGGATCATGTCGGCGCCGGAGCGTCCGTCCGGGCTGTCGGTGTCGGGTGTGGCGTCGCCGGAGGTGATGTCGTTGCGGGGGTTGCCGCATTCGTTGCATGTGCAGTGGGCGGCGTTGCGGGCGTTGACGGTGGCGGCCCGTCGGTTCAACGAGGTCGACGAGAGTGTGCTGGGCGCGCAGTTGCGGCAGGAGTATGAGGCTGGGGTGACTGTTGCCGAGTTGGCTCGGCGGCTGGCCCGGTCACCCAAGTACGTCCATCGGCTGTTGCGGACAGCCGGCACGGTGTTTCGGCCGGCCCAGCGCAACCTGAGCAATGGCCGGGACGACGTGGTGTGGAGCAAAACGACCGGCCGGGCCGGTCAACGGTGATCGCCCACCGGCGCCTCGGTTCCTGGCCGGGCAGGTGATTGTGCCGGTGTCATGGTGGATCATCGGACGTGACCTTGCCGTTGTTTGTGCTCTGCTGTTCGGCTACGCCTGGGTCGCGATCCTGTCGTTGCGAGTCAGGTCGTTGCATCGCCGGTTGGCTGTGCACACGTGCCGCGATCCCGGCCCGATCTCCGCTACCCATGGAGGCGCCGGTCGGGTCAGCGAGGCCGATCGGCCGATCCCGGTTGCCGAGTTGCTGAACCGACCCACGATCCGCCCTCCCCCGCTGCCGACGTCCCGGTTCGGACGTCACCCCGGCTCGTAGCGAGCAGACCGACCGCGTTGCGATCTACCGCTCGCTGGCACCCAACCGAGCCGCCGGGCGGAACCGGCGACCCCGACCCGGTTCCGCCCGGCACCCCACTCCCTGACGCCCCATGCCGACGACCTCCCTCGAGTCGAGTCATTTGGCGAGTTACGCCGTCGCGATCACAAACTCGGCATGCGGCCCGAGCCAATAGTTGCCGGCCACCCGGCCACGATCGAAGGGTCCACCTGATATTCAGACCTGCTGCCATGCTAACAACGGCACATTGCCGAAGTCTCCCGAAAGGTAATCGCCGAGGCATTCGGGCTCCCTTCCTGACGTTCGGCGCGCTCTCCTATGAGATCCGCTGCGCAGCACCTAGCCCGGAACCTGTTCATGAGGCCTGCGACCGTTCGCCTCTACCTTTTACGCCGACATCTTGGGGCTGGCAAAGTTCTTGGTAAGACTGCGCCCAGACATGACCTACCCAGCGACCCAGGCGGGCGTGCTCACCAGCGACTTCCTGGGGTATGCTGGTCCGAACGTGGGGCTGACCCGAACGCTCCGTAGGGTTTCCGCCGTTCAGGTTACCGACAGTACCGCCATTTGCATCTTCCGCGTGGCTACCTGGGGGCCAGAGTGGACGACATGATCTGCGCGGATCTTGTCGAACGCGTGACGGACTACCTTGAGGGGCTCGTCGGCGCCGAGGAGGCGCAACGGATCAACGCACACCTGACAATCTGCGACGACTGCACGGCCTACATCTTACAGATGCGTTTAGCCATTCGTGCCACGGCCGACCTGGCACACGTTGCCCCGGGTTCGACCGTCGAGGATTCCCTCCTCAAGATATACCGGGAGTGGCTAAGGACCACCGGATGACCGATATCGACCTGCAGGCGCTACGTCGTGGCGACGAGGTTGAATTCCTGAACCTGGTCAGGGCCTATCACTCGTCGTTGGTGCGTCTCGCACTCGTGTACTCGCCAACGCGTGAACTGGCCGAGGAAGCCGTCCAGGAGACCTGGATCGCGGTGTTGCGCGGGCTGGACGGCTTCGAGGGCAGAGCGACGCTGCACACCTGGATCTGTCGCATCCTGGTCACGATCGCGCGCCGCAGGTCGGCGGCGGAATCGAAGGTGCTGCCGTTCTCCAGCCTCGGCGATCAGCATGATGCGGGACCCACCGTCGACCCCAGTCGGTTCCTGAAGTCCGGACCCGATGCAGGGCGCTGGGCGAGCACGGTGCCCGACTGGTCAACGGTGCCCGAGAACCGGCTGTTGTCGAACGAGATGCAGCACGTGGTGTCGGAGGCGATAGCCAGGCTGTCGACCAGCCAACAGCTCGTCATCACGTTGCGCGACGTCCACGGATGGACCAGCGGCGAGGTGAGCGAACTCCTCGACGTCGAGGCGGGGCACCAACGGGTCATACTGCACCGGGCCCGCAGCAGGGTCCGCGACGCCCTCGAGCGATACCTGGCTCCCGACACGGCCAGAGCCGGCAGTTGACCCTCCGTACCTAGATCCTTCCGGAAATCCTGTAACGGATGACCGCATTCCGCCAACTGTATGCAGCTCACTCGACGTGGGCACAGCATTACCGTGAGCGCCGGAAGGAGATGATCATGTCGGCTACTGCCGATGAGATCGCGTCGGGGTCAGCCACCGAGGAGACCGGACTGCGCATGTACCTCAAGGTCGTCAGGACCGACGGTATGCCGGCCTGGACCTGGGCCGTGGTGTGCCAGCGCCTGCCGATCGCCATGTCGCCACTCGCGCTGGTCTATCTGGGCAAGGCCGCTGCCTCGTCGTACGCGGTCGGCGCGCTGCTGGCCGGCGCGTTCGCCTTCGCGGAGGCCGTGGCCGCGGGGACGATGGGCCGGCGGTTCGACCGCAACTCCCCACGCTCCGAGCTGCGCCTGGTACTGGGAGTGCAGGCGCTCGTGCTGGCAGCTCTGGCCTTACCCGCGCTGGTGTCGCCCGGATGGATGCCCATCTGGGTGATGCTCGTGCTGGCAGCAGCGGCCGGCGGCATCGCCTCCGGCGCGCACGGCGGGCTGCGAGCACTCCTGGTGCGCACGGTGGCGCCGACGGCACACCACGCTGCGCTCAGCCTCGAGTCGACCCTGACGACGCTGCTGTGGGCGATCGGCCCCGCCCTGGTCGGCCTGGTGGTGCTGCTGTCCGGCGAGGTATGGCCGGTCCTACTCATCGCGGCGATCGCAGGGGCCGGCGTGTTCACGGCCGGCGCGCTCAGGGCACCCGGTCCGGCCGAAACCGGCGAACCCACGGAGCACGCAGTGCGCGTGTGGCGGTTGAGCTGGCCAGCACTGCTGCAGGAAGGCGCCGTGCTGATGTGCGTCGGTGCCGCATACACCGGGCTGCCGGCGCTGCTCGAACACGTCGGCACGGATGCCGGCGTCGCCGGCCCGGTACTTGCCGTGTTCGCCGCCGCCGGTCTGGTCGGCGGGCTGTGCTACGGCAGCCGTAGGTGGCCCGGTGCCTACCGGACCCAGAGCATGGTGCTCTCCCTCACCGTTGCGGTGGTCGTCGGCATTGCCGTGGTCATGCCGACGGCACTGATCGTGATCGCCCTGATGGTGGTGTCCGGCCTGGCGGGAACACCGGCGCTGACCGCACGCGCCGCTGGTCTCCAGGAACTGTTGCCCGAGCGGGTGTGGGCCACAGGCTTCTCTGGTCTGTACGCCGCAGGCGGCGTGGGATTCGGCGTGGCCAGCATCGTCGTCGCAACGTTGCTCGAACCGGTCGGCATTCGCACGGCGCTGCTCGTGTGCGCCGCGTTGGCCGCGCTCGCAGCCGCCGTCGGCGGCGTGGCCGAGTCGAGGATGGCCTCGACCGCATCGGGCGGGAACACCGCCGGACGCTGATCCCTTCGGGCGAACACACGGTCACGCGGTGGCCGTGTGTTCGCGGGTCGCCGAAGCGCCACGACTTCAACCCCTGAAAGGGACACATGTCGATCAACGGTGCGCTGAGCACGATGCCGGCGCAGGAAGCAGATGCCGAACTCACCCAGAACGCCACCGTACTCGAGTTCAAGAGGCCAACCCGAACGGTTCCGATCGACCGGATCACCGTTCCCGATTCGGACGTGGTCAGCTCCGGCTACGACCTTCGCCTGCTCGGAAGTTTCCGCCTGACCGTCGACGGCTCGCCCGTGACGACAGGCTCGAGCGCCCAACGCCTGCTCGTGAGCCTGGCCTGTTTCGGGAGGCAGGCGTCGCGCGACAGAGTTTCCCAGACGCTGTGGCCGGATTCGTCGCGCCACAGCGCGCGCGTGAACCTCCGCGCGACCCTCTACCGGTTGCGTCGTCAGTGCCCTGCCCTGGTGCACTCGACCAAGATCGATCTGCGGCTCCCGGCCGAGTTGCACATCGACGCGGACAACCTCCGCGCAGCTGCCCTCACCCTCCTCAGCGCCCACCCCGACGAGGACGCCGCCTTACCGCTCGTGCCGTTCACCGAGCTGACCCTGGACCTGTTACCCGACTGGGACGAGGACTGGCTGCTGGACCACCAGTTCAGCTACCGGCGGCTGCGTCTGGACGCGCTCACCCGGCTCACCGATCTTCTGATCAGGAACGAGAACTACGGCGCGGCCGTCCAGACAGCCCTCTCCGTCATTCAGGTCGATCCCTTGCGCGAGACCGCGCACGAGACCCTGATCAGGGCGTACGTCGGCCAGGGCAACCGACACGAGGCCATCTCCCACTACACCACCTACCGCAAGATCCTGCGGGACGAACTCGGACTGGAGCCGGCTGCCGAGCTGGACGAACTGTTGTGGCACCGGACGAAACGGCACGCCAGGGGACATTCCGCCGGCCGATGCCGCACTGGCTCGACCGAGTGTGGCCCGGTGTCACGTTCGGGACACGCAGCCGCCACGGCCGTGACCGATGGTGACGGCAGCCCACTTTTCGCGGCGAACCGGGTCCGGCCAAGGCAACCAGAGCGGTGGTGACCGATGTGACCGATGTGATCGAGGACCATGCGGTCCAGGTGGAGCAGGCATCAGCGGAGCTGCCCACTCTGTTGAGGGCCAGCAGCAACTGGACCGACCAGATGGTCACGGCGGCAGCTATTCCGGTGCACGACATGCCGATCGTCACCATAGGTGGTGGGATCGGCTCGTTCGTCATGGCCGACTACCTCCGTATCGCGGGTGGCCTGCCGACATCGGACATCCAGGTGCTGTCGAATCTCGGCCACCCGTGGCAGACGTACCAGCGGCTGGCGATCGCGTCACAGATCGGCCCCGACGACCGCATCAGGTCGGACGCGGCGTCGCGCCCGGACAACATCTGGGGCTTCCCGTCGTACGCGCTGTCGGAGGCGGCCCGTAACCGGACGATCGTGCCGTTGTTGCAGGTACTGCTCGAGCCGGTGTTCAGCGATTTCTACACACCACGGCTGCGCATGGTTCTCGAATCTCTGGAGCGCGAGGCGCGACGCATCCGGTACTGGGACATGTTGCAGGTCGGCGATGTCGAGCTCGTGCGCAAGCGCGTCGAGGGTGGGTACTTCGTCGTGTTCGCCGGATCCGATCGCGGCGAGCCGGTGCGCCGGGTGGTGCGCTGCCGGGACGTGCACCTCGCCGTGGGCTACGCCGGGCTCAGGTTCCTGCCCGAACTGCAGGAGTTCCGGGCTTCCATGAACGACTACCACCGCCTGGTGAACGCCTACGAGCATCACGAGCACGTCTACGCGGCGTTGCTCCGCAGGCCGGGCACGGTGGTGGTTCGCGGAGCCGGCATCGTGGCCTCCCGTGTGCTCGAACGGCTCATCCGCGACCGCGAGGAGCACGGTCGGCCGGTACAGATCGTGCACGTGCTGCGCACGTACTTCGCCGGGCCGCACGGCCGGCAGGGACCGGCTCGACGCCACGGTCAGGACGGCTTCGCCTACCAGGGCTTCAACTACCCCAAGTCGGTGTGGGGCGGGCAGCTCAGGGCCAAGATACGCAGTCTGCACGGGGACGAGCGGACACAGGCCTACCGCGACATCGACGGCACCACCACGGCGTGGCGACGGGATTGGCAGCGTCAGCTGCGCTCCGGCCGTGCCGAGGGTTGGTACCGGGTGGTCAATGCCTACATCGACGATATCCGGCCGCACGGAGACGGCCTGCTGACACGGCTGCGTTCGGCCGACGGCCACGTCGACGTACAGGCCGACTACGTCATCGACTGCACCGGGTTGAACGCAAAGGTCACCGAACACCAAGTGCTCAACGACCTGTTGGAGCACGCGGGCGCCCGGGTCAACACCCTCGGCCGCATCGACGTCGACCAGTCGTTCGCCGTGATCGGCGGCGACAGCCGCATGGGCCGCATGTACCTCACCGGTGCCGCGGCACTCGGGGGGCCCTTCCCCGGGGTCGACACGTTTCTCGGCCTGCAGATCGCGGCCCAGGAGGTTGTCGACGACATCGCACGCCGCGGATTCTGCCGACGGATCGGGCTGACGGCGTCTCTCGCCGGTTGGCTGCGCTGGGTGACTGGCCGGCAGATCTGAAACGGAGGAGACGATCATGGTCGTGCACTTCGTCGCAGTCTGGCCGACGGTCCGGCTCGTCGCGAACGGGCCGATGCGGGTGCCGTTCATCCGATGGCGCTTCCACGGCGGGAGACTGGTATGACTACCAACAGCGCGTTGAATCTGGTTCTGCGGTTCCGTCCCGGTGCGGGAGTCCTGGGAACAGGCCTGGTCGTCCCCACCGAGGCGCCGACGACCGGCACCACCACGCTCGAGGTCGCCACCGAGATCAGCGCCACAGAGGTCAGCGGAGTACGTTGCCGCGCAGGCCACTTCAACGACCCGGCAATACCCTACTGCTGCGTGTGCGGGCTCGGCCTCACGCAGGCCGGCCGCGTCCGCTGCCGTGGGAAACGGCCCACGCTCGGCGTGCTCGTGGTCGACGACGGCAGGGTGCTGCCGCTCGACAAGGACTGTCTACTGGGGCGTGCGCCCGACAGCCCTGAAGTGCGGGCCGGTGCCGTCACCGCGGTGTCGCTCGACGACCCCCTGATCTCGGACGTCCACGCCAGGATCGGCATCGAGGGTTGGGCTGTCCGGGTGTGGGACACCGCCTCATCGCGTGGCACGTACGTGCGGCAGCGAGCTGCCGAGGTGTGGGAGCGGCTGAGTGAGGGCCAGCGCCGGCAGCTGGAACCGGGGGCGGTCATCGCCATCGGTGGCCGGCAGGTCCGGTTCGACACCTATCGCCGCTGATAGCCGCCGCCTGAGGACGGAAGCGTCATGACGACCAGCCTGATGCTCATCGACGTCGCGATCATCGTGTTGGCCGCGAAGCCGGCCGGCCTGGTGCTGTCCATGTTCGCGGTCGGCCGCTGCGGCATCGGTCGCCGCGCTGATGAACGCGCGTGGGGTCACTCCCGGCAGGACTGATCGCACCGATTCCTTCGGCTGTCTGCGAAGTCGGGGCGTGATCCGCTTCCCGGCGGTTCCACGTTTCTCGACAGTTCCGCCATGGGCGCGATCGCCCGCTCGTGGACCTCTGACGGCCGGGTTTCTCTCTCTCGAACAGCGGCTGACGGTCGCCGCCACGATCGCGTCACCCAGGAACCACGCGGGCCGCACATTCTCGACTCGTCGAATGAACTCAACCGAGGAGGACCTGATGTCCAAGCAGTGCGGCCATGACGGTGTCTGCCAGTGCCGACCCGGCGAGGACCAACAGCCCCACCCGTTCACCTCCCACCCGTTCCCGGTGCCCGGCCCGCAGAGCCAACCCCAGTGGGCGAACACGGTGGGTGCTCCGCCGGCCCGGCGTCGGCGGCTGCTGTTCGTGGCCGCGGCCGCGTTCGCCGCTGTCGTGCTCGTGGCCGCGACGGCACTGGGCACCATTCAACTCACCGACCGCGACACCGCGGACCTGACTTCGGTCCAGGCCCAGACCCAGAACGACGGCACCGCCCAGCCACCGTCCGACACCGACAGCGGAACCGAAGGCGAGAACGACGGCGCAGCGCCCGCCGCGAATCCGGACGGCGGAGCCACCACCCAGGGTGGGAGCGGTCTGGACGAGGGCGGCGTGTTCCTGCAGTCCAACAACGAGGTCGCCAACGAGGTCGTGGCGTTCGTGCGAAAGGACGACGGGAGACTTCGCGAGATCGGTCGTTACCTGACCGGCGGCCAGGGCACCGGGAGCTTCGAGGACAGTGCGCAGGGCATCGTGCTGGGTACCGCGGACGGTGAGGCATCGCCGACGCAGAACATCGACCAGGCCGATCTGCTGTTCGTGACGAACGCCGGCAGCGGCAGCATCACGGTGTTCCGGGTCCTGTCGTCCGGACTCGAGAAGGTCAGCGACACGCCCAGCGGGGGCAATCGGCCGGTGAGCCTGACCGTCAACAGCGGCCTGCTGTACGTGCTCAACAGCGGCGAGGTCGACCGACGCCTGATCCTGGGACCGACAACCGCCCTGGAGAACTGTGGCCATGGCGAGCCGCCGTCGGTGACAGGTTTCCGGGTGACCCCCGACGGGGCCTTGCAGCCCATCCCCGACTCGACCAGGAGCCTGAGCGGCGTCAGCCGCTCCGGTTGCGCGCAGGTGTCCTTCACCCCGGACGGCCGGACCCTCGTGGTCAGCGAGCGCATTGCCACCTCGGCGAACCAGGACACGCCCAACCGGGGCGTCATCACGACCTTCGAGGTGCGCTATGACGGAACCCCGGGCCAGCGACAGCTCAACGACCCCGCCGGTGCGGGCACCTTCGGCTTCACCTTCACCCGCGACGGCACGCTCGTGACCACCGAGCAGAACGGAGGCCTGGCGAACGAGGGCGGGGGCCAGGCATCCACGTACCGGATCGGACGCGACCGAGCGCTGACCCCGATCAGCCGATCGGTACCCAACCAGCAGACCGACAGCTGCTGGGCGGTCGTCACCGACGACCAGCGCCTGGTCTACGTGTCGAGCCCCTTCGGCGGCGGTCGCATCTCCTCCTACGCGCTCTCGCCCGACGGGTCCCTGACGCTGCAACACATCGCGGCCACGTCGGCCGACGGCAAGGACCCGGAGAACGACAGCCTGCCGGACGGCGCCACCGACCTGGGCCTGAGCGCGGACAGCAACTTCCTGTACCAGCTCAATTCCTTCGCCGGCACGTTGCATGTCTTCAAGGTGAACCCGGACGGATTGCTCACCCCCGTCGAGGAGCACCAGGTCTTCCTGCTCGAGCCCTTCGGCACCGGCGGCGAGGCCGCACCGTTCGGAATCGCCGCACGTTGATCTCCGGCTCGTCGGATCGTGCCGAGACGAAAGAGGACATCATGAGCTACGGAATAGTAGGGACGGGCTCCTATGTGCCGCCGTCCGTCGTCAGCAACGAAGCCATGGCCACCTTGACGGGGGCCGATTCCGAGTGGATATACGAACGAACCGGAATCCGTCAGCGGCGCTTCGCTGAGGAGCACCAGGCGACGAGCGACCTGGCCAGGCAGGCGGCCGAGCGCGCGCTGGAGGCCGCCCAGCTACCGGCCGGGCTGCTCGACTTCATCGTCCTCGGGACGTCCACACCGGACTCCCCGCAGCCGTCGACCGCGGTCCTGGTACAGGCCGCGATCGGCGCCGACCATGCTGCCGCCTTCGACGTGAACTCCGTCTGCGCGAGTTTCGTGTTCGCCCTCGACACCGCCCGCGGGCTGCTCGCCGCCGACTCGAACGCCCGATACGCGCTGGTGATCGGAGCCGATATCTACTCGAGGCAGCTCGACTTCGCCGACCGCCGCTCGGCGGTGCTGTTCGGGGACGGCGCCGGCGCCGTCGTTCTCGGACCGGTGGGCGACGGCCAGGGGATGCTCGCATCCCGGCTGGTGTCTGACGGACGGCTGCAGGATCTGGTCCGGATCGCGGGCGGCGGCAGTCGCCGGCCACACACCCCGGCATCGCTGGCGGCCGGCGATGACCTCTTCCGCATGCAGGGCAGAGCGGTGCGCGACTACGTCGAGACGGTGGTGCCGGATCTGCTGGGCAGCCTGCTCAAGGAGTCCGATCTCACCATGGACGACATCGACCACATCGTGCCGCACCAGGCCAACGCGTTGCTGCTGCGCTCGGCCTTCACCGCGGCCGGCATTCCGCCGGACAAGCTGCACCTCACCTGCGAGCGGTACGGCAACACGGCGGCCGCTTCGGTCCCGATCACGCTCGACGATCTGGTGAGGGGCGATGGCGTGGCCCAGGACGCGCTCGTGGTCCTGCTCGGCATCGGCGGCGGTATGAGTGCGGGCGCGTCGTTGCACCGCTGGGTCGGCCGCCCAGCCGGACTGGGACCGTCGTAATGGGCACCCACCTGCTCTACCCGCAGCTCGACCGCGAGTACCCGATCGCGGTGCGGGCAGAGGGCAGCTACGTCTACGACAGTGCCGGCAATGCCTACCTCGACGCCTGCTCAGGGGCGATCGTGGCCAACCTCGGCCACGGCGTTCCCGAGATCGCCGATGCCATCAGAGCCCAGCTCGACCGGATCACGTTCGTAACCCGGTTGCAGTTCACCAACCCGTGGTCGGAGGAACTCGCCACCGAGCTCGCCGAGCTCGCCCCAGGGGATCTGGACCACGTGTTCTTCACCAACAGCGGTTCGGAAGCGATCGAGGCTGCGGTGCGGCTCGCGCTGCAGTACTGGCAGGAGGTCGGACAGCCGGACCGCACGGTGTTCGTGTCGCGAGACGGCAGCTACCACGGCGCGACGCTCGGCGCCATCGGCCTGTCCGGGCACCCGGCCAGGAGGCGCCCGGTCGAATCGGTCCTGCCGGACTGGCCGAAGGCCACGTCGGCCAACTGTCACGCCTGTCCCTTCGGCAAGACCCGTACGACGTGCGACCTCGACTGCGCGCGCTCGGTGGAGGAGGCGATCCTGGGCGCCGGCCAACACCGGGTCGCCGCGGTCGTTGTCGAGCCGGTGGTGGGCGCGTCCGGGGGTGCCGTACCAGCACCCCGCGGCTATCTGCGCGAGGTCGAGCGGATCTGCCGCAAGTACGACGTGCTGCTCGTGGCCGACGAGGTGATCAGCGGCCTCGGTCGTACCGGCCACTGGTTCGGCTGCGACGAGGACGGCGTGCAGCCCGACCTGCTGGTCCTCGGCAAGGGGATCAGCGCCGGGTACACACCGCTCGGCGCGGTGCTGCTGACCGGCCGCATGCACGAGGCGATCAGGAAAGGAACCGGTCAGTTCCTGCTGGGCCACACCTACGCCGGCAACCCGTTGTCGACCGCGATCGGGCTCGCGGTACTGCGCTACGTGCGCAAACACGACCTGCCAGCGCGAGCCCGTGAGTACGGCGAACTTCTCGTGGCCGCGCTACGTGAGACGTTGGCGAGCCGGGGCGTCGCCGCCGATGTGCGGGGCCGGGGCCTGCTGCTGGCCGTCGACTTCTCCCACCCCGGCCGGCCTCCGTCGCGCATGGCCGTCGAGCTGGTCACGGCCGCACGTGACGCCGGGCTGTTGCTGTACCCCGCCGGGGTCGACGCCGTGCCCCAGGTCGTCATGATCGCGCCGCCGCTCACGGTCACCCGAACAGATCTCGACCGGCTCGTCGAGCTGTTCGCCGCAGCCCTGGACACCGTTCTCGCGCGCCCGGGCACCCGCACCGCCCAGCTGGAAGGACCACGTCGATGAAGCTCGGATGGACGCTGCCCCAACGTGCCATGGCCGACCACTACGAGCAGTTGGCACGGGAGCAGATCGCACCCCGGTCGGACTGGCACTACGACCGTGGCCAACTCGACCGGACCGCGTGGCGCGCACTGGCCGACGACGGGCTGTGGCGCGTTCCGGTGCCGAAGGACCTCGGTGGGGATGGCCTGAGCTGGTGGGACTTCTGCGCGAGCCTGGAAGGAATCGTTCGCGGCGGCATGGACCTCGGGTTCTGCCTGTCGCTCATCGCGCACGCCGGCTTCGTGCGTTCGGTCGTCGAGTTCGGAGGCGACTACCACCATCGGGTTGCGTTGCCGGAGCTGATGAGCGGTGCCGTCGGTGCGACGGCGCTGACCGAGCTGAACGGCGGGTCGGATGTGGCCAGCGTCTCGACCACCGCCTATCCCACGGAGCACGGCTACAAGCTCGTCGGGATGAAGGCGCACATCACGAACGCGCCGGTCGCCGAATTCTTCTGGGTGCTCGGGCGGATCGACCAGCTCCCGGCCAAGCGGGACATCTCGGTGTTCGTCGTGCAACGCCAGATGCCGGCCGTTCGAACGGGTCCGTCGGAGCAGATGTTCGGCAACCGTACGAGCCCTACCGGACCGATCTCGTTCTCCAGCCTGCGCATCGGGGCCGACCAGGTGCTGGGCGAACCTGGCGATGGTCTGCGCCTCACCTACGCCACGATCGCGCTCGACCGGTTGCTCTACGGCGTGGTCGGCGCGGCGTACCTGGAGAGCCTGTTGAACGACGCCATGGACTTCGCGAGCAGGCGCACGGCCTTCGGCAGCCCGATCGCCGACTACCAGTACGTGCAACGGCGCATCACCAACATCAAGCTCGCCATCGAGTCGACCCGCTGGGTCTCCTATGCCGCGCTCGCCGCACTGATGGAGCAGCGACCCGACGCGGCGCTCCTGTCGTCGACCGCGAAGCTGATCGGCTCGGAGAGCCTGGCCGCGGCGGCGCTCGACGTGATGCAGATCTTCGGGCACGCCGGCTACGAGGTGGGCAGGCACACCCGCAATGTGCAGGACGCCCTCGGCACGTTGATCGCCGGCGGCACCTCGGACATCCAACGCAAGAACATCTTCACCCAGCTCGTGAAACTCAGGAAACCCATGCACGGATCCGCTCCGGCGCTCCCTGGACTGCCTGCCGCCCGCGCGGCCTGACCAACCCCCCACCCGGCTGAAAGATTGGACTGCGCCATGCCCAAGGTGATCATCGCCAACGTGGACAGCGACTCGATGTGCGGCAACGACATGTCACCCGAGGTCCATGCCATCAGCTCGATGTGCTGCGATCGGCTGCTGGTGATGGCCGACGCCGACGATCTGGTCGTGCTTCCGCACCAGGTGTCCGACGAGTACATCGAGTACGTCGGCGACCTGCTGGGCCGCGAGCTGAGCCGCCGCAATGTCGTGGTGCCCCGCGACGGCGACTCACAACTGCTGATCCTCAACGACGCCTCGCTCAACGACGGCCACGTCGCCGCCCAGATCAGGGACCGCGCCGGCGACCTCGCGGGCTGGCGCATCGAGGCGTACTTCCTCGACCGAGCGGTCATGGCACTGGCCGACGAGCTCGGCCTCCCACTGGCCGGTATCGACGACGTCACCGACCTCGCGTCCCGCGACTTCCTGCGGTGCGGCGGCGCGGAGAGCTTCAACAGCAAGGTCCTGTTCCGACAGCTCGCCGCGAGCGTGCACGCGCCGGTCCCGTCCGGTCGAGTGGCCGCCGGTGCGCACGAACTCGGCGTCGCGGTACGCACCCTGCTGCCGGAGACCGGACGCGTGATCATCAAGCAGGACCTGAACTCCGGCAGCGCCGGCAACACCGTGCTGACCATGCACGACGAAACCGAGCTGACCGGCGCCTCGCGGGTGGTGCGGGTCGACCGGACGACCGACCTGGCCGAAGTCGCGGCCGGACTCTGGCCACACGTCGCGGTACAGCGCAATACCCGCGTCGTGGTCGAGGCCTACCACAAGGCGGCACAGGTCTACTACAGCGAGCTGTGGGTGCCCGGGCCGACCGGCACCCCGCGGCTGCTGAACTTCGGCGAGATGCGCATGGAGCCGACCTTCATCGGATTCGAGATCCCCGGCCAGCGGATGCGTGCCGCCGACCTCGGCGACATGACCGGCCACAGCATGAACCTGGCACACGAGGCAGGCCGTCGTGGCTTCGTCGGCTACATGAACATCGACTCGATCGTGACCGAGGACGGTCACCTGTTCTTCAACGAGGTCAACGGTCGAATGGGATGTTGCACCAACATCGACTACCTGGCGCGGGTTCTGGTCGGCGAGAACTACACGCGCGAACGCGTGGTGCTCACCTACAACTGGATCGAGGCGGCCGACTTCGCGGCGGTGGTCAAGGCGCTCGACGCGGCCGGGATCGCGTTCGACCGGACGACCCGCACGGGTGTCCTCATCGCGGTGGAGGACACGGCGCGCAGTGGGCTGATCGACTACATGGTGGTCGGCCGCGACCTCGACCACGCGCACGACCTGGAGAAGCGGGCGCTGACCGCGTTCGAAACGGCGTAGTGGGCTTCGAACCGACGCGACAAGGACGTGATATCACCATGCCGGACACCAGCTCGACTGCCGTCTTCGAACGCCACGAGTCGCGGGTACGAAGCTACTGCCGCCGCTTCCCGGTCGTCTTCGAACGCGCCGCTGGGCACCTGTTGTGGGATACGACGGGCCGCAGCTACATCGATCTGCTGTGCGGCGCCGGAGCTCTCAACTACGGCCACAACCCGCCTGCCATCGTCGCCAGGGTCACGGAGTATCTGGAAGCGGGCGGTCTGGTGCAGTCACTCGACCTGCACACCCGGGCGAAGGCCGAGTTCCTGACCCGCTTCAACGCCGACATCCTGAGCCCGCGTGGACTGGGCAACTACGTGGTCCAGTTCCCCGGTCCTGCCGGCACACTGGCCGTGGAGGCCGCGCTCAAACTCGCCAGGAAGGTCACCGGCCGCTCCACGGTGGTGGCCTTCCGCGGCGGTTTCCACGGCGCCTCCCTCGGCGCGCTCGCCGTCACCAGTTCGCCGCTGCTACGGGGGGCGGCAGGCACGGCGCTGGCCGGTGCGACGATCCTCCCCTTCCCCACCGGCCGCGACGCCGTTGCCGACCTGGAGCGAGCGCTGCTGCCGAGCGGCTCGTTGCGGCCGCCCGCTGCGATCATCCTGGAGACCGTGCAGGGCGAGGGCGGCCTCCGCGTTGTCCCCCATGAGTGGCTCACAGAGCTGAGGCGCCTCGCCGACGCGGTGGGTGCGCTGGTGATTGTCGATGACATCCAGGCCGGCTGCGGTCGCACCGGGCAGTTCTTCAGCTTCGAACACGTGCCGGGGCTTGCGCCCGACCTCGTGTGTCTGTCGAAATCACTCAGCGGCATGGGTCTACCAATGGCGGCGTTGCTGATCCGGCGCGACCGCGATGTCTGGGAGCCTGGCGAGCACAACGGCACCTTCCGCGGGCAGGGTCTCGCGTTCGTCGCCGCGACCGCGGCGGCCGAGCTCTGGACGGACCAGCGGTTCGTCACGCATGCGACGGGCCTGGCATCCGAGATCAGTGGCTTCGTCGAGGGTCTCGCCGCCGGCCTGCCGAACGCCGTCGCGGTCCCTGTGGGACGAGGCGCGATGAGTGGGCTGCGGTTCGCCGACCCTGCCCTCACCGGTGAGATGCGCGACGCCCTGTTCCGTGCGGGGGTGCTCCTGGAGACGTCTGGCGATGGACACGTACTCAAGCTGCTGCCACCCCTCACCATGTCGCTCGCCGAGTGGGCCAAGGCCGCGGACCGGCTCACCGAGGTGGTCGTCGAGGTTGTCGGGCAACGGCCGCGGCGGGTGAGCTCCGGTGTCGCGCAGTCCCCACCGGTGGTCAACCCGCTCGCCGGCACCGCCGACGGCCTCGACACGCTACGGCTGCTCACCGGCGTCACCCTCGATGCGCTGGACGAGGGCCGCGCCCGCCGTGGTGGCCCGCTGCCGCCGGGTGGGCCGGCCCAGGTCGCCGAAGAGCTGCGCCGATGCCTGCCCACCGTTCTGCCGCACGACGGCACCGGTGCGGAGGAAGCACTGCGAACCGTCGTCGGCGCGGTGGCCGCAGGCGCCGCCGACCCGGCCGATCCACTCTGCGTGGCACACCTGCACGCCGCGCCGCTCGCGGTTGCGGCCGCCGCGGATCTCGCCGCCAGCGTGCTCAACCAGTCGCTCGACTCGTGGGACCAGGCCCCCGCGGCCGCCGAGCTGGAGCGCCTGTTCACCCGATCCATGGCCGAGGTGGTGCACCCGGGCCAGGGCGCCGACGCCATCATGACCACCGGGGGGACCGAGTCGAACCTGGTCGCCCTGCTGCTGGCGAGACAACGTCTCGGCACCGGCCTGCAGGTGGTGTGTTCGACCGATGCGCACCACAGCATCGCGCGCGCGGCGTGGGTTCTCGGCCTCGCCGAACCCGCACGGGTGCCCGTTGCCCGCGACGGAGCAATGGAGTTGGCCGCGCTCGACGCCCTACTCGGTGCCGGGCCAGGACCACACCTGGTGGTCGCCACCGCGGGCACCACGAACCGGGGAGTGGTCGACCCGATCGCGGCGATCATCGACGTGACCGAGCGGCACGGCGGGCAGGTGCACGTGGACGCCGCATATGGCGGTGGGCTGCTGTTCAGCTCCCGCCGCAGTCTCCTCAACGGCATCGAACGCGCCGCCACCGTCGCGGTGGACTTCCACAAGTTCGGCTGGCAGCCACTCGCCGCGGGACTGCTCACGGTACGGGACAGCACACTGCTGGAGCCCCTGTCCCTGGTCGCCGACTACCTCAACGCCACGGACGACCAGCAGGCAGGATTCCCGGATCTGCTGGGCCGGTCGATCCGCACGTCGCGGCGGTTCGACGTGCTCAAGCTGGCCGTGACGTTCCGCGCCATCGGCCGGTCCGGGCTCACGCAGTTGACCGATCGCTGCTGCGCCGCGGCCGCCACCCTGGCCGAGGCCATCGATGCCAGGCCCGGACTGCGTCTGCAGGCGCAGCCGCAGATCAGCACGGTGCTGTTCCGCCCCGTCGTCGCCGACACCATGGCACCGGCCGACGGCAACGCACTGATCGCGGACCTACGGCGCACGCTGCTCGTCGCCGGTTCCGCGCTGCTGGGCCGGGCCACCACGACCGATGGCCGGCTGTGGCTCAAGTTCACCGCACTCAATCCCGAGACGACCGAAACCCAACTCGACCGGCTGCTCGACCTCGTGGAATCCACTGCCGCGGCGTGCGCCACGACCTGCCCGGCGCAGGCAGCCTGACAGCGCTTGGCCGTTGCCCAGCCCGAAAGGACGTCCGAACCGTGCGAGACCTTCCTGAAACGCTCACCGGGTCCCACGTGCATGTGGTGACCCCCGCCGACACCGCCGACAACTGGGGCAACGACCTGCCCGTGCTGGCCACGCCCGTGCTGCTGTGGCTCGGTGAGGTCACGGCAATGAACGCTGTCCAGGAGTTCCTGGAGGACGACGAGATGACCGTGGGCGTGAGCCACGACTCGAGCCACCTCGCCCCCACCCTCGTCGGCCAGGAGGTACGACTCACCGCCGTGCTACGGGAACGCCGGGGCAGCAAGCTCCGGTTCGAGGTCCGGGCGCACGACGGCGAGACCGACGTGCTCCATGGTGTGCACACCAGGGCGGTGGTACACCGCAAGGCATTCCTCGATCGACTGGCGGACAAGGAACGGCAGATCCGTGCCACCAGTTCCACCACGGCAGGCGATGCCTAGCCCGCTGCTGTCGTGACACACCGCACCAACCATGGTCCTGGTCCTGGGAACACCACCGCGCCTCCTCGACAGGGATGCGAGACTGCAAGCGTGACGATCTCCGTTCTCAACCGCGAGATGTTCTCCGAGGCCGAGGCAGCCCGTCTGCTGCGCGTCTCCCAGAGCACTCTCAACTACTGGCTTGAGGGTGGTGAGCGCCGAGGTAAGACCTATCGACCGGTCATCCG
>Ga0190272_10000124_pt1 | contig 49150 bp, 23 predicted proteins | sample Popmic504T_FD_133746 | JGI IMG/M metagenome (GOLD analysis project Ga0190272, IMG submission 133746) | Populus adjacent soil microbial communities from riparian zone of Shoshone River, Wyoming, USA - 504 T | ecosystem: Environmental > Terrestrial > Soil > Riparian zone | place: USA: Wyoming...
AAAGACTACAACGAAGAACGACCACATGAGTCTCTGGGCCATATGACGCCCAGGGAATATCTGTTAACCCCGCGGCCGGAAATCTCTACTAATGACCGGACCTAAGATGGGGAGGGTTACACTGACGCATGCGGAAGTAATCCAACTGGGGATATGTCTCGCTATAGGTGACGGGAAATACCTGACCAATCTCATCGTTCCAATCTATTGTAAATTCCAGGACGTCACCCTCGGTGACAATCAGCGTAATGAGCAAACATCAATATGTCGTCGCACTTTGCTGACAGGCATAATAAGCTGCTCTCCTGCTCTATCCTTTTTCTACCAAGCTCCCGAAGCGAACTCATCAGGTCATCATAGTTATCGAGCGACTGCTGCAATATTAAATCCACCAGCCTCTCATTATCTTGTGAACCAACATCTGACGATCCTCCCAAACTTAGCTTTGTATATTCTTTGAGTTGTTCTTGATCTGGTTGAAAAACTACTTGGACCTGACAATCAAACGGATCATTCAAAGTGGCTGGTTTTGCAAACCAAATGCGGTTATTGCAAATGATATCTTTGGTGAATTCATTGATTGGCCTGTATTTATATAGCTTCGCAGGTATGCTCATGGCTCAAACCTTACACACGACTGACTGACATCAGAGCTGATCGACCGCGACGATCATGAACTAGAGATATGGTACTTACCTGAGCTTCAGCTAAACCCGTGACGGGAAGTGCTACTTGTCGAAGCGAAGCTCCAAATTGATCAAATGACAAGCACTTTGTCGGTCAAGCTAAAGAGTCCTGAGGAATTCTCTACCCTGACGCGGAAACGGTTGTAGATCGGTCGGCTCTCATCAGCGTCTTCTTTCGGAAGGACGTCCGTTCCGAGATCTGTTGCGGCCAGATTGACAATAATAGGCGTAGTGTTCGTCTTCATCCGGTAAACCGTCACCCAGTTACCGGCGGAGTTCATCTTATCCAAATAATACGTGCCGTTGTAGGCGGTGGTGGGCCACGCTAGATTAACGCCGGCCAGCGTCGCCGGACTTCCAGAAAGACCGTTCGAAGTGAACGTAATTTCCGGCGAGTCTGGATTAATGGTGTCGGGTACCGCCGTTAGCAGGAGCTTTGACGGTTGCGAGGGGGCCCAGTCTGTTGCTCCGTCAGGATTCTTGACCTTGCGGAGCGCAACGATGCGATAGAACAAGGGATCGCCATAAGGAACAAGACCGTTCTCGAAGTCATCAGACAACAGGATACTTGAACTGTCCATTTGATTTGTATCAGAAAAATCTACAGTCTTAACTAGTTGCATCGTACGGACCGAGTGTGCGTCTGCGGGATCGGTGGCGCGATAAATGAGGAGGCGGCCAATCTTCTGCACCGCGGGATATGCGTTGATTTCAAAGTTAACGGCTGGACCAATGTTGTCGAGCGGGTTAAGTTCCTCGACGTATATTTTCTTTACACCGGGTGCATCGGGTGGGCGCGTATTTATCAATTGAACCGGTCCGGCGATTGGACCCGGATCACCCAGGCGTCCGCGGTTTCCAATCTCACGCCCAAGGTAGAAAAAGATATTGTTGCCCGTTCCGTCGAGCGTGAAGTCGGTGAACTGGAGTTCAAATCCGTTTCCGGTTCTCTTAGCCATTGGCGACATGTCGAACTCTGGATCGTCGGGGTCAAGCAGCGTTCCCTGCGAGTTGCGGATGTTCTGCCGCTTCGGTACAGGAACGTATGAGGGTCCCTTGATAAAGTCGTAAATCAGCGGCAGTTCGGTCAGGGGGGTAAATGCGCCCCAGATCGCTTCCTGGAGAGCGCTCATGATGCTGCCGGGCGCGGATCCGTTTAGTGAGCCGCCCTTGTCTGGATTTGGAAACGCATATCCCGCTTCGCGCGGAAATTTTCTGAAGATTCCGTTCGTGTTCGAGCCGGTTGGATCATAGAAGGGATGGCCGAGAATATCGTAGACGTAGTCAAAGCCTAATAGGTTCTTCCACCGATCCGATCGATACGCGTCGTCCTCACCCAATAGTTCGAGTTGCTGGCTGACGGCGTCGTACGTCTCGTCCTTGTACAAAGCGCGCAGGATTGCCTCGTCGTTCGCTCGATACATCGCCGCCGCAAACGGCTTGTGTGCAAAGTTAAGCCGGAAGGTATACGACGACTTGTAATAGAAGTCGGGGCGCGTTGCAAACTCACCGCCATTAGGCCGCTCGGGCGGTAGCGGCTTAACGAATTCGAGCGCGACGACCGGAGCGGGGATTCCGACCGCTGAGTGATACGACTGCGTGGTATCACACGAGCGGGCTCCGAGCCAGGTCTTGCGGTTTCCCTCACCCGCCGCGGGCAGAACAGCCGCTGCTGTGAAGTTGCGCGACGGATCGGCGTGCAGGTAGACCCTGTAGCCAGGATAGTAGTTCACGTCGACGGGAACGCCTGTGATTATCTCGTCGTTCGGGTCATACGCGTTATCAATGGCATGCAAAACGAGCGGTTGGGCGTCGCCGAGGTGTTCCACGAGAATTACTTCGAGCACCTTCTTCGGGCCGTTTGGATCGCTTTGTTTGGCGACGCGCACCGACCCCTTGTACCAGTCCACGGGATCGGCGTCCGCAAACTGCGAATGATGCTGCAGCTGATAGGTTTGGAATTGAATGAAATAAACCCCGGCGACTGTTGTAGCGGGGTCGTCCGTTATCACTGCAGGCGATACTACACCGCGCAGCTTCACCGTGATCGAGTCCCCATCCTGCAAGTAGGTTTCCTGACGCGTCGTCCAGGTGCCATCGCCAATGCTAATAATTTTCGCCAGCGGATTTGGGTTACCCCACGAATCAGAATCGGCCATGTTTTCGACGGCCATGAACATCACCGGCGCGTTGGCGAGACTAAGGTCCGGTGCCTTGTAGTTTTGAACCGTCACGAACGCACCAGTCGAGCCGGGATCGGAAGCATTACCCTCAACGTTCTTTTGCACGGTGAAGATCGGCCCTTCATCGGATAAGTTCGACGCTGAAATATTGGTGACGACGTAATTCTCCTGTTGACAACTAAGCATCCCGCCGACGAAGTTGCTAAACAGTGTCGGATCGAGCGCCGGGGTGATCGTCGTGCCCTGACTGTTCACCGTGTAGTCCATCGTCCGGATGACGGCCAAGTGACTATCGGCGGGGTCGTCGACCACTGACTTGATCGCCCCCACAACGTTGCGTGGCATTTCGGATCGGAAGAACAACTCCACCGTGTCGCCGAACTGGTAGTTGACGTCGTGTACGTGGAAATAATCGAAGGTTACTCGGACCAGCGTCTTGTCAGTATCGGTCAGGTTCGCCAGCGCAACCTGTTCGGCGAACGTGGTAAGCATGAGCGGCGACTCCTCTTGAATGAGCTGAACTGCCAGGTTTGTCGGCGGCAGAAGTCGCTGGGCCTTTTTGATTAGGGTGGCATCTGTCGCCACGATGTTGCCCACGGGTGAAACGCGTGAGAACCAATTGATGCCATAGCCGCCATATTCATGGATACCGTTCTCGCGCTCTTCGTGTCGAAGAATGGCTTTTGAGGAGGCGGCATTGTTCGGCAGCGGCAGCGTTTCAAACTGCGGCGGAGTGTCCATATCTTCATAAGAGGCGTCATGGGCTACTTCGGGTTTACGCCACGCGGCTTCGCCCTGCTTTCGGTGTTCAATGCCGTAGAACACGCTCGAGGTCTTTTCAGTTGAACAGAATTCGACAGGAGGAACAAAGAATGGAGTTAGGGAGGCACTGTCCGCCTCCGGCTCAACAAACAGATTGATATAACGCGAGAGACCGTCGGGTGTGTACCCTTGCAGATCGGTAAGGAGTGACGGCTGTGACTCCCCGTTATCAACCGTCAAGCCGTAGGTCACAGGCTTCAACAAAGGCGCATCGGGCAGGCGGTGATCGAGAGGTTTGGTGGGTATTCCCATATAGTAATGACGCACAGGCCGCGCTACGTTCGTATCGTCGAGCGGGCCTTCGGTGTCGTACACGCTGAGATAGATGAACTCGTCGGAGTCATGCTTGATGTCAAGATCCAGATATCCCAGCCCAAGCATTCGGGCTACGTGGAAATCGAGTGACACCATGCGCAACGCATCCAGGAAGCTGATTTGTATGGAACCGTCCTGCGGTTGGATGTCGCCCGGCAATGTGTCAATCGCCATCGGATCGGTGTTGCTCAGCGCCAGGTAGCGCTGCACACCGTGATGTAGACCACCGGCGCGTGTCCAGCGATCCTTGTAGTTAGAAATGTTGAGGCGGGCGTTGTCATTAAATTTCTGCCAATGGCCATCCACCATGCTCGCTGCAGGCTCCAGGCGGCCGAACGCTGTGCCGTCCGTCGTCGTCAATGCCATATTGTCCAGCGTATCCCAGAGCGCCCCGGCAATGTAGTCGTGGTAAGTTTCGAACTCGAGCCGGCGCGGGTATCCGCCATTCACATCGAAGCGCACCGAACGGATATTTTCCGAAGTGACACGAGCGCGGCATTCCACCTGCTTTCCCTTACAGAACCAGAGATCATCAATGCCAAAGTCGTTGCCTAAGCTCTCAATGGACAACGAAAAGATTTCGACGGTGACGGTACGAGAGGTGCCCGACTTCCACGAAAAACTAAACTCCTCCCACTTCCGGACGGTTGCAGGCGTGGACTGAGTGAACGATTGCACCGTGCCATCGGCAGAGGTAAAACGAAACTGAAGGGGGATTGAAACGTCATTCTTCCAGAGCGTGGCCAACCATCCTGTAAAGCAATATCCAGTTTCCGGGTTCACATCGAGCGTAAAACGCAGGACCGCCTTCCCTGCCCGCTCACTGCCATCGACCGTGAGAAATGATTTTCCGGAGTGTGGCAGTCCCTCCCATGCGCCATTGACCTTCGTTGCGTCCGTTGTGACATTGATGGCGCCAGCTTTCGCGCCTCCTCCCAATTCATAGTCCGTTTCAAACATGAACGTGGGGAACGCGGGATGAAACTCAAAACCGCCGTTGCGGAGCAGGTTGGGCCCACCGCAGCAGAAAGGAACTACCGCAGCCGGAAAGAGTCCCGCGCGTTCAACAATTTCTGGTTGTGGCTGGACGGCGGCGTCATCCGGGGGGCACCAGTTACGGTCGGTGAACACCTTCCTGCAAGACACAAACACTGGCGATAGCGGAACGTTTGTTTCAGCGCTCAACGCTTCGGCCCGCATCACAGTCGCGGCATTGCGCGCCACGTCGAACTCAGCCGCGAAGAAGGGCTTGTCTTTCACTTCCGCTTCGATCAATCCCGGACAATATTGCTGTATGAATCTGAGCGGCTCGACCGACGGGTTGATGGCGGCACGCAGCACGGCGTATTTGGCCGCGTCGCGAAAGTGGATATAGACCACCGTGTTGGTGACGGTGTAAATCCAAAATGCGAGCGCATCGTTCACGACGTTTGGTGCTACGGAAAAGTCAACGATGGTGGGAAACCGCTTGACATACTGCGAGCGCAACAACGTCACGTAATCGCCTGGCTTGTTGAAGTTGACAGTTGTGGCCGCGTAATCAGCTTTCGGTAGATGGGTTTCCCCGAGGTTGCGCAGCAGCAGCCAACGCACGTGCGCGCCATACGTACTGCCGTCGGCGCCGGTAGAACCGACAGTTTGCAGGTACAGAAACGGGGACTGTACCTTGAATTCCTTCTCGGGAAAAAGTAGCTGAGTGTTGTCAATCGCGGGCATAAGCGATACCAATTGAGTTGTGTCTAATTTCAGATAGTTGTCGGGATGAAGCCGGTAACCACGTTGTGATCGACGTAATCGCTGCCGTCCCATTCAATGTAAGTGAAGCGAAACTTCATCTGCGTCACAGGGATCACTTTGGATGAATGCATCACAAAGGCCTGTGAACGATCTTTGGAAAAGAGGATCTCGTAACCGAGGTCAGGGTTGAGTCCGTTCATAACGCGTAGACTGCGTTTCAACACATCATCGGGAAGCTTCGGATCATTGAAGGGCTCCGGGTTGCGAAGCCAAACTGCGACGACGGCATCAGTCGTACTGTTGCGGACAAAATTGAATTCAGTTGTGATCGCGGCGTCAAGCGGCTTTAGTTTCATCACCGCTTCCACCAGGCGATCAAACGGATCGGCCCACGTGGCAGCTAATGCAGCGTTAGACGCCGACAACATATTGCCCGTCACGACGTCGTACATCAGGTTGATGTCCGCGACCGAGAGAGGTACGTCGATTCGGAAGATAGCCTCTCGCTGATTCCCTTTCCCGTCATCCAGCCGATAACTCTTAACCTGGGCTTCGAAGTCCGGATAGCGCGACGTCTGGAAGGGATACTGGTGTACTTCTTTTATTTGTCCCCCATGCACGTTATTCATAACGGCCGTGTAGAGCTTTAGCGGTTTGAGATAGTTCGGGATAATCTCAATGTAAACGCTTGCCGGTGTGATCATCTCGCCTCCCGAGGACCAGCAATCACCTCCAAGGAAATCAGGATTCAGAAGTTCGGGGTTACGAAGGTTAAGCAGTGTGCGGATGTCTTCCGGAATGCGGGGGTCGTCATCCTTTGGCCACGACGCCACTGCCTGCGGAATTTCGGTAGTGATCATCTCCGGAGGCGACGGATTGGGAATCGAGATATTCTCCGCTGGATCCTTGATAATAATCTGCATCGCGTTGCCCGTGAGCGCCGGTAAACCGTTATAAGCGGGCCAATCTCCAAAGAAGTGATAGACGTAGCGTTTGGTGAAAAACAGCAGGATGCGCGCGTCTTCATAGAACAGCGGCTTTGCCCCGATCAACTGTCCATCGGCATTCGGGTACGAACGACCGTAATCTATATAACCTTTCAGGCCGGTGAGCATGTAATGGTCGGAAGTCTTGCCAGGTGCGATGTAGTTGGCCGATAAATCGGTGTGGAAATGGCCCACTGGACCGGCGGTGCGAAAACCAAAATAGAAATCGTTGTCATGCGAAGTGACGTTGTTATTCGGGCTGGTTACCGTATCCGTCAGTTGCACACGAATGGAGTACTTCGTGTCCGGTCTCCAAATCGGCGTGAGCCTCTTTTCGATTCCCTGGATAGCGTTTGCATAGTCCTGCTGGATGGCCGCGTGTTCCGGCACGGAGAGATTGAACTGGTGGTCTTCGAGCGAAAGGCAGCAGACCTCATGCAACAGCGTCGTGCACGGAGACCCTTCAGGTGGGAGCAGCGCACCACCATGGTCGATTAAGCTGATGAGTTCCTGAACGGCCTCGAGTTGTTCGTTTAGCGCTTGGCAGGCCGCGCTCTTGGTTTCGACGTAGCGCGTCATTTCCTCGCAACGGGCCGTCAAATCATCGAGCAGTCGGTTGTTGCAGGCATAGAGTTCGCGATACAGCTTATTGTATTGGCGACAGAAGGCATCACGCGCGGAGAGCATTCCGTCGACAACTTTCTTACACTTCTTCTTGCCCGCGGCGCCCAGGAACGGTAGTTCGTTCCAACAGATGAGATGACTGAGAGATTCGTCGCATGGAAGTCTTCCAGCCACACGCCGCGCAAGATTGAAGTTTCCACCGGCCAGTGCCGCTCTAAACTTGGCCTGCGTCTGCTTCACAAATGCAAACAGCTGAGCCCATTTGGTGAAGTGAGCCGGACTCACTGCTATAAATCGCCCCGAGGTAGCCACTAACTGAAAGAAGTACCGCCCGTCTTTCCGGAGCATCAGCGCATAATCGCCCAGGTAGGTCGCGAGTTTGAGCGTCTCAAATAATGCTCTCTCTGCCGTTGCGGCATCACGATATAGCGGGGTGCTATTAAGCAGAACGGCGTCAGTTAGATCGTCGTAAACACGGAACTGCCACTGATACCGAGTCGCGGGATCGCGTTCTTCTCTAAGTAGTACCTCATAGCTGAGGGTGGACGGCACAGACGGAAAGCACCTTACAAACTGATCACGGAGATCCGCCGCTTCCTGACACAACTCCTTTTGCTCCGCCATCAAGGAGGCGAGCAGTTTGCGGCATTTCAGAACATCGCGTTCGAGCGCGGTGAGTTGCCGAATCAGCGTTTTCTTATCAATTCCTTTCGGCCGGCACCCCTGACTGTTGATCCGGACGAGTTCCCTTTCGAGCTTTCGGATTCTCGCAATCAGCGCGTTTTTCGCTTCGGCCTCCAGTTTCCCCTCGTAGAGTTGGCGGTACAAAGCATCGATCTGTATTTGCAACGCAGAGATTGCAGCGGGGTCAGCGTTGATCGGATCAATTTCCACCTTCGCCACAGGTGCTGCGGGGTCGTTGTAGTGAACTGGCGCCAACAGTTGCAGTTGGTTTAGCTGTCGAGTCTCCACCAACGTGTAAACAAATCCCGAGTCCACGGTCTCGCGCTTGTAAAATCGGAGGACCACTCCGGACGAGAACGTGGTCAATTTTAAGTCCACCTCCACGCAGGGTTTGTTGAATACAACTTGAGCAGTCGCTTCGTTGGGAAACAAAAGTGATCGTGGAATTCCGAAGGAACTATTCCAATCGATCACATTACCCGGCCCACCTGAGACGCGGTATAGCACCGTGTTGAACTGACGCCAGGCGTCGTCTGGATACTCGGTCCCTGGCGAGATTCCAACCCACCGAAGGCAAAGCTTTTCCCGCAGCTTAGTTCGACAGGACAACGTTGCGCTGGTGATACCGAATTGCTCTGGTATGTACCAACCCGGCTGACCCTGCTGCATGTATGAGAGCGAAGTCTCGGCGAGCAGGCGAAGTTTGTTGAAGCCTGAACCGGAGTTCTGCCAGAAACCATCTTTGTACGCAGATGGGTTGGCATTCAGCGCGGCTAGCGCGTCCGGCGGACTCATTGCCTGGTAGGGCCGATAGTCAACCCACGTGCTGCCGTTCCAGGCTCTGATCTCCACTGCCTTAATGGAGTACTCGTGCTTGACTTTGTGCGCTGCCTCGGCGGGAGGTATGTAGTCGATAGCGTTGGTGGGGGGCTGGCCCGACAGGCGACCAATCCTTTCATCAACTGCAGGGGCAGGAAACAGTCCTTTTAAGAACTCAAGATCCACCCAAGTATCCAGCGGCAGCACGGCTTGATCGAACGACGGTGCAGCTGATGGAATGGTGTCCCCGAGATACGCGATGTTGAAGGACTCTGCCGAGAGCATATTGGTCCCCATGATCGGCAACAGGACGTTGGGATCTGCGAAAGGCAGCACCGCGTCTATGTCGACGGTAGGGTTCTTCTCCCATTTGAATTCCACATCGAAGCATTTCTCGATGTGCTTCTTGAATTTCCAAAAGCCGATCGTCACGCCGACGCACAAATGCACACTCCCCTGAATGTAGAACGGCTTAGGCGCTTCCACTGAGAGTGATGTATCGATGACCAGATAGAAGCTGAACCACATCAACGAAACGTCGACGTGGCCGCCCAACATGGCGAAGCCGCCGATCTGGGGGCGTTCGAAACTGATGAAGCCGCCAACCTTGATGTAGACTCCTACCGAGGCGCGCACCATTCCGCCGGCATAGCTCTTATCAAATTCGAAGGTCACGCCGGCGCCGGCTCTGATGCCGGCTGCTGAGAGCATGACGTATGAAGTGGCGTCGAACAGGCTTAGCACTCGGGCCGTTGTAGGGTTTTCAATCGTGCCGAAGTTGATGTACCACGCAGACGAATTCTGAAAGAAAAACGCCGCGCGCATCTCGGCGTTCAAGTCGAGAATCCATCCCTTTTTGGCGCCATCGCGCGGCAGTTTGTAACTGACGCCGGCCCCCATCTCCACAGATTTTGAGCTGATGGCGAGCATGGCAAAGAAAGGCGGATCTTCTCCCGTAAGACCTACCCGCTCACCAAGGATGTTTGCCTTCCCTTCGAGATAGATTAGATCGGGAAGGGAAAGCAGAAGAAATAACTTGCAGGAGAAAGTCTTGCCGCTGTCCTGCGCGGTAGCCAGCGAAACGCCCGCGCCAATCGAGAAGGCGTTGTCGTAATTCTTTGTGTTGTCGGGAGTGTCGAGGGGCGTTTCAAGCTTGGAAATACTTATCCCTTCCAATTGCGTGTTCGGGTCTTTCACTTTGTAGTAATCGAACCACGTGTCGGTATCCTGGAGTTGGGCCGCCTGCTTTGTAGCCAGATAACGCAGACCGAACACGGCGCGGAATCCATAGAAGCCGAGTCCGGTGGCGCCGAGCGGGATGGGCGTCGACAATTCCACGAAAGCATCAATGACGAAGGCTGGTTTTTTTGGCCGCAATTTCATCGAGGCGCCGCCGCCAATCTTTGCCTTCGGCGCAAAAAATTTGATGCCCCCTTCGTATTCCGGATCAGTTGCAGTTCCACCGACGCTCAGATAGCCGGAAATAAGAAGCGTGGCGGTGTCCTTGCTGGCGCTGCCTGGAATGACAAGATCGATGGCGATGCTCTTGATTTCGAAATAGGAATCAAACGGGCCGCTGTCCACGGTAAAGTAAAACTTGATTCCCTTCCCGCGTACGTCCGCAACACCTGGATTCATGTCGACGCCACCGTCGAATCCGAAATACCGGTACTGTCGCATGAGCCCTGACTTTTCCTGCTGGTGCGAACCCAGATGGATAGCCGAGATTGACAATTCCGCCGGACCGATCGGGAACCTAATATTCTTGGGCAGCGGGATGGTGCCGCCTTCGATTTCGAATCGTCCATCGCTCCAGATAAGCAACTTCTCAACTTCGATAGGAGCAAGGCTGGACAACAATTGATGTGTGAACTTAATTGTCCCCGATACACCGATATAGAAATCGTCATCGCGTTTGCCGAAGAACACCGATTTCAACGTAACATCGAAGATTTGACCGCACTTGATTGTCTTGAAGCCGTCATCCTCGCGGGCCGTGACGTCAAAATCGCCGTCCTGGTGGATATCAACCTTGATACGAATCTCGGCAGGCTTATCATTGGCGTCCTTGAATCCGGGAATGACCAGCGTGCCTTCAATCTTCGAACCCTTGATCGCGTTCTGCTTGAGCGTGATGCTGAACTTGTCGAGACTGATGCTGAAGTCCTTGCCGAACTTGACCTTCACCACCGGCGAGGAATGACCGGCGCTAACAGCTTCGAGCGCGAGCGTTCCCGAGAAGCCCCCAGTCCCAATAAGCAGATCCCTCCCCCTGATCACGCCGGTGGAATTGGGCTCATCGTGGTTCCAGATGGCGGGAAATGAAAGCGTTGCATCGTTGATGTACACGCCCACAAAATCAACCGGCCGGCCATCGGCAGTAGCTTCGGGAATGTTAGTGGTGCGGCTGATGTCGAGCTTTGCCCGGTCCAGGCTAATTCCAAAGCTCGTGCCTGCTATGCGGCAGGGGTGGTTAAGCGCGGCTTCCAACATCTGATCAAAGCCGATGCCCCGATCGGTGCTGTAAAAGAATGACCCTGCCTCAAAGGTCAACCAGGTTTTGATTGTCTGGTCGGCAAGCGGTTCCCCTCCGACGGCGTCCAACGGTTCCAGCACGTTGCGTGGAAATTCGATAGCGAGACCTAGTGCGAGAGTGGCGTCGATTTTTGGGGTGAGCAGTTGCTTAACGAACTCCTCGATCCGGCCGCCATCGAAGAATTCTTCGAAGAAGGTAGAGATGCGGTCGCGGGTGGAGTCTTCGCTCAAGGCATCGAGCAGATAAAGTGCAAACACAGCGCCACCGGCGCCATTGATGTTGGCGGCGTTGTCTATTTCTTGAAGCACGTCGCCGAGCGGGTCGGTCGAGGTCGATGCCGGATGCGCGATGCTCGTCCCGAACAGGGCGTTCACATTATCAACGAACGTATCTATGGGCGAAGCCGAAGGGACGAACAGGTTCAACGCGCGCTCGACCACTTGTCGCGGCGTCACTCCGACAACTCGCAAAGCAAGATCGAATATGTCGCCCGGCTTAAAAGAAAACGTCTCGAGGTTGAACTGGCGCAGATAGCCCAGAATCGGCCACCTGTAGGAAAGGCTGATGGGGAACTCCGTGATGGCTGGCGTGTTCGGATCGTGGCTGGGATTCAGAATCAGGAAGATTCCTGTGCCGGGAATCTCGATGTCCAGGCGTTTGAGACTGACGATCTTCAAGCTATAAAAGCCTGAGTCTCCGCGATCATTCTGCGAACACTGAAGGTCACGGAAATAGACGTGAGACAGCATGCTCGTGAGTCCCGTCTTGACGAAGCCAAGTTCGTTGGGCAACGCCTCGACCGGGAGAATTGCGGTGATTGGTGGGAAGAATTTCGTAGTTGACATGCCGTTGTTCCGTTTGTGAGCGACGAATCGAGTCTCTTGGCGCAACAATCAGACCGGGGCCTCAGGTTCGATGTAAAACTTTTGGCAACTTATGAGCTGGCCCTCACCAGCGCGTCGCGGATTTCCAAAATCATCTTGCGAAGGAGATCAGCGTTGAAATTTTTGGTGGTTTTGACGGTAACGTCTAACGACGAGGTAGAAGCCTTATCTCCGCTGTTATGTTGGATCTGCGGTATGTGATAGTGCCCGGTTATCATCGAAGGGTTGTGTTTTGCCCGAAGCCGCGAAACACGATAGAAGGTTTCATTTGAAAGATAATGACCTCCGGAACCCCTTCTGGATCTGATCGCATCCTTTCTGGGTATGGTGCTATTGGTGAGTAACGACGGCACAATGCCGGTCACCGGATTGGGTTTTGGGTAATTTGGATCTTCGACCTTTAAGGCGCCGCTGTCCGGCTGCTGACGCGGCGGCTTCTCGGTCTCGAATGGCTTTGTAGCAAGATCAAAGGGGTAGCAGGAATCTTCCGGGAAGAGTGCCAACGGTTTAAGATCCCACTGGTACCAAAAGTAGTTGTTGTAAAACACTTTGAAGTCGCCATACTTGTTGTCGCTTGGCACCATTTTCGTCTCGGGCAAATTAGTCTCGTAGAACTCATCGCCGACTACGTTGTCTGGAAATGGAATGTGGGTATCGTTAAGATTATCCGCGACGCCGCCGCGAGCGCGACTTGCAAAACGATCCAACCAAAACTCCAAGATCCCTCCCTGGCTGACAGTGACAATGACGTCAGGTTTCTCGCCGGCAATAGCCGGGTTAATGAACCGTTCAAAGACGCTCTCCACCACGCCCCCAGCAGGCGAAACATTTTCGTCGAAGCTTGAATAACGGTTAGGCAAAATCGCCGACTGAATATGAATCGAGACTCCGTTTAGCGTGTGGTTCTGGTCGTGCAGAGCCAGGGCAGCAGCGCCTGACGGATTGCTGCGCATCGTGTTGAAACTAAGCTGGAAGGGATCGAAACCGGTGATGAGAACTTTCTTGTGGCCGCTGGGCGCGGCGGTAAATTTGACCCCCTCGTAACCGCGCGACACGGTTTCGAAAACTTTGACCAGATCGTTGCGTTTTGCAGGGACTTTGCACAGGTAAGGATGGCTCTTCATTTTCACCATCATCTTAATGCGCGCCCAGTAAAGAATGCGGTCGTCCGCATATGAGAAGCCGTTGTGGCTACAGATTCGACGCGCTCTTTCCAGGATTTTCGCGCCAAAGTTGTTGATGTGAATTTCGATGGCGGCCGGTGCACTTGAATCGTCAGCGACGCCATCGACAGCGGTAACGAATGCAGCAACCAGAGTTGCCATCGGGTCGATGCCGGAAATAGGTCCGAGCTGGTCCCTTGCGATGAAATATTCTTCCAACGGTTTCTCGGGCGCGTATAGCCTGTCGGTGCCCGGAACCACATTCGCCGGAGCTGTAGCCAGCGTGAGGACTCCTGAATTTGTTCCAGTGTTTGAGACGCTCGAAACGTTGTATTCAACGCTCTTGATAGTCACCTTATCGCCCGACAGAATCTCGCGCGTGAGTTCGATGGGGGGTTCCCCAGGCTGGACCAGGGTAACAGTCACATTGGCGCCCGCGACGGCGGTAATCTCGTAGACGTCACCTGAACGCGTCCTTTCGCCAAATTTTTCCTCGTAGTTGCGCGTATAAGTCGTCGGCAACGGCAGCGCCTTTGTAAACGCATTGGTGAAGAAACATTTCTGATCCGCGGTGTAGAGAAAAATATCGGTGGCGGGGAATGCTTCAAGCGCGAAACCGGTGTCGTCCAAACCGCTTAGACCCGCCCTGAACTTGCGGTAGAACTGCCCGCCTGGATCAAAGAACGGGCTGCCGGCCACTTCATCCAACAGCACCGTTCGCGCAGAGCGTGGGTCGAATCCGGTCAGCGGTTTTAGGTGTGTATCGAGTTCGCTGCGAGTCAGGCCCAGAACCAGCATGGCTTCGGAGGGTCTTGAATCGGGCGCGGACGCCTGCAGTCTCGCGGTCAAAACTTCATCGCTACCGTCAACAATCACGTTGACGTCGACGGTGTATCCATCAAACAGCAACGCTTCTTCAAAGAATGAACTACGCTTGCTCACGCCGTCTGTAATGCCGTTAGGCGGGACCAGCTTTTGGTTGTTATTGACGAACGTATCTTTTGCCGCCGCGTAGTACAGCACCGAAGCTGTCGCCGAAGTCGAGGCTGCGCCCGTCCATTCAGAGAAAGCCACGCCCCGATCGGCCACATGCTCGAAGCCGAGCGCCGCGATGCCGTCACCATCAATATATTTCTTGCCTGTTGAAGAGACCCAGGCGATCACCGGAGCATCGACCGTCCACAAAGGCTCGGCATCAACCGGTCCAAAGAGATTGCTGAGATAGAAAGGAGTCGTCGCTGTCGTTGGTTCCTGGCGCATCATGTAATCCATCTTGAGCATCCACGCCACGCCGACGCGGTTGCCCGATCCAAGGTCGTGGTTCGGAAACCGGAAGCCGAGAGTGTTAGTTTCCGTAGCCGCTGCTGCCACCAGGTCCTCGTCGGCAATGAATCGATCTTTAGTGGTCGGTCCGTTGGGCTCCCCGTGTTCAAGGTAGAGGATGGGTTTGTGATTGTAATCGAGCCTTAGACGCAGGAAAGCGAGATTGAAAGCTTGCGTGTTGGCTGCTGAGGAAGATGGTCGAATAATCAGCGGCCACTTGTCGCTAGCATACTCCTGAGCCGTGAGCGAGCCGGCGGTGTCTCCTACCTCAAGCGCGTTGCCGGTGCCGTCATTGTATCCGCCGGAGAAATTCAGCGATTGGCCGTTCTCGTTGCGTATGTCTATGTACAGCGTGTTCTTCGTGTAAAACTTCGTGAGCACATTGGCATATATGTCGACGGGCGGAGTCTTGGTCTTGTTGCCCGCGCCGTCGTCCACCTGCAACCAGCCATTCTTGGATATGTGCATACCAAAGAAAGCAGCGGGGTCGATGTAGTTGAGGATTTTTTCCCGTTCAAGACGCAGGGTGAACTTATCCTGGTCAGATACCGCGGGCAAAGCCGAAACGTCTATGACCACTTGTTTGTACTTGCGGACGTAATCATAGTCGGGCTGGAACCTTCCCTCGTCGAGAATAAACTCCACGCCAAATTCGTCGTTGCCACCGTTGGTGTAGAACTTCCCAAGGTTGAGGCCGCGAGCCACAAACGGCAATTGCTTGCTGGAGTCTTGCCGGTTAAAGAGTTTGTCTATCTTGGCAGAGCCGGGCTGGTTGGCTGGGTCGTACCCAAGCACCAGGCTTTCGAAAGGAACGGTCCCGTTCTGCGCCGTATGCAATGCCCAAAGACCTTGAATAAACACCGAAGCGCCGGGTTCATCGCGCACCAAATTTTCGTCCGCAGCCGATCCGCCTTTGAGAAACTCGTCGAGCCGCAGATTGCGGTAGACGAAATATTTGACGGGCGTGAATCCAAGCATGGCTTGCTTGTACGGTTTGATAACGAGATTCACCACGTTGGGAAGAAAGGTTCCAGGGTTTGCCACGTCGGCCACGCGTTGCAACATGACGATGCCGTCAACGATGGCGTAGGCGGGCACGTCGCTCGCGGCTTTGAACAAGCTGGTTACGCGAAACTTGTTTTGCTTGTCGGTGGCAGTGCCGCTGATCACTGGACCATACGCGATGGCATCGGTTTGGGCCAACACGCCCACATGATCTGTAAAAAAGTGCGATCGCGGGGTCAGAGCGGCTGGCGAAGCGCCCGAGTAGCGACCGCTGGCTAGTTCTGCCTGTTCCATCACGGCGACGCTCTGCGTCTCCTCGGCAAGCACCACGGCCGGGTTTCCCGTCGAATGAATCTTCGGAGTGATCTTGATATTTTTGTGCGCGCTGCTGACGCTGAGAGTGCCGTCGAACGTCATGTAATACTGCTCGTCCGTGGCGTTGGTAGTGCCGTCTGCCAGTTTGGGTGACGCGTTCATGGTGCACCACAAGGGATCAACTCCCGCAAATCCCCAGGCACCGCCGTTGAATTCAAACACTCTTGTTTCGGTCGTGCCGTTGATGAACTCGAGAACGAATTCGAGCTTCACGGCTTCAGCATTGAAAGTGCTCACGTCAGTAATGATCTGAACCATGAAGTCTTCATCGGTCGCCGTGCCAACGCTGTCCACTCCCACATAGCTTGTTATCTCGTCTAAGACGTTGCTCTTCTTAAAGCCGAAGCGCGCGAAGATGATTTCGCGGTAGGAGAAGTTGTTGTCCTGCTCGGCGACATCCCCCATGAGCCTTCCGTCGTGGGGAACTACTTCGCCCATGATGAACATACGCAAAGGTCGGGCGGGTAGCGCAACACCGAAGCCATTGCGGGCCGGCCGATTGTCTTCGGGCCACGGGAAGGAATGATATCGATCCTGCCCGGCGAGCAACACAGGAAAACTCTGTTCGTCCATCATCCACGTGCCAGGACGGTTGGCCGTCAGACTGAACGGGACCGCAGGGTTGGATAGAACGAAGTGGTCAATGTTGATGAACTTCTCTGCCGCTGGGTAGCACTTAAGCACCCAGGTGTCGTTTACCTTATGACCCGTCACAGCAGCAAACTGTATTTTGACGTATTCGACGTTGACGTTATTGATCAGAGCCTGCGCGCCACCGGTGATAGCGACGGGCGCGGAAAAAGCGCCGCTCCCTTTCGACCAGACAAACGTATCGGTGGCGCCGCTGGTCCTGATCTTGATAGTGATAATGTCTTTGGTTGCGCCGTTGAAGTCTGTGAGTACAGACAGGTCATTAAGCCCACCGACGGCGTGCTGGTGATGCTGGACCACCGGAGTACCGTCGCTCAGACAGAGAAAGATACGATATTGATTGACAGGGGTGATGAGACCGCTGAAGGAAGAAGCAGCAAAGGTGGGGAGCGTCCCTCGGTTGTGCAGGCGCAAGTGTACATGGCGGTTGGTGATCTTTTCACACCGGATATGCCAGAAGTCGCCAATTGTGTGCCCAGTAACGGCGTTGAACTTTACCTTAAGTCCGTTGACATCTATGTCCTGCTCGGTGGGAGTGATTGCAATCTCCGCCGAGGGTGCGTCCTTATCTTTGGACCATGTGAACTTGTCGTTGGCGCCGGCCGTTGTGATTTTAATTAGGTAGTTGGTAACGGTGGTTCCAGTAAAGACGCCGTCCGCGGACAGGTCGTTTAAACCCGAACCTACAAACACCGGCGCTGAAATATCCGCGCGTGGCCGTTGATGTGGCCCTTCTAAACTGGAAGATAAGCCTTGCGTGGGACTGTCATTCGTAACCCACAGGTCAGGGCTCTCGACTGTTTTAGTGGCCCGGTTCGTCACCCCGTCATCGCCTACGAAATTGCGAATCATCACGTCGCGCTCATCATGCGTAAAGTTGAGCGCCGCTTTCACAGCTTCCAACGCATCGACCCGACCATAACCGAAGCCGTGGCTGTAAGACGCCCGCAGTCCGCCCGTCAGATGTAAGTTGCCCGGAACGTTGTCCGTCGGGTGATCATTGATCAATGGATACACTTCAAGGAATGCGGGTAAAGCCGCTTGCTTCACAACCGCGACCTCGGTGTTTTCCTTCTGTACGATACGGTTGATCGGGTGAATCTGGGTGATACTGTCATTGAGCGCCAGCTGGTTCCCCGCTTTGGCCGTAACAAGGAAGGGGCCTTCGCGCTGAAGGCTACTGATACGGACGATTGCCGGGCCGGTGACCGCAGCGAAGGCTACCCCACCCACCGTATCAACAATAAAAATGTTTCGCGGATTGTCAAAAAGATCACTGGGGTGAAATCCCCGGATATCCATGAGAGTAACCTGCTGGCCGGCTACGTCCAGTACATCGCCTATGACGAACCCGTCAGGGTTGATGATTTGCAAGCTAACACCCTGTCCGGGAGCTGGAACGGCATTAACATTCACCTCGATAATTGTCTCGATCAATTTCCCGATAAAGATGATATCGCCTGCTTCAAAATCATCTGCCCTGAAAACCGAAAGCTGGTTGGCCGGCGCAGCGGCTCCGGTCGGATCGGTAGCTGCGGTGAGCGCCGTTTCAGCACCTATGGTTAGTGCCTGGCGTGGGTGAAATGCCTGTGGATTAGCGACGAGAATCTGCGTCGCTCCTTTACTCAACGCTGTAGTTATGACCGCGGTTGGAGCACCGCCCGGTATCACCATCAAGCCATTGGCATCGATGAGGCTCTGGGCACTGTCATTGATCCAACTTTTTTCGCGCGCCGTCCCCGGCCCAACAAAACGGATGGCAACCGGAACGGCAGTCTCTCGAAGGATTTCCCGCACTTCGGACCATGTGAGCCTGGGATTTGCGCTCAGCATCAACGCGACGATTCCAGATATCATTGGCGCAGATGCGCTCGTGCCGCCAAAGGTATCGACATAGCCTAGTGTTCCTATTCCCAGCAGTGGACCTTGAATCAACAACGATCCTGCGGGAAAACCGGTATCGAGGGGTGTCGCCAGGCCGACCGAATTCGGCGGCGCTCCGCCGGGAGCAGCTTTGATCGTATTGTGTTCAAGAATTTCGGAATTGGTCGGATGCCTAATTAGAACCTCGGTCTGGACTTGGAAATTAGCCAGATCGGCAGGAAGCAAGGTAAGAAAGGTCGCGCCAATCGGTAGGCTGTTCTGGATGACGGCTTGAGTAAGAATTGTGCCAGGGAGGGAATTTGCTAAACCTGCCGCCAAAGATATTTCATCGTGTGAGATCACACCATAATAACGTGGCGGGTTGTGCCGTGCCGTCTGTCGGTTACTCGACGGAGCCGATACGTCAATTGCTGGATCGTTTGAAACAGAAAAGCTCGAGTAGTTGGCGACTATTTCATATCCTCTATGATCTAACGAAGAAGCTGCCACCTTCAGGATATTCTGATCGTTTCCCCAGTTGATGGGAACGCGAGTATTTGAATCAGAGTTGCCGGCGCCAGTAACTAGAATCACCCCGCGGCGATTTCGGCCAAGCAGCGTAACGCGCGTCAAAGCCTTTACAAATGAAAGATCGGGAGCATTGCTTTTCGCGTGACTGAAATTAATGACAGAAGCGCCGGGGCCTGCATTTCCTCCGGTATTGAAGCCCGCCGGAAAAACCTCTCCCGAAAAATATAAACCACTTGACGCAGGCCATTGCGGATCGAGCCCTGCCATAAATTGGATGTGATTAGCGAGATAGATATTTGCGTCCCCTGCGGTGGTGACACTCTTTCTCATGAAGGATGCCAGCCGTACATTTGGCGCCGTTCCCACTATGCCTGTAACACCGTCGGACTTGGCAGTGGCGACCCCGGCAACCGAAATACCATGGAGCTCCGCACCAGAAATGCTGTCATTATTCTTTTCCATTCGGGCTCCAGCGGCCCGCGAAAAGTCAAACTGGTAATAGACCTTCTGATCATTCCCGCCCAGGTAATTTGTCAGACTTCCACCGCTAACACTTCCTTGCAAATCGGGGTGCTGAACAACGCCCGCTTTTGTCTCAATGCCCCGGTCGTGAATAGCCAATATCACGTCGGCAGAACCGAACTTTATGTTGGAATTTACATTATTCAACTGCTCCCAAGCCTCGGGAAGACGAAGAGAATTCAAGTGCCATTGCCACGGCCGCAGTAAATCGCCGGGTAGTACCACGGCAGAATCAGGATCGGTAGCTATTAACTGCGGCTCACAGCTCCGAACGAGCCGGGATTTCAGCAGCCTCTCTACGACATCGAGTACGGCATAAGGCACTGCTGAATCAACACCCAGAATGTAGAAAGAAGGGAGATGAGGATCTCGATATAGAAGCGCGCAACTGGTAAGCCCTAACTCCTGTTGTACGCTTTCCCATTCTGCTCCCGCTACCAACTCGAGGCCGACCTGGCGACCCAGGAACTCAATTTTCCCGCCCACAACTTCAATCGCCTGCGTACTGATGAGGGCATCCGGGAATTCATTGCGAATACGCTTTTCTAAGTCTTTACTCCCCGCGTTTTCAATAGATCTCGTAAAAAACAGATGCCTCTTCCCGGCGCCGGTAAGTCGCAGCTTGAGCGCTTCACTCATGCTGACGCCACTCTCCACGCTTTCCTCAGGACCGGCTAGAAAAACGCCTACGACTTCCGGTTTGCGGCGGAAATACTCGCGCCGTCCCCCCATCTTCACGCATTCAATTCCGTCGTCAACAAGGAAGACTTCACTGCTGTAGCCGGCGTCGCGGAACTCCGCTTTTTTCTCAATCACGGGATAGCCGGGAGCTTCAACGAGCAGCACGTAAGGACCGGGCCTGTAGTCATCTATGACAAAGGCGTATACACCGGACCCGGGTTCGTAGGAGCCGTGCAGCGGCTGGTATTCAGTTCCATCAGCCGGACGGAAACTGAAATGGACATCCGGTGAAGGCGTCCCGTCAAACTGTAAAACTCTGATTTGAATGAGAGGTTGCATATTTTACAGTTCGCTTCTTTCTCCTGGTTACGGCGCAAGAATGTAGGCTCAGGTGCGAATTCGATCGCGGCATAGTCGCGGCGACCCGGTCGTGGGAATGGTTCACCGATATTGAGTGTCGAACTTCGTCAATTTGTAACGATTCATTTTAGGGGCACCATAATTCGGTAGCATTTGCGTTTTTATTTCCAGACGTAAGTTGTCCTTGCAAGCTTGCCGCTGAGCACGGCAGTTACAGAAATTGTGTCGACAACGCCACGCCGCCCCGGCGGAATCTTGAAGGAAACGGCGCCCGAGGCGTCGGTGCGCAGTCTTTTGCTGCTGTAATAGCCGTCCGTTCCGCTGACTGTGTATGAAACGGTCACCCCGGAAACATTTGGCGTTAGGACCGCTCCCGTCTTCGTACCAACTCCACTGAAGGCAATAGACGTTACGGTATTGGCGCCGGGAGTATCGATGGCTTGGGCTTTAGTGATCGCCTTCGCTTTGTCAACGGCCTCCTTCATGACGAGTTTATGATTAGCGTTCGTCGCTATTGCCTGGCCCTTTGCTTTCAGCGAAATCTCGGCACTCGTGCCCGACCGTTTCATGATCTCCTGAATCTCGGGATCGACCTCGCGGCTGACGATCGCCGAATTGTTTGGGCCAGGGGGACGATCCGATTCACTTGTCGGCACATAGGGTGTCTTATCGTCCCCAAAGATTTTGTCAATGATTCTCAAGAACCAGTTGCGGGGCTTCCCCACCCCGAGCAGCGGAATGCGCGTTGGGGACAACTGGGTTTCTTCGTGATTGATGACGAGCGTGCCCTGGCGCAGGTTGGTCGCCCTGGGAGTAAATCCAACCGTGATTGAGCAGTTATCATTAACGTTTTTTCCGGTACAGGAGTTAGCTACGATTGTGAAGTCTGGCTTTTCCGCATCGATGGCAGCGCCGGCGATCGAGAAGGAGACCAGCCCTTTGCTCGTTAGGGTGGTGGTCAGTTCTTGTCTGACTGCGGGTACATCATCCTTGACGACTTTCCATCGGTTGAAATACAGGTGCCCAGGTGAATAGGCGACAATAGGAATGGCGCTGGTGCCGCCAAGCTCAATCTTGTAGGAGACACTTGGCGCCGGCTCGTTTGGCGTCGAGTCGACTGCTTCGACCGGTTGCGCAACGATCGAAATGTTCGCGGGTCGGAGTCCCTCCTTACGAGGGACGAACGTAACTTCAATCACACACGGCTTGTCGAGAACCTTATCCTTACAGTCTTCAGCTTTGAGATCGAAGTCATCTTTGCCTTCACCCTCAATCGAAATGTTGGTGATTTTGGCGGGCACAGTTCCCCTGGAGGTGAGGGTGATCCGGCTGCTCTCGCTTCTGGACCCTGTTTTCTGAATTGCAAAAGTTAAACTGGAAGGAGTCGGGGCCACGCTCATGAACATCGTTTTCGCGCTCCCCTTCAGATCGATTTTCGTCGACCCACCCAAGGCGTTGTGGATCGCCATGAGCGTGGCCTGCTTCGTTCCCTCGCTTTTGGGCTTGAACGCGATTGTTACGGTGCATTGGCCGTTGCCAGGTAAGGTTAGACAGTTATCCGAGAGCTTTTCAAATTCATCGCTGTTCTCTCCTGAAATCGGAAAGCCACTGATTTGGATCGGCATGATACTGGGGTTGCGGACGAGAAACTCCTGGATGCGCCTGTGGCCCACAGGCTGTTCCGCAAAGGTGATCACGGGAGGCAAGCTTGGCGGAGGAATGGGCGGCAGCGGTGGGTCAGTAAGATCCTTGCGGGCGTGTTCGATCAATCTTGGCAGCCAGCGTTCCAGGTCCAAGTCCACGATGACGGGCGGCAGCGTCACGAAAGGCTGCGGCACGCGTTCTGGCACGCCGGCGGTCACGCCCGCCGTCTCTCCGGGTTTCGTCAAAAGATATTCGCCGGCTTTCAGGGTCACCGGAGGGCCCAGGGTTCTTTTGTTGAAGTCCTTGACGGGCCTAACTTCCACCTCGCCTTCGAGAACCATGATCAGAGATTCACGCCGCTCCGAGACATAAGCAACGGCTACCCAGGTGCCGTTCAGTTTGATTTGAGCGCTTCCGGTTTGGGTGATGATTCCCTTGCTCTGGCACTCATGATTAAGAACATTGAAGCCATCGACAAAGCAAGTTTCGTTTCTGCTCGCCCAGTTGCGTTTGGTGCAGGGCGCCGCCTTCACGCCGCTCTCCTGGAAGACATAGACCTTAGTGCACTTTGCGATGTCGATCAGCGCTTCGCCTTGCGGATCAGTTGCCACCAAGTCGCGGTTACGCAACTTGTACCAGGCAAGACTCTGCACCGGGATCTGCCAGGAGTTAATTGAAACATTGGAGGCATAACGCAGCACGCTTGCAGAAAACGTTTCGGCCCGCTCGGAAGTCTCGATCGGGTTTTGCGGGGACGGAGAGGGAGACGGACTCGAGTCGGGACTGACCTCAGGAGACGGGGGTGGCTGGTCCTTCTCTTTGATGACAACCACTTCGGTTTCCTTAGGCAGTTTGCGTTTGCAACCACCAAAGGCAAATAGGGCTACCGAGATTATGGTCGCAAAACTTATGAAACTGATGAACTGCGCTCTCTTCATATCATCCTCTCTTCGTTACTCACCCCGCACCGAGACCCGGCCTCAAGCCAGTGGCCTTACGTGCTCTTGTCAATCCCAGTGCCGCACCAGCACACAGGACAAGCCCAACCAGAAAAGCATCAAGCAACGACAAGAGTTGAAGCTGCTGCGGGATCCAGCTATAGAGTTGGAACATTTCTCGATAGGTTTCAAAATTCCAGATGAATGAAGCAGACGGCTCCTGGTTTCGGAAACGATTGAAAAACAACTGCATCAGGAGCAGCGCCAACGGCCCGATTAGAAGCTGTAGCCAGCTCTTTGAATTCGGTGCCGGGCGCGCGTGTCTATAAAGTGCGAGACTAAGACAGAGGCCAATAACGAAATTGACGAGCAGGCTCTGAAGGCTCACTGCATCCAATGCAAACACGTTGACGATATCCTTGAAAGCGCTCGCAAACAGAAAAAACGCCGCACCCAGAAGCAGAGTCAAAAGAGTGGGACGAGTTTGTTCAGCCCAGGCCGGCGCTGGAAGGCGATCATTCTCCCTGGAGGCAACCGGCAGCAGCGACTCCGCCAAAGCAAGACCAAACAACAGGGCGCCGCAGTAAATGAACGCATAAAAGAACGAGGCGAAAAACAACACGCCGGGTGATCTGCCAGGAGGGTAGTCGCTCAAAAACGTGAGGAACGCCCGCAAAATGCCCATACCCAAAGCGGCCCCAAACGCGCCATACACTGTTTGTTTGAGTGATCGCCCCAGGTCCCGCGTGATGCGACGCCACGCGCGCCATTTCCAGATGAGGAGTCGATCTAAGCGTGGGAGCCGGGCATTCAACTGCGCCATTTCCCCAGAGGCATCGGCCATGATGCCAAACAGCTCGGCTCGCCGTGCCCTTCGCTGCCAGCCACGAGCACTTTCCTGCAGCGACGCGTTGATGCGATAGCGTGCGTCCTTGTGGCCCAGGACCGTCAGCGCCAGCGCAGTGGCTTGACGTGCACCGGCGGCTTCGTTAACTACGGAATTTCGCGCGAGCGGTCCTATGGGTTCGTCGACGCCGGGTCCTACAGCCGCGTTGTCACTTAGCGCAAGTAAACGTTCCGCCTTTCTGAGGATGGTAAGACTGTGCGCCTGGGCGTCTTTAGGAACAGTCCCCTTCTCTAGTTGTGAGATCAGAGTTTGCCCTGGTCCAATCCTAAGCTGCTCGAGCCAGACAGCGGCAGGTTCGTCCCTTTCAACTGTTGAGCGCAACAGGAAGAGGGCTTGAAGCACCGTTGGAGTTAGGTGTGGTCCAAAGGGTGTCAAATAGCGGAGTTGGTCTCGAGAAGCCAGCACATCGCGCGCGAGCCAGGCTGACCATAGGCCCTCCATCTCGTCTTGAGCCTGATAGCGCGACGCCACTTCCGATCCCGACAAACGCCGGGCCTGCGCGGCGATTGCCGCACTCAGCAATCGGTATTGGCGCTTTTCGTCAACCGTTCGTCGGACGATCAATTTCTCACTTACTAAACGCTCGAGAGTTCCGTCTCGCTTTGCTGGCAATTCGCTTGCCGGCACGTCTCTCAATTGGAACTCATCAGCGGGTACCCAATACTTAACCCCTGGCGAAGCCATTTGCGCAAGAACTTGAAGCGCGAGTTCACGAATATCTTTCAACTCCCTTTCCAGGATGTCGAGCACGTAACGCGCGAGGATGCCCTCCGCACCGTTCGACTTTTCCATAAGTTTGGAGTCAATGACGTGCGGGCGAGCCTTTATCGCTTCCTGATAAAGCCAATGACAGACAATCTGCAAATGGGGAGGATAGATTCTGCCAGGCTCGTCCGGGGTTAACGCATCCAAATCGGCAATCAAATAGTTCCGCAGAAACTCGTCATCAGCAAATTCACCGAGAGACTCTTTGAGCGCAGTGAAGGCCGCGTCAAGCGTGAGCGATTGCAAAGTAAGGTGGCAATCCAGCAGATTCGGCACGGCTTGCTGTAACTCTGCCACCCTCCCGGACGCTTCATCCCGGACAACCACGATTACCCGCAGAAGGGAGGACGTGGTGACATTCAACTCCTTCGCCAGGTCTTTGAGGAATTCATCGACATTCAGCAAAGTAATCAAGCCTTCGATAAACCTCGTCCGTTGCGCATCGCTAACTGTCGGCTCAAAAAGCAATTCAAACTGGTCAAAAACGAGGAACAAAGTCCCGCGAGTGGCTTGGATGACCTTGTAAATCAAGTCCGGTAGAGTTATCGAAGACGGGTTCTCTGTATCTTCTTCAGCCCAGTCAATACGTATGTTTTCTACGTTGGCTTCCAGGGCCCTGCGAATCGCCGTTACCGGCTGCGAGTAATTCTGAATCTGCAAAATCAGGGCTCCCTCACGGATCAAGAGAGGAATAACACCAGCGGCCAACAGCGAGGTTTTGCCAACACCCGCTCGTCCGTAGATGACGACATGCTGCCATCTCAGACTCCTAAGCACGGCCTCACTCTCTGCGACGCGTCCATTAAAAACGTTCTCGTCGGTACTGTCGTAGGGTTGTAATAACTTGTAAGGCTGAGGCGGAAACTGGCTCAGAGTCCTCTGCCAAATGGATGAGCGAGACACGTTGGGCCCGTCGGACTGGAGACCGTAAAACTTGATTTCAATTACATCCCCTTCAACCACTCCGGCTTTAAACCCGACCATGGTGCCACTTACATTTTGGGCCTGCTGGATGATGTTAAGGATGGTTTCGGGCACGAGTGACTTTCTTCCGTGAGTGATGCAAGACATCTAAACACTTAATCACGGGTTCGAGGAGCGAGATGAGACTTGGACAGGAAAGAGGAGCTTTTCTTCTAGCCGTGACGTGTCTGTATACAACTAGCGCAGGAGCATGTCAATACTTACCCTGGGACTGGCGCAACTTAGAATGCCGATCGAATCCAGGTACTCTGGGTTAGATTCTTGACGTACAATGACCTCCCACCACAGCCGGAGCCAGCAAGGCCCGAATTAAGATTCATTTTTGGAGGCATAACCCATGGAATCTGTTATTACGCTAGCTGCCACGACTCTTAGCGTCATCTTACCGTTCGTGGCCAAAGGAGCGGAGGAGTTTATCAAGGCTGCAGGTAAAGACGCCTATGAAAACGCTAAGGCACTTTTCCACTATGTTAAGGAAAAAGTATCCGCGAACGACGAGTATGTCAGTACGGTAGCCAATTTTGAGAAGAACCCCCAGCGTCACGCGACGGCGGTTGAGGACATTCTGAAAGAAGCATTCTCGAAAGATGAAGAGTTTGCTAACCAAGTGTCGCTGCGCTTGAGAACGCTCGGTCCCCGCATCAGCGTTTTGCAGGAGGTGGACAAGGCCAAAGACCTCACCGGGGTAAAAGTGCGGACGGTATCCGACGGAGAGTTCGAGATCGTTCAAAGAGTAAGGGACGCGGAGAATGTGGTGGGATTTGAGGCAGATGACGTCCGATCCCGATCCAGTTGATTTGCGCGAGGGCATCATCACCCTATCCTCACGAGGGAAGCAAAAGTAGTGAGCCATATCAGATCCACCCGCGTCATGTGGGTTCACTGACGATCATCCTCAATTGCTTCGTCAATCGTCTGGATATACTGGCTAACAAGCTTCGAACGCCTGTCGTTTGGCGAATTGCTTAATGTTTCCGCCTTATTATGAATGCTGCACGCTTTGGAGGTAGTTTTAGTAAACCAGTACGCTCCGAAGGTACTTTTAGTAAATCAACAGTTTCAAAGAGAGTACCAACGACTTCCGCGCAACCTTAAGTTTTCAGCAATTTGGGTGGTGCGAGATGGAGGGACTTTTAGTTGACCGGACGCCACTTTCGACGAGCAAACAGAGGCAGTCAGTTATTGGACGCAACCGGTCCTGCGGACCCGCAAAAGACGAGAGAGTTTTAGATGACGGGACGGCAAGGTAGAGGCTCACGTTAAGGATTTGTGAGTTGTAAACCGAGGTCGTTCTGAGGCCATAAAAACGCCAGTCCGGAATTGTCACACTTTGCTTTGCCGTTGCCCTTTCCGTGTTTTACAAGCGAGCTTCCACTTCCGTCGATGGCCACGCGCGGCCACAAGTGAAGAACGCACAAGCCATTTCTTCCGTCAACGACCCAGTAGGGCATGCGCCGGTTGTTGAGGTGTCCATTAGAAAAGGAGTATCGACCTTTACGATTCAGCGCACTGGATCTTAACCAACATTCTCGGTAGCGTGCCAGGCATTCCAGAGCAAAGAGATGCTGAAGTATCGGCGGCGAAACTGAGGTTGTCGATGGCTGCCATCGAAGACGTGGAGGAGTCCTGTTCTTTTTCCATCTGCGCCTAAACGTATTGTCTAGATCGAAAGGATCGCGTACTTCCAACCAAAACATGAGCCACCAAAGGAACGCGTTTGCATGAGGACACAGCCTTCCAGAATGCGTCCAGAGCGAGTGGCGCCACTGGACGCCTCTCTGGACCGATTTCCGGCATTTTCGATGGCGCGCCAGTTCCCTCTTCTTTAGATGTCTCCGTATCGATTTGAAAATTCTGAATAAACTCAAATCGAAAGCGTCGCTCAATAACTCACTCTCGATCGAAGTTGAATTCTCTTCGCCTACTGACGACTGAGTTGGAGATGCATGCTGTTGCTTCTGCACAACTACATGGATCTCCCTGGGCAGCCGGCGCGGTGAAGCGTTGGGTGGCGCTTCATCCATCAAATCAACCCAATAGCGGCGTAGCCGGGTAACGTGCCGAGCTTTCCAGCCCGCTGTGGCTTCACCGTCTATCCATTCCAATATAGGTGGAGCGATTAGGTCTGATCGCCCCCTGCGTATAAGCCAATTCGCGGTAGCAGCTAATCCCTCCACTTTGAATTGCACTTGTGCACCACGGCCGAAGCCATTGGGAGCGCGCTGCAGTGCCCCAAGGCAGCGTTCACAATCTTTCTCAATCTCCGCTAGTAAGGCGTGCAAAGTGTACGGCACCTTCCGCATTTTGCAGTGGCTACAACTGACGGTCAGAGGGCTCCCGTGAACCGGGCATTTTGTAATCAGTAAGACTTGGTAGATTCCGCTATGAAAGCCAACACGTATGCACTTGGGGCAGAAGCGGAAGTCACTTGACGTTAGGGCCCAGCCTTCCCTTTTGCGTAGATACTGCGCGACTATTGCTTTGTGAAGCTGTCTGGGGTTTGTTTGAAACGTGCGAATCAAACTTTTCACGTTGAAGCTTCCGAACCCGCGAAGATCGTCACGGGAACGAGCTCTCCAAAGGTGAGGAAATTCCCTTTCCTGATCGTTGCCCAGCAACCATATTATATCCTTCGGCTCTGCAGCATTGAGAAAAGCAAACTTGCAAATCATTGAGCCAAAGGATTCGAGGTCCCTAATCCACTCTTTGCGCCAGCAAACACCAGGCTCATTCACCGGATCCGGCTCAGAATTATTTACAATAGGTAAAATCATGTCACCCTGGGGGAGAGGGGTCTTTTCTGGCCGAAGAGTATCAGAATAGATCTCAACTAGTGGTCGAATGTACGGTGGCCCCTACTGTAGTGGAGTCACGTAGCGTTCAGCGTCGACGAAGCCGGAGTTCTCGATCGCGTGCTTCCAACTTTGCAGTGAAAGCGCCGGCGTTTCATCCTCGAGGGTGCTGAATTCAGTGAGAATGTTTTCTACGGTCCGACAAAAATAATACATTGGTATCTCAAGTGTTCCTGGTAGGCCGCACTCTTCCTTAGTCTCCTTGAATGCCTGCCAGGCTAGATCCTTATGACTCCGCAGACGGAAGCCAGTCTCGAAAGCCGCCGGAAAGTAATACCGGGTGAAGGACCAACCGCTGTCAGCCGGGTGTTCAGATTCCTCATCGTAACCTTGCAAACAGGTACCCACATCTGTCGCTGACAGTATCCCGTGAAAGCAGAATTGGTTGACCATAAAGCGGCCAAGAATCTGCGTCTTATTTGTCACCTTAAACGCGGAGTATTGATGAACTAGCTCCTCCTGGCCTACCAAGAGGACGACCAGGCTAATGTCAGAAACGTCGAGCTCGTTGTGTAGGTCGATAAGCCATTTGTAGTGTGCTTCATGAAGCTTCTGCGCCTCGTCAATGACTAGGATGACGCGATCCTGGCCTGCGAGCTGAGCCTTCTCCTTAAGAAATTCGACTAGTCGACCACGCTTGGCTGCGGCGTTGCCCTTCTCCGCCAGCAGATGGTTCGCCGCGCGCAGAAGATCCTGGAAGAAGATTGACTCTGACGGCACTTTGTACTCGCGACATGAAAAACTTACTAGAGGCAAAGTTACCTGGAGAAGCTCCGGAAGCATTCGAACCAAGTAGCGAATTGCCCGAGTCTTACCGCGTCGAGGCGCGCCATAAATAATCCCCCCGGAGCAACGCTGTCTAATCCAGCGAACGATGGTGCGGCAGAACTGCTCCATCGCCGGAGTGGCAAGGACATAGTGAGTATTCTCAACAGGATGAGAATTGGCAGCAATTCGCGGGCGAACAAAGTTGGGTATTTCTGATATTTCAAGCATTGTGCTCCCTCAATAGGTTATGGTCTTTTTTATGATTGGTGGCAGAGCGTCGCGTCGAGTGGTGCCGTTAGGCTTCTGCTTTGAAGGTGGCGCCGGCGTCACCTCGTCAGATTTGGTGCTTCCCGATACGTTCTGCGCTGTAGCGATTGGACCAGGTGTATTTGCCAAAACCTGTCCCGCTTCCGCCAGCCTGTTTGCGGAACGTTTGTGTTTGTCCTTTGCGAGGTGGTCCATGTAGACGTGGACCGGATCCTGTTCTTCGGTGTAGAAGATGAGTCTCTTGTTCTTGAGCGTGAGAATCGCCTCGCGCATCTCCATGGTGTGAGGCGTCCGGCCCCAAAACCCGTGGGCTATTAGTGAACCGAATTCCGACCCGTCCGGGAGGTATGCAACTATGGAACGACAGTCGTCAGGGGTAACGCTAAGATATACACGCGTCCCGATAAGTTCCGGCGTCCTTACCAGGATGTCACTGCGATAGCGCACACCGGCGAATTCGACGTAAGGCGCAGTTCCCTTCTTCAAATTACCTCTCACGACCCTGGCGACGCTGAAGTTCAAGAGAGTCAAGCTGTTCTGTTGATTCTCGGATAAGGTTCTTACGAGAAAATCATCGCGATCGGTGAAATACCGCAAATACTCAAGCGGTGTGCGGCCGCCAATCCCTGAGTGAGGGGTGCCGTTGTATTGCGCGATTGTTACATCCGTGAGCTCTTGCATGTGCTCAAGCGTGATGTGAAGCCTAGCCGCCGCCTTGTCGGGATCTTGGCGCCTCGGGTCGGTGGGGCTGCTTCCCGTTGTGGAAGGTAGACGGTGATAAAGATTTTCTTCGAGGGTCTTGTAGAAGCGTTCAATTATCGAGCGCCTGTCAGGATTATCTATTTGCCCGGCGTTGATACCACATCCGACTACCAGAGTGAGTTTTTGCCTTGAGCGATCGGCAAGATTTGCTTTCGCGTTGTCGTAGAGCAGCTCGTCCCAGAGAGCGTACCTCAGTTTGGGAATGACGCCCGAAGGTAAACCTCCGGCCGGGGAATATCTCAGGCCTGGTATGGTGAGCTTTTTCTCCTCCCAAGGAACGATTGCGTTCTTGATGCATCGAAGAACATCGTTAGCGTTGTACTCGCGTCTGAGGCTTAGATAATATCCGAGTATTGCTCTGCTTAAGACATCAATGATTACTAGAATCCAGAAGCGCTCCAGAAGTCGCTGCACCACACCGCCGTAAGGGGACGGCACGTCGATGGTTGAAATCTTATCGATACGGTGCCCGTCCAACTGCACGCGTTGGAGTGGGTAGGTGATCTCGGTCGTGGAGCCCGGCGTACTATCGGAATCCAACTTGCGAGCAGCTACCTTTCCGTATCGTGCCCTGACCGCACGCTTCGGTTGACTAGTCTCCAGCTTTTTTAGATAGCGCCATAAAGACGTAATACCAAGGTTCATTACGCAGAATGGCCACTGCTCAGTAGAGCGTACTTTGCGACACTCCTCGATAAATCGCTTATGTATTGACTTCAATGGAATGCGAGACTCATGAACGAGATCCGACATTGGCCGCTTAAGGTAAAGAGCATCAACCGTATCCTGGATTGAAGGCTTGTCGGTAAAGAGCTGGCCGAGCGCCCCGGAACATCCGCCTTTCGCGTCCAGCGTGCGACGCGCAATGGCCTTTTTTCTCTCATACTTTTTCAGCCGGCGAAATGGTATCAGTGCGCGAAAGCCCCAAATGCGACCATCGGAGTGCGTCTCGACACAACGCTTCAAATGACGCAAGACATGCTGTGGCAACAACCCATACTTCTTCTGAATCTCCTTCAGCGGGACGTCGGCTAAATAAGCCTGAATGGCCCCGGCGCGCGCGTCTAACTTTGATAGCGCGCGCTCTTTTAACATTGAGCGCTCGACCGTCGGCCAGTACTGAGTATCTCTCTGGACTGGATCTAGCCAGTCGAATTCGAATCGTCTATTGGTTGCCATTTTGTGTTACCTCCACGATGGTTGAGCCGTTGAGCGGTTTGCTGTTAAGGAATTCCGCATCCGCTTTTCCGGCATGAATGAGTTTGAATACGGCAGATCGCACCAGCATCGAATCAAGAGGACGAAGGCGCATTTCAATTTCACTGAGTGGTAAGCGGCCGGCTTTAAGAAGCAGTCCGGTGACGGCGTCCGTGTGCGGGTCCACATTCACACTATTTGTTGCGCCTAACTGTGAGAGCATTCGCTTCCAGTTAGTGAGGCGAATCGGATTCGCCCGGATTACCTCCTCGGTAGAGATCGTGTATCGGAAAGACTGAAGGTCAGTCCATTTACGTTGCGCCGTGAGCTGGCGGATCACGCGAGCTGAACTCTCTAGCTGGTCTTTGTACTTGACCTCTTCGAGTTCCTCGCAGCCACACTTCCATCTGAGCCAGAAGTCGAAGACTGTAACGACGCGCCCTGAGGCGAGCTTGATCGAGATTCGAAAGGGCTGCTCGCAGAATGTCGCTATAAGCGGATCCGACTCAATCAACACCCAACGATCGTGCTCCAAATCGCTATATAGAATTACTACCCTGTCCAGTTTTGGGCTGTAGACCACCCAGCGATTCGAGCCGTAATTGTTTTGTGGCCGCTCCCAAACAGGTGTCGGCGTAAATGCCAGGATCGATATGGTTTTCTGCCTGACATCCGCGTGGATTTGACAACGAGGGTGTCCTATCGAGAGCTGGCTTGCCTTCGGATGATCTTGTTCTGCACGGGTTTGCAACATCTTGTCCTCCCTTGTGATAGTCACAGCCATCAAGCTTTTTAGACCCAAACTAGGCGTCAAGGCTGAGGCCAACGCACTGGGTTGTAGAACTGAAAACTCTTCCCAATAACTAGCTTTGTTTGGTTGCAACCGGCAGATTTGCGGAGGAAAGGTATATTGCCTACAGTCTGACGCGCACAGCTACTTTTTCGGGGGTGGGCCCGAAGTTCGCTGTGTTACGTAGTTGCGCCCGCCCCCCCAGGCGCTGGACAAGGGAGGGACCGGGGGGATTGGAAGGCAGAGTGCGAGGTAACGTCCGGAAGAGGACTGTTGAGGTGTGGCTACTAAGCTGAGGCTCGGTACTTGGTGATAAGCAGTTTGAGGAAGGCGAGTCTCAATTTATCGATAGCGCGATAGTGACGAATCTTGATTCCGCTCTTGGAAAGTTCCGAATGCCCCGCCAATTCTTCGAAAGTTCTTCCATTGAGAAGGTGGGATCGGAGAATGTCCTGGTCAAGTTCGGCAAGGCTATTAAGCGCGACATTAAGTAGGCTCTCCAAAAAACTACGCGGATACTCGTTACCGTCAATGGCGGGCGCAGGCGACGGGATCTCCGGGAGAAAGTCAATCTGAACTTCGGCTCGACGACTCTTTTCACGAAGAGAACTTCGGTATACTTCTCGGGCTGTAGTCTCAATGCTTGCATTCCCAAGCGTCGGATTATCGTGGTGGAGCTCCCAGAGTTTCAAGAGCGTCTCACTGACAAGGTCCTCAGGATCGCAAACGCCGGCTTGTGCGAATTTGGCAAAGAGTTTCTTTTTAACTACATTGAGCGCTTCGGTCGCGCAAACGGACTCGCCCTCCAGCAAGACACTGAGCCTGAGTGAATCTTCGGATTCCTCGCGGCGCAAATGCAAGCCTTCAAATTCGGTGAAATGGTGGCTTGATGATAGTAGGTCGTTGGTTCTTAGCTGCATTGGTGGATCTCCTTGCGTCCAAGACAGAGATCGCCCAAAATGCAGTTCAAGCCTGCAAGCGAGGCGATCTCCTCGCTTATGGTCCGAAACAGAGGCCCCTTGGGTGCACAGCCTGGCGGGGCCTCAGTTTTATTTAGCCTGGTCAGTTGAACTGAACAGATGTAAGAGGTGGAGTTGTTGAAAACTACGGCGGTCTGCTGCTCACACCGACCGGCGTCCTTTTTAGAATGAACATTTTTGACCTGGTCTTCCGCGGTTGTTTGACGACGATTCGTCAGTGTGGATGGGATTTAGGGCTCTGACTTCGAATAAGGTCAGGGCCCGTTGCTGTATCCAAGAGACTGATTGTTTCGAGTTCCCTTTTCCGCGTTGGCAGTTGCGCTTCACTGATAACGAGGCCCATCCGGTTCGTCAGGTGCGGGTCATTGGTGCGGTGGCTCGTCTGTGGGCGAGAAAGGGGTGAAATCCCCTCTTGGCGGATCGCACTATACCTCTAAATTCTTCCGACTGTCAAATTCACCACTCCCGCTAACTGTTGTCTTAGCACGCTTTACAGCTCTCACCTGAGTGTTGGACACCGTCGAACCGCAGCACTTGCTGCCTCCCTCTCAGAAACTGCGCAGCAAAGCGCAACCCCACCATCCAGAAACGCAGCACGCTGCTTTAGAGACGAGGCTTGTTATCACCAGTCACGCAACAGGTTAGCCGTCGGATTGAGTGCTAGCGCAGAAAAGTGCTGCGCGCCGCAGCAAATGAGCAGCAAAATGCTGCGCCCGCGCAGCAAAAGCGCAGAAGTTTCTGCGCCGCGCAGCATGTTGTTGCGCGTATGCTGCGCGATGTTTAAACTGACGGCCAATTCGCCTTTTTTGAAGGCGAGTTCTTTATCCAAATGCGAACTAACCAAGGGCAAGAGGCGCTACGATCCGCGATTCAGGTGCTCCAGAGAGATCTCTCTCATCGAATGGAGTTAGTGGAGCAAACGAAAGCGATTCTTAGCAGCCTTTACACGTATATCGGTGATGAAGAGCCGGGGTTTTTGCCCCGCCTTCCTGGCGAGACAGCGCGTTACGAGGGAAAGGGAGTCGCAACGGCTGCCAAAGAATTTTTGGATTCGCGTGGAGCCGCAGCTTCCGTGGATGAGATCTTTGCCGCCCTGAAAGAAGGCGGACTTAGATTTGGTTCCACTGTGTCGAAAAAGGGTGAGGAGCGGCGATGGGTGCTGGAGTCGCTGAGAAAGAATACTAGGACTTTTCAGCGAACTAGCGATGGCGCATTCGCCCTTACGCTCTGGTACCGAAGGAAGAAGGACAATCGACCCAGTGGGCACACCGGTGGTCGCCCCTAACCACGTTTTCCATCTTTGCGGGATATCGCGGATTGGGGGAGGGTTTAAGGAACGCTGGGATACCAAATCTGTGCTGTACACGCGTAGACCGACTCGTATCTAACCTAAACCCTCTAGCTTCAGGACATCCGCCAGATTCTTGACGCCGATCGATCTCTACCGGCACCGGTTTCCAACCGGTGAGCCAAACCTTTCTAGTCACATGCTAGCGTAATCACAAATCCGCCGTATATAAGCTAGATCAATTACTCTTACAATCATTGGTTCTCAACATCGGGATCAAGCCCAACCAACCTCACAGCGACTAACAATTCCTGATTTTCAATGGGAAGCAATCTTTCACGTCGACTGAGGTGGCGAGGGTGCGATTCGTGTTGCTGGAGTGTGACCTTTCAGCTCAACCCAAAGGTCCGGAGTGGGCGTGGTTCCCGCCAGCGAAACTCCTAACCCATTTCTCAAAATCCTGTGTGCCGATTCTGTGGTCCGGGCAGGTTCGCCGGCAGGTCGAGCTTGTCGTCTACCAAGAGATCCATAGGAACGCCTGCAGCTCGCGCGTATGAAAGCAGCGCGAGCAAGGAAGGCTCTCGCTTGCCCCTCTCGAATTCTGAAACGTGACCTGGATAGACGGATGATTTTCGCGTCGTAAGCAACTCTCCCATTTGCTCCTGTGTGAGACCGAGTGAGGTACGAATCTGTCGCAGTTTTGACGCGAGCCGAGCCGGCCGCGGGCGACGCGAGGTTCCCATCAGAGCAACCCTCCCTCTGGGATTTCCTCACAGCCTTTATTCATCCTCCCATTTGGGAGTATGCTGTCGCGGCGATGTCGTCCGGCGGGGTTCCTCAAAATTGAGTTCCCGGGGACTCTCATCGCTCAACGCTATGGAGTTGCTCCGTGCATGTGCCTCTCGACTATCAAAGAAAACGAATTAGAAACTGAACTGCACCCTTGACTGACACAAAAAGTTAAGCACATATCCCTACGGGGGAGGAGGCTTAACGATGACCAAGAAGGGGGCAGTGGCCGCCAAGAGGGCGGTGCTCAAACGGCGCACATTCACGCGCGAGTTCAAACTGCAAGTCATTCGCGAGATCGAAGCCGGCAAGACCCAGGCGCAGGTCGCTCGTGAATATCAACTCAGCGACAACACGATCTCGAAGTGGCGCCGCGAGCTGCGACAATATAAAGAGCGCGCGTTCGCCGGTCGCGGCAACGCTTACACCGATGAAGCCCGCGTCAACGAACTCGAACGCATGGTGGGCCGGCTCACCATGGAGAACGACTTTTTAAAAAAGCTTTTGCAGAAGCTGGAAACCGAGAGCTGAGCAGCCAGCGGCAACCAAAGCAACTGATCATGGCACTACTGCAAAAGGAACTTGAAGAGAGACCGACCGCCGAGCGGAGCCCTGCAAAGCTCGGCGAGGCGGTCGGGCTCTCGCGCTCGACCATCTTTCGCCACTTGCATTCGCCCAGTCCGAGTTCGTCAACCAACGACGTCGAACTGCGCGGGCAGATTCAAAGCATCGCTTTGGAGATGCGTTCTTACGGCTACCGGCCGATCACCGCAGAACTGCAGCGGCGCGGCGTGAAAGTCAACCACAAGCGCGTTTTGCGCTTGCTGCGCGAAGACAATCTACTCTGTCTGCGGCAGCGAGCTTTTGTGCGCACCACCGACTCCAATCACTCGTTGCCGGTTTATCCCAACCTGGCCCGCGGGTTGGCACTTTCAAACATCAATCAACTCTGGGTTTCAGACATTACTTACATCAGGCTGCGGCACGAGTTTGTTTATCTCGCCGTTGTCCTGGACGCTTACAGTCGGCGGTGCATTGGCTGGGCGCTTTCGCGTCACATCGACACGCAACTGACGCTCAAGGCTCTCCGCATGGCGTTGCAAAGGCGCACCGTGCCACCAGGCTTGATCCATCATTCCGATCGCGGCGTGCAGTACGCCGCCGCAGATTACGTGGCGCTTTTGAAAGAACACAAGATACAGATCAGCATGAGCCGCACTGGCAACCCCTATGACAATGCAAAAGCCGAGCGGTTCATGCGCACGCTCAAGTACGAAGAGGTTTACTTGAATGACTACGAAACGCTCGCTGAGGTCCTGGCCTCGGTCCAGCATTTCATCGAAGCTGTCTATAATCGGAAGCGACTTCATTCCGCCATCGGCTACCTGCCGCCTGCCGAGTTTGAAGCGTCGCTTTCACCACCAATACTTTCTTAACTATTTGTGTCATTTCAGGTGCACTACACATCGCGATCGCGCCAGTCTTTATTTTCGACTTGTACCAGGCGTAATGACTTTTCTTCCATTTACTAGTTGGAAAATGTTGTCGTACTAAAGAAGTGAGTTTTTCGTAAGAAGGAAATTGCCCTTCAGTCACGCAAGCGTCAATACGAACTCCTTAATTGTGCGGTAATCACTCATGCTGTTTTCCTGTCCGCAAACTGTTTTCTATTTCCGGGTCCTTATCGCTCTAGCAAAATATCAGGCTAAGCGATAGCATCTCAAGTCATGAGTCTAGGACCATACCCTGGTGAGGTTCATCGAATCGCCGAGGAGATACTTGACGGCACTTTGCATGAGGACGTGGAAGTCATTTATCGCGAATTGAACAGACTTTGCCTATGATGGATGGTTCTAGTGGAAATCCAACAACCGGGCCGTAGTTTGTAAGTACGTGGAATCCACATCATCGCAAAGATCTAAATTGAAACTATTCAAGCCTCTCGTGCCGCTCATGAGTCTTGCGGCGTTCCACGAATGTCTTGCCGGTTACGAAGTGCTGAGGACTATCGAAAGGCATTTTCTTTTCCTAGTGATGAGGAGCCTTTCTTTGAAGTCAACCAACACTTCGGGACCTTGGCTTACTTGAGGCGGCGGCAGTAAACTAACCGTGAAGCGTACTGGGCTGTAGACTCCTGAGTCTTTAACAGGCGCTCGTGACTTGTAACCTATGCGGGACGCTTCAGCCTTCCTTCGACCTCACTCAGGTTTCGGGAGGCTAACCTGCTAGAGACTTCGCTTCTTCCATTTCTCGATTTCGTTTATTAGGAATCCTGTAGAGAGACCAATCAAGCCTCACCTTTAGGCGAAAACGTAGCTTCGAATACAACTCTTGAGGTGCCGCGATGCCAGCCATAACCATTGACGTGAAGAGCGCGGGTTTTGCCGTCGGCAAAACAGCCGCCTTTTCGATAAACGGACAGCCTGTCGATATGTCTTACTCGAGAGGACTGAATGTTGTCGTCATCGATCCGACAACAAGCCACGCGATGAACTCGAAAACTTTCGATACATGCGGGTCGTCAGAAGCAAGTGACGCTTTCGCCAGCTTGATCGAAGGGCTGCCTGTCGGATTCATCGTGGGCGTGGCGATCATGGATGAGGGCAGCTTGAGGCTAAGTGATCGGGCACGGCGAGCGTGCGAGATGATCGGGAGCGCCCTCATTCATAATTTAAAGTGGCGAGGCTCGTGGGGCCTGGTCGGGCAAAAGGGAGCAGCGCTTGGCTCCGCCTTAGAGGCTCTCGACAACACACAAATGGTCCAGTTCACCACGACGCAGCCGCTTCCCACACCAGAGCAGTTGACCTACAGGGTGCGAGCGTACTCTGCGGCATACGACGTAGGGAATACTTTCTGGATTGAAATCAACGGCAGGCAGCTTCCGACTAGCGTCTACCCCCGCGGGTTAAACGTCGTCGTGATTGACGCGCAGACATGCCAAGTTGTGTCACAACACAATTTTGATACTTGGGCCAGCTGGCTGGCAGCCGATCAGTTCGGGCAATTAATCGATGGTCTTCCCCTGGGGCAGTTCGTAGCGGTCGCCGTGATGGATGAAGCAGCAGCCAACCTCACGCCTTCCGCCAAGTGGGCTATTGAACAGCTCGGTAGCGGCCTCATCAATCAATTACAGTTTCGCAACTCATTCGCCCTTATTGGACAAAAGGGCGCTCCCTTCGGTTCGGCAGCTGAATCGCTCTCAAACTCAATGCCAGTCATGTGCGAAGCGTGGCTATCGCCACGACCGAAGGGTTGGGAAGGGTTTGCCGTCTCGACTATTTGTGCGATGCCACAAACGGGTTCTCTCTGTTCGACATACGTGGACGGAGTTCCTGTCGGGTCCCTACCTAGCAGCACGAGCGGGTTGCTGCTCACTGTTATCGACGAAAAGACGGGCGTCAAGCTTCAATCGGTGAACTTAGACCCGCAGCAGGATTCGACAGCCTCCGCCGCGCTGGCTAATCTTCTCCTATCAATTCCCACCGGACGCGTAGTGGTCATCTCCGCGACACAGGGAGCGGCCTCTCATCTCAACAACGACGCGCTCAATGCCTGCACGTTGGTCGGGAGTGCTCAGATTTTGAATGCCAATAGTGACCCCAGCGCGTGCTGGTGCATCATCGGGCGTAAAGGTTCTGCGCCAGGCTCCGTGCCGGAGTGTTACGGGCGGTGCGCGACATCAATTCAATACTGGTTCTTGCCCGGCTCGACGACGCGACGCCGTGTCTATGCAGACGTGCGCCTCAGTTCGGCAGGCTATAACGTGGGAGACAGCTCTATCGCGGTCAACGGGCATGAACTTTGCAGCTGCACAAGGGGGCTGAACGTCGCCGTGTTTGACCAAGATACCGGAAACGTTCTGAAGACGGCGACCTACGATACTTACAACTCAACTCAGGAGTCAGATCAATTCGCCGCGCTGATCGAGAGCTTGCCAGTGGGTCGGCTTGCGGCGATAACCGCGATGGACGACGCCACTTCCAACTTGACCGAACGCGCGAAACAGGCTTGTGAATCAATCGGCAGCAGCCACATTCGCCAACTCGCATTTCGCGGTTCCTGGGCCATCATTGGCGTGAAAGGCGCACCAGTTGGAACTGTTGCAGAAACTCTGGGCGCGATCCAACACGCTTCGCTTGTCAAATATCAGCTTTTCACCGGTAGCGCCAAACAGTATCCGGGGATCGCGGTTCGTGTGTACTCCGCCGGTTTCGATACCGGAAACGCGGCCTTTATTGATGTGAACAACCAGCGCGTCACCATGAGTTACAGCCGCGGGCTCAACGTAGTCCTTATCGACCGGGCAACTGGCCACATCACTGGACAACAGACCTTCGACACTTTCACTTCGACAACCGCGGCAAACGACTTCGCAGCTTTGATTGAAGGGCTTCCCTTTGGAATCATCGTGGCTGTGGCGGTTTTAGATGATGCCAGCTCGCAACTGAATGAGAGAGGGAAAAGAGCTTGCCGCATGATCGGCAGCGCGAGCATTTATCAGTTAGGTTATCAGAACTCTTGGGCCATCGTCGGCATGAAGGGTACCGGCGCTGGCTCAGCCACTGAAGCGCTCAGCACGAACGGCGCGGTCAGCATCGAATCATGGATACCCCTCTCCAGTACCTCACATGTCCAGCCGCTTTGGCTCTGGTTAGCCTTTCTTGGGATAGTGGGAGTGGTCGTCATATTGGTTATCTTCGAGTACCACATATTACGGGCGAATGACCCACAAACGCCGTCATTCGACCTTCGAACGCTCCGTCCTGCGACAACTCGTAAAGCTTTACTTGTGGCCATCGATTACACCGGGATGCCCGGCTTGGATATTGGGAATAGCGCGACGAGCGCCATGGCATCCATGCAAAGCAAAATTATTAATGGCGGCTACATCACAACCACAAAGGACATCGTCATCCTCACAGACCTCGAAGATAAAAAGAACGTTTCCACCGTGAAGGTAAAAACCGCTTTGCAAGAACTCGTCAGCGGTGCAAAAGCAGGTGATGTTCTCTATTTCTATTTCTTTGGTCACGGCGCTTCCATTACAACACCGTCCGGACGGCGCAGCGAGTGCATTAGGCTTTTGAACGAAGACGGGACGGCTACCGCCAATTTCTACGACTTTGACCTTGCAGCAATCATCGACAGCCTTCCGCCCAAGACCAACCTGACAATGGTCTTTAACTCCTGCCACTCCGGAGGTATGACCGACTACGTCCCTTACCCGCCCAAGCGCGGCATTACCCTCGCGTCAGTGCCTTGGAATCTAACGAGCTTTTTCTCCTTGGGATTTTCGCAGTATCTCAGCTACCGCCTTGGGAAGTACATTAGAGAGAAGAATCGGATTCCAAGTTATAAGTCCCTAATTGATGAGATTACGCAGCATATGATTAAGGACGGAATTACCTCTGCTCAATTACCTCAGCTGATGTGTGACGCCCAGCTCTACAACGTTAATACCCTCGGCTTCCTACAACCTATTCCATAGCTTTTACGCTCAGCGAACGTCTGCGTCTGAGCACTAGCACAGGATGCGCTCATGGAGCACAGACCTTTGGCAATCAATTCACTCACGTTTGCAAACAGGTCGCCGATGATCTTGAGACTATCGAACAACTTATCTCATAAGTCGATCGTGCGTTAGGATTCAACGAGCGCTGGCGGCCAATAAACAATCACAGCTGATGCCTGAGAGCTCTTTTCCTTCTTTTGGCGGGAGTTCTAGACTTCCCGGGAGCCTTGGGTAAAGATTTTCGCTTGGGCCGAAACAACAACTCGGAGTTTTTCTCAAACCCATCTTCTACGATATTCCCGTATCGTTTCACAATTCTTTTCTCAGTTTCACGGTCTATTTCGAGTAAAGGTGTCTTCAAATGAAATCTTCCACGGATCTCTTCGTATTTTTCACACTCGACAATTTCCTCAAACCGATCCTCGTCGGTACTGATCTTCTTGTGCAGCAGACCTAGCACACGTGCAACTCCGGCCTTCACAGTGTCATAGGAGAAATTCCCAATTATCCCGCTGACCGCACACGTGATGTAGAAGTCAGCCAAAGCAGTAATGAAGTGATCCACCGAGAAAGCGAGACCTTGAGGCCGTTCAGCTCGGCCAATGAAATCTTCGTATAGCTCATTATCAATTGGATTATTAGAGAACGCGGCCATGTATTCGTCATGAGCCAAAGCGGCATATAAGAACCGGATGTTGTCGTCCTTTTTTAGATTCGTGATCACTTTCCGCGTACTAAAATACCAATCGTCAAGATCGGTGACGTGTCTTGAGCACAAGGGCGGATCTGAGAATGTGAGCGCCGCCTCCTCGCACATAGCTGCAGTACAAAGCTTGTTAGGCTCCATCTTCATCGTTCAACCCTCAACCACCTGATTACCCATCGTGCGCGTTGCGGGGACCACTGCTAGCACCAACATTCTGTTTTTCCGCCGCCGGTAATTCGAAGGCGTAGTATTGTTGGCTTTCCCCACCACCAACAGGCCTTAGCGCGAAGCTCCGACAGATCTTGACATGTATCTCTTGATCTATGGGTTTTCGAAACCTCGTCGGGACTGAAGGAGTCGCCGCGATTACGTTATCACGTTCGCGGAAACGAAACGGTCGTCGCCATAAGAACAACTCGTGAGCAACTTCGCAGGCCCAGACATGACGCGCCATATAGGCCGTCTGTTGCCTGGTTTCTTCTGTGGAAACCGCGATTCGTGGCAGGTGTGTCCTATGCCAATCATCGAGAGCGCAACCCTGCATTGCCTCCGCTCGGTCCCATAGAAGCACGAACAAAAAACGATGGTCTATGGTAATTCCCAAAGCTCCTGAGATCATGCAATGAAACAAATCAAACTCGTTTGGCATTAGTGCTCCCTCGAGCAGAAAGACACTCCCAAATGGACTCGGATCGGTCCTGCCACCATTCGCCCAATTCTTGTAAAGGTTACGGAACAGCAAAACTTGCTTGAAGAAGTCTGTGCCTTTCAAAATCGTCGTTGAGCTAGGATCTTTTCGCTCGCGCTTCAGCCGCGAATCGATCCACATCATGCCGATGTGAATCTTTAACGCCCATAGGTAAGCCTCCTCCGAGGTAAATGATCCCTCGGCCATTCTATTTTCAATCTTTCCGAACTCGCCGTTGTGTTCAGTTTTCACTGGTACTTTAGCGTTTGCATAACGAAACGCCGTTTGGTTCGGCAGAATGACTTCTTGATGCGCCAGCTTAAATCGCCGTTGCAACCAATCCGGAATTACATGCTCCTTCGAGTCCGCAGTCTCCCCTGAAAACATGCACTCCTGACCCAACTTGCTCACTATTGACGCCATGATGACTTGATCTTAATACACGCGTTCGGAGCCAAGAAGCACGAAAAAGAAAAGCGGTGCGTGTCCCCGCTAATAAAAAAGAGGCTCTAACGGCGCGAACCGCTAGAGCCCTACGAAAACCAAACGCGATTGCTCGCATCGGCCTTCAGTAAATCCATTGTGAGCCAGTCGCCCAATGAAAGGCAAGGGATACAATGGAAGAACGAGAATTGAAGGCACTTGAGATAGCAGCGAAATCCAAACTGACTCGTCGGGGAAAGACCTGGTTAGTTCCCTCTCAATCAGTACGCGGCGCTCAATATACAGTCAAGCTCGATCCGAACGAGCCTGAATGCAGTTGCCCTGACTTTGAGTGCCGAAAGCTGCGTTGCAAACACATCTTCGCCGTCGAATACACAATCGAACGGGACGAAACGCCAGAGGGCGAAACCGTTGTAACTGAATCTTTCAAAGTAACGCGCAGAACCTATCCGCAAGATTGGAAGGCCTACAACGTCGCGCAGCAACACGAAAAGTCCGAGTTGCAATCCCTGTTGTATGAGTTGTGTCGGACGATTCCAGAGCCCGAGCAATATCGAGGAAGACCACGGCTGTCGCTTGCGGACATAATCTTTTCGTCTGCTTTCAAGATTTACTCTACCCTTTCAGCAAGGCGCTTCATGTCTGATTTGCGCGACGCGAAAGAGCGCGGATACATATCGAAGCTCCCGGCCTACAACTCGCTATTCCGCTACCTCGAAGCCGAGTCGCTCACACCGCATCTCTATCAACTGGTGACCGTCAGCAGTCTGCCTTTGAAGGCGGTGGAAACAGACTTTGCGGTCGATTCGTCGGGATTCAGCACTGGACAATTCGTGCGCTGGCTCGACGTGAAGTACGGCAAGCAAGAAGACCGCCGAATGTGGCTGAAGGTCCACCTCATGTGCGGCGTAAAAACCAACATCGTCACTTCGGTCGAGATTAGTGACGGGTACGCCAACGACTATCACTATTTCAAAGGACTCGTTGCTCGCACTGGCGAAAATGGATTCAACATGAAAGAGGTCTCAGCCGACAAAGCCTACCTGGGCGGCGAGAATCTGCTGGTCACGTTGCGGCAAGGTGCGATTCCATATATTCCCTTCAAGTCTAATTCCATTGCCGGACAATCAACCTATGGAGCCAAGTCCGAGCTTTGGGATCGCATGTTCCACTTTTATAACTTCCACCGCGAGGAGTTTCTCCAGCACTATCACAAGCGTTCTAACGTGGAAACTACATTCCATATGATCAAAGCAAAGTTTGGTCAACGCTTGCGGAGCAAAACCTTAACGGCACAAATCAACGAAGCATTGTGCAAGATACTTTGTCACAATCTTTGTGTTTTGATTCAGTCGGCGCATGAGTTGGGAGTCGAAGCCGTCTTTACGGATGAGTTGTGGCAATTCAACGAACGTTAAGCTCAATCAAAAAAAGCGGGCGAGACCCTTTCCGTGAGTCTCGCCCTCAATACACGCGGTCCTCGCTCCAAGCTGGAAACGGGCGCGATTCTATATTGACCTACGCCGCCTTCTTGTCGTCACCCTGATCCCAGAATGTAGGTTCAATACCAAGTTCGTAATAGGCTTGGATGGTAACGCAGATGTTGTGACACAACACCTTGCAAAGCAATTCGTTAAACTGCGCCACCTTGGTACGACTACGAATGCGCTCTCCGAATTTCATCTTAATCATCGCATTCGTGCTCTCGATGTTACTGCGCTGATGGTAACGGCGCTCGAACCACCCGTCGTTTAAAGAGTAGAAGTGGTACAAACGTGTCCACAATGGATCGCCAGTGCCGTGTACGGCATTAGCGTTCGCTTTGAACGGGATGACAGCCAGTACACCTTTGCTATCCGCGTGCTTAAAGTTCGCAAGACTCGAATAGGCCTTGTCACCGATCACTTCTCGGGGGCGAAAATTCTGCGTTGTCGTATTCAGCAGCGGCTCAAAATAAGGAGCATCGCCGGCGTTCCCATCAGTGACTTCTACTGCCGTGACAATGTTGGTCAATACTCCGCACATCAAATGCGCTTTTATCCACTTGCGCTTATCCCCCGACTGCAGCTTTCCATAACGGAAATCGAACCAGCGGCCAAAGAGTGACGTTGAAAATCCAGTTGAATCGATCGCGAAGCTCTTTTCAACGTTTCGCAACGGCAGGCTGCTTTGAATAATCAGCTGCACCAGGTACTGCCGCAACTCACTCTTTTCGAAATACCTCAAGATCGTGCTAAAGCCCGGAAGCCTTGAGATGAATCCGTGCTCGTACGCAATCTTCAAATCGAACATTACCCGCCTGCATGACACTCCGCAATACACCTTGAAAATCATGCAGAACAACATATCCGCGAGCGCGAAACGCGGCCGACCCCGCGCTTGCTCCAGATCAACGACTCCCGCACACAGATCGTGCGCCAATGTCTGAAGATCGCCTTTTTCCTTCTGTTGAGCGCGATTATACGGGCCCCAGATTTGAGAGTAAGTTTTTTTCATGTGTCATCCTTTACATTTGTAGGCATGACTGAGTAACATGCGGCTTGTTACAGACTGCGCACGTGACTCCGGTCACGCCGTGGTTGAAAACAGGGGGCCTCCGAGTCGTGAACGCGACCAAGGGGCTCCTTCTTCGGACGAAACCTCTCGAAAATTACGCCGATTTCACCTTCGCTTCAGATTCGACCAATGTTAGGTTCGCCTTCTCAGTTGGCTCCTGCGATGTCAACTCCCGAGGCGATCTGTGGACCCACTGCAACAATGCCCAGCGATAGGTTTTATCCGCGCCCAGAAACCACTTGAACTGGCCGGACCGTTGCATCGCCGAGCGGAGCGAGTTATCCAGGTTCTTTAGTTGCGAATCCAGACCGCCGTCCTTAAGGCCGTCAAGTACCTGCCTGTGGGTTGCAGGCTGGCCAAAGCGCAGGAGGAAGGCTTCAGCTGCTTCCACGAGCTTCATACCTCTAAAAGCATCAGCAGGAATCGACATCACGCGCCCTAAGTCCCTAACCAGATATTTCTGCTCATCCTCCGTCAGTGGCAGCTTCGCCGCCTTCTTAGTCAGCGCATGAAGTTGCAGACACGTTTCTTTTTCGTCAGCCAACTGCAGTAGTTGCATCTGCATCCTGAAAATCTCGTCTTCTAGTTCTTTACGCTCTTGCTCAATCTGCGCAAGATTTTGTTCGTGTTCGCGCAGTCGCGGGCCGTAATTTCTCGTGTCCGTGTGCATATAAAACGCCTCCATGTCTTTAACTTTTGACCGGTCTGTGCTAAATAAGTGCGTCGACGCACGAAGGGCTGTCCGACGAGAAATCGACGCCGGCTTTTCATGTATCGGTCGGGCGACGCCAGGGAACGAGTCCTATCCAGACTCCTGGCGTCGCCTTTTTTTGTGCGTGCGCAGATTACTCGATCACCAAAAACAAAATCAACTTTTTGACGATTATAAAACACACGAAAGTTTCACAGTCACACAACCGAGCACCAAATCCTCCTAAACCAACGTCACGAGGCCCAAGAAACCCTCCACACATAACCCGCAACTGGCACTCAGACGATCAGACGCACCTATGTAACGCGCGTCGACGGCCGACCAGCACCCCTATCGAGGGTGCGGTAGGCTGTCAGCCCCACGCGCTTTTCCTATACGAAAACGTTTACGGATCAAAAGTGAGGCTTATGGATCTAAAGAGGTATGTGGATCAAAGCCGTCAAAGAGTATGAACGTATGAACGTATGAACGTATGAACGTCATGAACGAACTGTATGAACCTATGAGGGCTGATTATGTCGCCAGCCACGCTGGCAGACGCGCGCGAGCCAAGAATATAGTTGGTCGTAATCGCGAAGAGCCATCCGGTGCTGGATTTGCTGCTCGAATGTTCTTGCGACTGAAGTGAAGCGCGACGTGGTCACGAGAAGTCCAGCAGTTGCTTTTTTCATCTCTACGGTGCCATACAATGCTCGCACGACCGCCACATTCACGGGCCTTTCGGGACTCCATCTCTTACACTCGGCGAGAAGAAGAATCGAGCCTTCCGGTCCTTGCTTGGAGGCCAGAATGTCAAAGCCTCCATCCCTAGTGGTGGGAGTCATTCTGGCGTCGAAGCCCTCACGGATCAACAGTTCGGTTACAAGCGCCTCGTACTTTCTTGGGCTGAGTTGATGGATTTTTTGAAAATCCCGCAGAAGGATTTGCAGCAAATCATCCGAGATCTCGTCAAGCCTAATCAACCTTGTGTGTGTGTCGTCTAGTGTTTCTGACTCGACCTTTATTACAAGGTCACTCTGAATGGCCAGAGATGTAGCCTGGGAAATGATCAGCTCACGTTGTCCGTACACTATGTTCGCAAGTTGTACAGGCGTCACCGGTCGCTCATCGAAGCGGCTACTAAGCTGCGTCATGAGACTAAGTAGTACTGAGGGTGCTATGCGCCACGGGGTAATCAGCTCACGCGCCTCCCGGAGGATGTCATTCACATTCTGTGGCCGGACGGGATTTGGAGTTGCCTCGATCGCTCGACCTAGTTCATCAAATATTCTGCCGATGAGCATGCTAAACATCTGTAGAGTGTGGGGATCGGTGGCCGCCATTGTGAAAAGCTCTGACGGAACATTCCTGCGAGCATTCGGAGCGCCGAAAAACTTCAGGAATAATGCGCGGAGCAGCCTCTCTTGCTGCGCCACCTGTTCCCTTTCAGCCGGAAGTTTTACTCTGCTCGACGGCATAAACCTCGTTACCACGCTACTACTTGACGAAGAACCAATTACACTTTTGAGTCTTTCGAGGAAGGCGATCTGAGCTCCGGTCGTCATCGAAGCCACGAACTATGATATCCGTTAATGAGTGCTCTGTCAGGGCAGCGCCCGGGGCGGAACCAGCGCTGCTTTTTCCTTTAGGAAGCACACCGGGTTGTACGCTTATCGTCGTGACTTCCTGCTCGAGTATGCGTCGTGGCCACAGGCCAAAGCCGAGCGTACGGGTCCTCTGGAACAACTGCGCGCGCGGGATCGCGAAGAGGCTGCCAGTTTTGCGCACATGCCTCACCTTGGTTAGGCGATCCAAGGCTTCACTGTTTAGCGCGTCAGGCCAATTGCGCCAGGCCAATTGCGCAATGTGTTTCGGTTATCAGCAGAATTACGTAACAGCGCCTGAAACGGACCAACCAGTTCTAATGTTCTCAAGGGTTAGGCGTCATGAGATTTGTGTAACCAGACTGGTGAATAAGACGTGTCAGGAGTTTTAGGTAACCGGACTGGGGAATTACGTAACGCCGGCGAAGCTGAAACGGACTACACCGCTCCAGTGTTTTCAATGGGCTAAGAAGTGAATTGTGTCAGGACTTTTAGGTAACCGCTCCATTCCTCAACATCTAGTCAGCTCTCAAAGACTTGAGCCCGATCTTACAGCATGCAGCGCCGCCCCAAAGCGGACCTCATTCTCCTCACCCTATTTGTGAGCGGCCGAGCTACCAAGCCTATCGCGGAAACCTCTCTCGATACTCCCTCGACAGCAGGAACGCTTTGACCATCTCAGCATCCCGGAAGTTCCCGGCAAAGGTGTTCAGCTTAGTCAACCAGAAGTTGTAACCACCAAAATCAGTGTCGGGTCCCGTGTTGGCATCCCGGCGCAGGTACCCGAAATACTGCATCAACACAAACGCCTGATTGAATTCGGTTCGAGCCAATTGCCCGTTCTCGGCCACGGCTCGCAACGCCTGCGCCCGCGTCTTCACGTTCGTGGAAATATCACTCACCAATTGGGTCCGCTCAGTTTGAGACAACACGAAACCGGCATTTTGGTTGAGCGCATCAACAAATTGTCCGTCGTTCATGCTCGCGTAAAGATTGACAAACCTTGCGCGCTGCACAAACTCTTCGATAAAGCCCCGTTTGTTATCTTCAAGCAACTGCTGCCACCCGCTCCGATTCACCACGACATCCCGGCCAATCGTCTGCGTATCAGGCTTAAATTCATTCAGACTGAGCGGCACCGGCGCTCCCGGCATGTCGCCATAGGCCGCCTGGTAAGTTCTGTAAACCAGGTAACCCGTTTGCTGAAACTCAATTGAAAGGAAGAAGGCCGCCGACGTATCTACGCGTTTCAATGCGCGACAGTTGAG